>Ga0116141_10005513_pt1 | contig 10600 bp, 6 predicted proteins | sample AD_UKC097_MetaG_FD_89744 | JGI IMG/M metagenome (GOLD analysis project Ga0116141, IMG submission 89744) | Active sludge microbial communities of municipal wastewater-treating anaerobic digesters from USA - AD_UKC097_MetaG | ecosystem: Engineered > Bioreactor > Anaerobic > Digestate | place: USA... | reverse complement strand
CCTTGCCGATACACCAGCGGTGTTTCGCCCGTGTCCTCCAGGGAGTTGAGATCCAACGGGAACAGCTAGGGATAATATCCCCCTTCCCCCGCCCCCCGTCAATCAAGTTTCATCCCGCGCAGCCGTTCAAACCTCTGTCCCGCGATTCATGATTTCGAGATACTTTGCATAGCTGTAAATCCGATTACGTCTCTGTCCGGTCAGTTCGCGGACGATGCCTAATTCTTCGAGACACCGCAGGCACTTATTGACCGTTGCGGCAGAGAGGCTCGTTTTGATCCAGCCTGCTCGCGCGATAGGACGTTCCAGAAGAGCCTGATGAACCTGAAATACAGAACCGCTGATTTGTCCTAACTGTCCGATCTGTTTCTGATCCTCTAGGGAGAGTTCTCCGAGCTGCCGGGCGGTCTCTGCGGATTGTGTGGCGGTTTCAGTGACAGCCTCCGCAAAAAAATCCAGCCAGGCCTCCAATCCCCGCTGAAACGTACATCGTTCAGCAAGTCGTAATAACGCTGACGATGCATCTTGAAAAAGAGGCTGAGATAGAGCATCGGATCTTTCAATACCTTTTCAGCACAAAGCAACAAAGTAATCAGCAGACGTCCCAAGCGGCCGTTTCCATCGAGAAACGGGTGGATCGTCTCGAATTGGACATGCGCCAAGGCCGCCTTGAGAAGAGTCGTGGTCTGAACCGGGCGGTCATGCAGAAACATTTCCAGGTCCCCCATACATTCCACCACATTTTCCGGGGGCGGTGGGACGAACACAGCGTCTCCGGGCCGGGTTCCGCCGATCCAGTTCTGGCTTCGTCGGAACTCACCAGGGGTCCGGTCGCTTCCCCGGCCTGTTGACAGTAGGATCTCATGGATTTCCCTTATGAGTCTCAACGATAACGGGAACCCTTCCTTGAGGCGCTGCAAACCATGATTCAACGCCGCGACATAGTTGCTGACTTCCCGGACATCCTGTATGGGTACGCTTGGTGTCAAATCGAGCTCAAACAAGAGAAGATCGGATAAAGAAGATTGTGTGCCCTCGATCTGAGAGGAGAGAACGGCCTCCTTGCGGACATACGTATATAAGAATAAAGAGGGGTTCGGCAACAGAATGGATACACTGTCCAGCCTTCCGAGCGCCAGCAATGCCCTGTCGAACTTCTCGCGGAGTTGGGGGGACCAGTCAATCGGGGGTTGCGGCGGCAGCGGCGTCGGGATGAAGGCGCGCACCGTCTCGCCCACTGTCGATATTGTGATATAGCGACCTTGAATGGTTCTTTTCATTTCTTTATTTCAACATCTTAAAATAAGGAATTTCTTATTTTACGAAATGGCGTTTTCCTAAAATAACAGGTTCGGGGGAGAAAGGAAGGTCATCGGGGCCAGAACAGGATAGGGCGTGGTGCGATAGTTGATAAGTCTAGAAATTTCAACCCCCTCTGTATCTCCCCCAATCATTGGGGGAGAGGCTTGTGCGTCTGTTCTCCTCGCAATCTTCGGAGAGCAGGTCCCTCCCCCGAAGATCGGGGGAGGCTAGGTGGGGGTTGACCGGATAGCACAAGACTCCTCGGCGTGACGGTTGAGAGCGAGCTTTCTTACGAACCAAACCGGTACCAATCACCGCTGCTGGTGAGGCCGTTGCTGGCGTCGTAGAAGTGCAGCGGATTCCCTTCTGCCGCCTCGTAATCCGTGTCCGGCATGGCCCCGTGAAGGACATAACCACCCTGTCGGCCGTTCTGGTCCGGAATCATCTTAAACGTGGTCCCGGCCATCCGAAGCGGATTGGCGTATTCCGGGTCCCACAGCGGATACGCGCTTTCTTCCACTCGGAATGTCGAGTTCGATTTCAGGTCAAGCCCCTGGCGAAACGGGTCCAGGGGAACGGAACTGATATAGGCGACGGGAGAGGTAAGGCGCGCGAGTCGGGCGTAGCGAAGTTCGCCCGCTGTGCTGGGGGTCGGCGGGTACATGTTGTGGTCCAGGCGGTACATGTCCAGTGCCTCCGACAGGCCCTTCATCTCCGCCTGGCTTCGCGCGACCTTGGCTCGCATCCGGGCATTGAGAAAGTTCGGGACTGCAATGGCCGCCAGAATGCCGATGATGGCGACAACAATCAGCAGTTCGATCAGTGTGAACGCGCGGTCTTTTCGGAGCATGAGCATCATTCCTTGAACCGACCGGATTCACCGCCCGCATTTCTGACCGAATTTTACTCGATTCACTGGAAGGCTGACAGGTCTATTGTCGGGCGGCGGAAAACAGGAAAGACAAGACATCCCGGCTCAACCTGATTAGAGTAAATGAACTCGATCCGCATCACATAAGCGGAGCGAATAGGACCCGACAGAATGGCAACGGAACACAATAAGAAAGACGGGAGCACACCACACCTGGACAGAAACCTGTCTGTCCTGCGAAAGCGACGCCCGGACCTGGCGGACCTGCTGGAACGCGCGGACGCAGCGAAAGTCTGCCCGGTTTCCGAAACAGGACCATTTCGCCGAGCGATGGAAAATCTCCTGCGATCCGGGAAAGCGGAAGTAATTTATGTTTCCGGTGTTGGGCAGGGTGATATCGCCGCTGAGGTCTTTGAAAGAACGCGCGAGGGATTCGGACCGGAAAAGACACCCATCGGGCTTGTGTTCCTTGAGCATCGCCCGGAGATGTTCCGCGCAATGCTTTCCTTGAACGACCGGACACAATTGCTGGAGTCAAAGCGAACATTCTTCTGTGTCGGGGAGGATCTCGACCGACAATGCAGGGAAATCCAAACCAAGTACCGCCTTTGCGCGTGCCCGCACCCCGGACATTTCCAGGGACGCTGCCTGAATGCGGATGAGGTTGGAATCTATCAAGTGGCGCTGCGCGATCTCGATGAGAGCCGTGCCCGGTTTCAGCATCGGTTCCAGGCACAATTGGCGGAATTGCAGCAGAAATTCCGGTCCCGCCCGGCGCAAATCCGGAAGATCTGGAGCTCTGTCGGATTGGCAGATCGGGCGGTTCAGCATATTATCCGAGGGCTGATGGAGGCGCTTCAACGCAAGGGATTTGAGATTCGCATCCTCGAAATCGACCCGGAGGAATACCAGCCACCGTGGTATTGTCTTATGGATATTTGCGAGTATCAGCCGGACCTGATTGTTCAGGCCAATTTCCCAAGCAGCCTGCTTTTTCCGAGGGAACTCGCTCTGCATCTGGCCATCCCGCGAGTGGTCTGGTATGTGGACAGTCCCAGGAACTTCTGGCAACAGCAACCGAGTTTCTTTTTCACCACCCACGACCATGTTTTTGTGTGGGATGAGGCATATCTCGATTTCCTTCGATCCCTGGGCGCGGAGAGAGTGGAGGTTTTGCCGTACGCAGCCGATATCCAGGCTCCTTTGGAGCCGGAAGATCGGTTCCGAAGTCCGTTGTCTTTCGTCGGTCAGGTCGTAGACCAGTCAGAAGTTCGGAAGCGGCTTTCACCCCCGGAGCGGGAATTCCTGGACAGGCTTATCGAACTGCGTCTTCAGGATACGGCAGCAGATGTCCCGGATCTTCTTGCCCGGATTCGACGCGAGCAGCGGCAGATTCTCTCTTCATTCTCAACACAGATTCATCTTCCAAGCTTCCTGTACGCGGCGGCAAATGCGCGTCACCGCATCCGCGTTCTGGAATCTGTCGTGCAATACGGATTGAAACTGTACGGGCCGGAATCCTGGTTGACCGTAATGGATGAAGACTCGCCTTTGCGCGGATGTTTCTGCGGCCCCGTGGATCATCGGACCGAGTTCCCGGCGGTTATCCGATCTTCGACAATCAATCTGAATATCCACAGTCTTCATGCTCTTGGAAGCATGAACATGAGGGATTTCGATGTTCCCCTGCAGGATGGGTTCCTGCTGACAGACTGGGTCTCCGGCGCGGATCGGTTCTTCGTGCCGGATGTTGAGATGGTCTTCTGGAAGGGATGCGACGATCTCAAGCGTAAGATCGAATGGTATCTCGCGCATCCCGATGAACGCGCAGCCATCATCGCCCACGGCAAAGCCCGCGTCCTGAAGGATCACACCTACGATGCCCGCGCAGGTGATTTGTTGCGGTGCATGGGGATGCCGGGTGAAGGGATTCGGCCCTCTGGCAACGCCGCTGTACGCTAACCAGTCCGGTTTTTAGGGAGCAGTCTCCACTGACGCCTTCACACTCTTCTCCTGAGTCAGAAGCCGGACATACAATCCCCACCCGGCTCCCAGCTGATGAACCCGACACAGAAGGGCGTTCCGTCCGGCGTGGAGATGAATCGGCACAATGTCCTGGTCCGGGATCGCCTTGTGGGGACCGGCATCTTCGTAAACCTGTTCTCCATTCACCCAGACTCGCATTCCGTCATTGCTCCCGACCGCGATAGAAACGTCCCGGTCACGATCCGAGTCGAGAAACGTGAGCGCATACGCCGCGCCGACAATATCATGCGGTTCGATAAGCTGGGTGAAATCGAGATGTGCCGTCGGTCCTGTCACCTGGGTCCAGCGTACCGGTTGATCGTTCAGTCCCTTGTATGTGCCATCGAACGAAACCGGCTGCCGTTGCCCGAATGCGCCGTCGGAAAGCGTATCTTTCTCCTTTGGAAACGGCCCGATGATCCACCAGTTCGTGATATAGGGTCCGCGCATTTGCAGAGATTGATAAAACGGTTCTATCGGATTCGCCTCGCTGATATTCGTCAGTCCATTGGCTTTCGCTACACGAATAAACCGATCCACTAATATCTGATCCAGAATGTCCTCGCCGGTCAGTTCCAATTGCCGTCGCTGGAAGTAGATATCCGCGTAATCCAGCCACATCCGGACTTTCTCTATGCGTGCCTTGATCGCATCGTTTTCAGCCGACAGAAGCGCTTCGTCCAGTGGTACGCGGCATTTCTGCCGGATCTCCGGCGGCAAGTGACCGATTTCCGGCGGGCTGAACAAGTCGAAATGAATATCGTTCGTTCTGACATAGTCATGCAAAAGATCGAAATACCGACGGATCGGCTTCCACGATTTGCCATATACTCCCTGTAAAAAGTCGTCGATTGTCGCATCAACATCGGTATCGACATCCCACAACAGTTTTGCCAGGATGTATGATCGCAACTCCGCCATTTCCCCACCGCCACCAGATGAAGAATTCCCCTGGCAGAAGATGCCATCCACACCTTCCCGATGGTAAAAGGGGATATCTTCCCGGATGGCATTGAAATTCGGAAACGGCATCAGGTAATGAGAGAAATTCGTTACATAATGCCAAACATAGACTTTATTGCTGATTGCGCTCCAGGCGCGAAGATCCTCAACATACGTGGCGTTTTTCGGGCAGGATGCCAGTGCGTGACTATCGCACGAGGGGGCCATGTGGCACAGGCGCACAATCAGGTTCGGGTGGGGGCGAAGAGTCTTCGGCGCTTTCTGAGTGTAGTTATAGGCGATGGTGTCAATGTACTTGTCCGGGTAACGCTCTGTGACCGCCTCGGCTACCTTGTTGCAGAAAGCGATCAGAGTTCCGGAAGGACTTCCTTCCGCCTCGTCGATTGCACGACACTTTTCACATTGGCATTGACCATACCAATCGTTCTGCGACACGGAGAAAATCGTGGATTTCGGATTCTCTTCGATCCGTTTGAAAATGGCCTCGATCACGATCCGAAGCACATCCGGATTTGTCAGGCACAGCTGGGTATTTTCGATGCTGCGCTTGCCGTTGATCTCGGAAAAATATTCCGGGTGCTGGTCGAAGTATTTCTCCGGCGGGACCAGGCCGTTGAAGGTGTGCACAAATCCCGTCATGTGGATTTTATCGCCGACCGATTCATCCAGTTTGCTGTGGATGCTGTTGACCCGGTTTCGCGATGCCCAGAGCCTGTCGAATGCCTCGGTGAAAAACGGTTCGCGATATTCAAAATCCGGTTTTTCGCGGCGATGCAATCGAGGGATGGTGAGTTTGGTGTGTTTTGGGACTTTCTCCACATCTCGGGTATACCAGCGACACCCGACCACATCCTCCAGGAACGCATAGACGCCGTACAGCGTCCCACGGGGCCGCCCACCCAGGATGAACAGGTTTCCCCCACGGGTTTCCAGAATGAATTCCTCGCTGCCGAGCTTTTCCGCTGCCAGGTCCGGGGCCATGCGGGATGTCTCCGGTCCGGGTCCCACAAAAATCGCCCGACCGCCCTGTGCTGTCTCACCGATGGGCAGACGCAACCCCGTGCTTTTCTCGACATACTGCTGAAGTTCCTCGGCGGCATGTTGCTCGGCGGGGATGGCATCCCGCGCAAGCACAATCACGACATCCTGATTGACGGTGAACGAGGATTTCGAGATTGTCGCACAGCTGGAGGTCAACAGGATGAGAATACCTGAAAGGATAATGAGATATTGAGTTCGCATTGGGCAACACTCCTCTCGATTTGATGATCCTTAGAGTATCAACTATAGACCGAACAATGCCAAGGACTCCACAACCGGATATGATTTGTGTTCTTGACACAAGCCCCTTCCCCCGTCACCGTATGCAGTGGAATCTGAAATGCGCGCATATCACGTGAGAGAGCAGGAGTTGAGGTCATGGCGGAACACAGCAAAGGAACGGCGCTGGTAACAGGCGCGGGAAGAGGCATCGGCAGAGGGATTGCCCTGGAACTGGCCCGACGCGGCTTCGATGTCGTCATCAACGACATCATCGACAGCCCGGAAGACCGCTCAACCGGTGCTTATGAAGTTCTTGAGCAAATCCAGGAAATCGGGCGGACGGGCCTGTTCATACACGGGGACATCTCGGACGCGGACGACCGCAAGCGAATTCTTGACGAAACACTCAACACGTTCGAGCGGATCGATGTCCTGGTCAACAACGCAGGGATTCCTTGTCCCAAGCGGCTGGATATTCTTGAATCGACGGAACAGAGTTATGACCTGGTGATGAATGTCAATCTGCGGGGACCGTTTTTCCTGACGCAGCTGGTCGCCAATCAGATGGTCAAACAAGTGAAGGAGAACACCCCGGTTCCGCCGATCATTGTTTTTATCACGTCCATTTCCGCTTATGTGTCTTCTCCCTCACGACCGGAATACTGTATCTCGAAAGCGGGGCTTTCGATGGTAAGTAAACTCTTCGCGCACCGCTTGGCCGATGAAGGAATTAACGTCTATGAAATCCGCCCGGGAATTATTCAGACGGATATGACAGCGGTGGTAAAGGAAAAATACGACAGACTCATTGCGGACGGCCTTCTGTTACAGCAACGATGGGGACAGCCGGAAGATGTCGGCAAGGTAGTCGGCGCGATTGTAAACGGCGATCTCGCATACAGCACGGGGCAGGTGATCGAGGTCGGAGGAGGATTTCAGATTCCAAGACTCTGAACACAGGAAAGGACAGGAAGTATGGTGGAAGAACGACATATCCATTTGAAGGATCGAAAAAGAATCCCTCTTTATCATATCAATACGCTGATTGTCGGAAGCGGGGCAGCCGGGCTGAATTGCGCGGAGTATGTGTTCCGATACCTGGAGGAACGGGGAACGGCTAATCCACGGGATCATGTCGCAATCGCAACCAATTTCCTGGGCGGGGGAACCTCAAACAATTCCGGTTCCGATAAGCAGACCTACTATCGCCTGAATGTCCTTGGCGGGACGGCGGATTGCCCGCTGGATTTTGCGAAGACCCTGACCGCCGGAGGATGCATGCACGGCGACTTGGCCCTGATTGAGGGCGAGAATTCGGCGCGGTCGTTCTATCATTTGGTTGAGAACGGTGTTCCGTTTCCGCACACGCCCCATGGGAGTTTTGTCGGCTACAAAACAGACCATGATCCCCGACAACGCGCCACCTCTGCGGGACCATGGACCTCGCGATTCATGTACCAGAAATCCCTTGTTCAGATCCAACGCTACGGGATCAAGATCTTCCATCATTTGGAACTGATCTCCATCCTTACGGACGGACCGGGACCGAAGAAAAAAGTAATCGGAGCGATTTTTGTTGACCGTTCCCGAAGAGAAGAACCCCACCATGGTCTGACAGTCATTCAATGCCAGAACCTGGTTGTGGCAACCGGCGGTCCCGGAGATATGTATGAAATCTCTGTTTATCCCCTGGGGCAGATGGGCAGCCATGGCTGCCTGCTTGAGGCCGGCGCGGTTGCGCATAACCTCACGGAATCGCAATTCGGACTGGCCTCTGTCGATCCGCGATGGAATGTATCCGGTACATACCAGCAGGTAATCCCACGTTATTTCAGTACCAGGCCGGATGGAAGCGATCCGCAGGATTTTTTGAATCCCTACTTCCCGTCGATGCGGCTGATGGCAACGGACATTTTTCTCAAAGGCTACCAGTGGCCGTTCGATCCCGACAAATTAACCGAGTACCGCTCTTCGCTGGTTGATATTCTCGTACATAACGAAGTGTTTTACAGAGGCCGGCGCGTGTTCATGGATTTCCGCGAAAATCCCCGATCCGGTTCCGGCCTCCGCGAGTTCTCCCTGGAGGATCTGGAGCCGGAGGCACGGAATTATCTCGTCAATTCCGGAGCATTACAGGATACACCGATCCGGCGTCTCCTGAAAATGAACCCGCTCAGTATCGACTTGTACACCGAGCGTGGAAGAGACCTGTTTGCGGAGCCGCTGGAGGTCTCCGTGTGCTCGCAGCACAACAACGGCGGATTCAGAGTTGGCCCGTGGTGGGAATCGACGATTCATAATCTTTTCGTTATCGGGGAGCTGGCCGGAACACATGGAGTGAAACGTCCGGGCGGCTCCGCACTGAACAGCGGACAGGTGGGCGCTCTGCGGGCAGCGGAATACATCGTGTTTCATTGTTTTGCGGATCTGCTGACCGAGCGGCAATTCCGCTACCTGGCCAAGGATCAGATTCAAGTAGTCTTTGAACGAATCGAACGATTCCTGCATCAGGGAGAATCCGCTGCTCTTGGTTTACAGGAGACGAAGAGGGAAATCCAACACCGGATGACCGAACATGCCTCGCAAATCCGCCGGCCGGACGGTGTAAGGCAGGCCTTATCGGATGCAACACAGATGCGGAAACGAATAGAACAGGAAGGACTGAGGCTGGAGGAGAAGAAAGACTTCCTGAAGGCCTGGCAGATTTACGAAATGGCGCTGACCTCGGAGGCGTATCTGACCGCAATTGATGCGATGATCGCGCGGGGTGGCGGCAGCCGAGGTTCTCATTTGATTACAGATGAAAAGGAAGGAATCAGGCCCCATCCGATGCTGGGGGATGAGTGGAACTTTCTTCCGGAAAATAAAGATTTGCGCGGAGAAGTATTGGAAGTGTCCTGGGATGGAGAGGCCGGACAATTCGTAACGTCGGTCACACCCGTCCGCGCGATTCCCGAAGAACAGTACTGGTTTGAAAACACCTGGGAGGCGTATCGAAGCGGGAGGATATATGGGGAGTTGGGGTAGGATGCGAGAAAGTGTTGTCCACGTTTCACTCCTCCGTATCCCGAAACACCACCACCGTTACCCCCGCGCCGCCTTCGTAATCTCTACCATTCCGAAAGCTTCTTACAAGCGGATGCGTTGCCAGGTATCCCCGGATAGCGCGGCGAAGCGTTCCTGTACCATGACCGTGAACAATCGTAACGGAAGGCGATTGTGACATCACGGCGTCGTTGAGGATGCGGTCCACGATGGGCAGTGCTTCGTCTACCGTAAGGCCGTGTACGTCTACCTGGGTAATGGATTCTTCCTTGGGAACGTAATCCAGGGAGGCTTGAGGGGGAAAGTGATCCCAGACGGCTTCTCGCAAGTCCACAATGCGTTCCACGGGGACCCGCAGAGTCATTTCACTGATGGAGAGTTCGACATCCCGTCCCCGATTCACAAGTTTAAGAATCTTACCCCAACCGGCCATTCCCTGAATCCGGGCTTCGAGACCTTCCTGAATATCCCGGGGATCGACCGGCTTTTCCTGGGATTCTTCGAGTGTCTCGCGGGCGGCGGCAGAGACATCTTCCATCTGGTTTCGCGCGACGCGGAGCTCCTGGCGCAGTTGTTGAAGAAGGGTTTCGGGCGGTGCATTGGAAAGCGCCTTCTGCTCCAACTCCGCCAGGCGGCGTTTCCATTCCTGCCGGAATTCCTGTTCCTGGCGGTCGAGTGCTTTCAACCGCCGCTCCATCTCGGTCAGCAAGCCTTGGGCCTTTCGTTCGGACCGTCTCAGGATCTGGCCCGCCTCCGAGTTGGCGCGGCGAAGTTGTTCCGTGCTTTCCCGTTCCACATCCCGCGCTTTGCGCAACGCTTCTTCGGCATCCCAGCGATGTTGCTGAGCCATCTTCAGCTCTTCCCCCAGGCGGAACAGCAAATCCTCCGCTTCCGCGCCGGATTCACCGACATAGCCACGCGCTGACTGGATAATCTCACTCGAAAGCCCAAGTCTCTGTGCGATCTGGATGGCGTTACTGCGGCCCGGAAGGCCCAGGGTAAATCGAAACGTCGGCTCCAGGGTATCCGAGTCGAACTCCATGGCTCCGTTGGTAACTCCCTCGGCATTGTGCGCGTACACCTTCAGATCATTCAAATGCGTGGTAATCAGCCCATCACGCCTTTCTGATG
>Ga0116141_10005508_pt1 | contig 10604 bp, 12 predicted proteins | sample AD_UKC097_MetaG_FD_89744 | JGI IMG/M metagenome (GOLD analysis project Ga0116141, IMG submission 89744) | Active sludge microbial communities of municipal wastewater-treating anaerobic digesters from USA - AD_UKC097_MetaG | ecosystem: Engineered > Bioreactor > Anaerobic > Digestate | place: USA... | reverse complement strand
GGTTCACGGGACCAGACCGGATTGTGGGCGCGGTAGAGCAGCCCGGTAAAGTGCATTGGACTAGGCGTGGACGCCGGCGTCGACCGCGTCGATATAGGTCAGCACGTCGTCGGCCCGGTTGCTCTGCACCAGCTGCATGGCGGTCTGGCCCGAGAAGCCGGGCAGCGGTTCCGAGCGGTACCAGGCATAGGCCAGCAACGCCGAGCCAAAGCGCGGCTCGACCTTGTTGAGCACCTCGACCATCTGGCGAAGGCGGCGCTGGGTACGTGTCGACGCGATCCGGTCCTTGCGCTGGATCGCATCCTTGCCGAGGCCCAGCGAGCGTGCGAGTTCGTCGCTGGTCGTCCGCAGCGCGTCGACGATCTTGCGCGGAGCAAACGCGCCGTTGTCAGCGTAGTTTTGAATCGCCATTGCATTTTCCCATGAATTATGACGCGATATAGCGTCAATATCTGCGGTAATCAAGGTTTGGTGTGCCAGGCCCAGCAGGTGTTCCGGTTTTGCCGAAGCAGTTACTCGCTCTTACAGAACCACGACCTGCAGTTCGATCGCACCGGGAAGGCCCTCTTCTGCAGGCATAACGCAGAAGGGCTGGAGCTTGCTATCCGTCCTTACCACGGCATGGCTCTGCCCGGAATTTGCGGTCATCCGAATGGCGACGCGCTCGGCATTGGCGCGCCCGCACAGGATCGCCCTTCTTGGGTCGAGGCTCTGAGGCAGCATGATCACCTCCCGAGCGTTACGGCGTCGCCGGGAAGAACGTGCGAACCGCGCGCTTTGGGGGCACGACTTCAAATCGGCGCTCCATCAATCTGCTGATGCGGAACCGGCCTCGGCAATCGGGCGTGCTGAGTTCAATTTTCGCGCCGCGCTTTGTCACCCTGAATTCAGCGTGTTCGCTCCCGTCGGTGAACTTCATGGGTTCAGGCAGCCGGATCATGTCGCCATCGGCGATCTTGCGTTCCTTCAGCCGCAGCTGCCGGTAGCACCGGTTGCGCCAGTCGAGGGCATAAGGGTGATTGGTTGGCCCAAGTTCCTCGAGGATACTTCTGGGACACCCAGCCTCCACCGGCCCGAAGTTTTCATCCATGTCCTTGTAGCCGAACAGGAGGCCGTCGGCTGCCTTGGGGTTCCAGCGGACCAGACAGATTACCGCGGAGATGGCGTGGGTCTGGTTGTTCGGTCCATAGCGCTGGACAGCCGCGTAATAGGCCCCGGTTGTGGACACGCTTTTGATGACCCGGCATCCTTCGAAGCTGCCGGTTTCTTCATTTTCGCGCTCCCATGTGAGCTGATTGTCGAGATAGGCCTTGGGAGTGTCGAAGCCCCCCATTCCGGCACGGTGCATGTAAAGCCAGCCCATGCGTGTTCTCCTTCAGATGAGACCCGGCTGTGCCGGAGGTGCGATCTTCAATTCGCGCGCGATCCGCGCCGTGAGTGCGGGAATGTCTGCAAGGGCGGTGATCGGCGCTTTGCGCATCACCGCGCCAGGCGGTTTCCAAAACGGGTTGCGCCAGGCAAGACCCGGCTCGCCGAACCTTTCCGGGCTGATCCGGACGTAGATCCCGTCGGCTTCCAGCACATGCTCGCCCGCGAGCTGTTCCTGTGAGGTGTAATAGCTGATGCGGTAATCGGCGTGCTCGAGCCCGATCCCTGCTGCGATCTGGCGCAGTGCGCGGGTGCCCTCGCGCCGGTAGTGGCGCAGCTCTTCGGGACGATAGTCGATTCCGCGTTTGACCAGCGCAATGATCGCAGGCCTGTGCTTGAGTTCGGCAAGGCGTTCAATGCATTGGGACCGCAGAGCCTGGTCGTCTGCCTCACATTCGGTCGGCCTTCCGTCGGCAATGCGCTGAAGGTGGCGGGTGAGGAGCAGCACTGCCGGGCAGCTTCCAACCTTCCGGCCTGCAAGGCGGACATCATCGACGGCCTCGTTCAATGCTCGCAGCGCATTCTCGAAGGTTGTCAGTCCATCAGGCTGGAGTGCGCGGCGGTAACGGTAATCGATGTCGCAGGACATGGGGCTTCCTTTCCATTGCAAGATGCAATGGCCCCATCCCCCTTCCCTCAATGCAGGCTGCTGCGGTGCTCGCTCGGGTTCTCCAGCGGCAACGGCTCGTAGATCATCGGTCGCAGGAGCGCCCCTGGCGCAATCTGTTCGAGGATCCTTGCTATTGCCGAGACCGCCACGCCCGCCTCGGTTGTCTGGATGATGAGCGATCGGCCTTGACCCGGAACTGTGCCAAGCGACCAACCGGCGTCCCCCTTGCCGAGAAGACCGTCCAGCACCTGGCGTGGATCCTTCTGGGGGAACAGGCCTGCGATATACTCGGCCAGCACACCACCGATGGGCGCCCTCTCCTGGCCTGCGACATCGCTCGCATAACGGTGAAGCTGGGTGAGGCGAACGACCTCCTCCGGTGCCGGCTCAAGCAAAAGCCGGAACTGGCGCCGTCTCATCGGCTTCCTCCCCTTCTTCGCCCGCAGGTTCGCTCTGGTAGCCCGAATAGGCCGCAAGATGGTTGAACGCCTGATCGGCCTTCGCAGCTGCGGTGATGATCGCCGTCTTGTCGGCCTTGAGGATCTCCAGCCAGTGCGAGACGTAGCTGGCATGGCTCTCGTGAAGGTCTGCCGGAAGGCCCAATTCATAGCAGATGCGCGCACTCACCTGCTCGGCAATATATCCTGACAGTCCAGAGAAAAATGGCGGTTGGAAGGTGAAAACCATCGGTGCCTCCAGCACTGCCCAAAAACCCCATGGCTCCCCCGAGGCGGGGGTGGGCGGCGAGAACGACCGGAGAGGCCCGCGCAAGCGGCGGGCCGCACCCGGAGGGGCGAAATGAAATGGAGCAGCTCGGCGAAGCCGGGCTTGCGGCGCGCCGTGGCGGGCCTAGCAGGGAGCGCCGACCAGACCCGCATCGAGGGAGGCACGAAAAATCAGCGCCGCCGCGCCAGCGGCGTCCGCTGGTGAGCGGGCGAAGCCCGCGCATCGCCGTGCGCGACGAAGCGGCCGAGCCCGCGAGGGATCGGCCGCTCGGCTTTCGGCGCTGCTGGATCATGGCTGACGGGCGTGCATCCAGTCGGCCGCTGCCTGCGCCTTGCTCGCCGCGGTGAAGATCGCCCGGGGCTCGTCCTTGAGCAGTTGCAGCCAGGAGGCGATATAGGCCGCGTGATCGGGTCGCGGTTCGTGCGCGATCCCGAGATCGGCAAGCAGGAACGATGCAGTCAGCTCGGCGGTCGCTTCCTCCATGGCGAGCGCATGCTTGGTCCACTTGGCGCTGAAATCCCGGTCAAGCCGATGGGCTGCGCCGCTGGCATGAGCTGCCTCGTGAATATGGGTGGCGTAGAAGCCGTGGGCATCGTGGAAGGCGCTGAAATCCGGCATGTGGATGCGGTCTTCGGCGATATGATAATAGGCGCTGGCCGAGCCGTAGACAGTATCGATGCCGAGCGCGGCGATGAAGGCTTCGGCGGCGGCGAGGCGTTCGCTCTCGGGCAGGTCCGGCCCCGGTTCGGGCGCGTAGCCATCGACCTGATCGGCGTTGAACAGGCTGAACGCCTTAGCGAAAAGCCGTCGATGGTCGTCATCGTCGCCGGCGTCGTCACCCTTCGCGCGAAACTCCTTCCAGAGGACGCCGAGGCTGGCGTGCTCGCCCTTGCGGACCTGCGCGCCGAGCGCCTGCCACTGGCGATAGGTGCCCCAGACCCCGCTCGCGTAGCCGCTGCCATAGGCGGCCGCCCAGAGCGAGACCGTATTTATGCCGCGATAGGGCTTGCCGCTGGCGACGTTGGTCGGGCGGGTGACGTCGGCGCCGGAATGATGCCACGGCATGCGCCAGGTGCCGGTGCCGGCTTCGATGGCGTCGACGATCGCTTGCGTGACGCGAGCGTAGACGTCTGAGCGTGGTGAGGCTGACATGATATGTTCTCCGTTCTCGCGCCGGGGACCATCCCCGGCGGCGGAGGCCCGTTCGCGCCGGGCACAGGGGGGCTCGCGCACCCGTCAGGGCCGCAGCGAAGCGAAGGACGGCGAAGCCGTTGCGCGGGCGCGCCGACCGGCGCAGGACTCCGCCAACAGCCGGGGTGGTCTACGGCGCGGGAGGGTCGATCCCGGCAATCACCACGCTCAGGCGATCCAGCTCGCGCTGGAGAGCCTGACGCTGGAGATCGGAGATGCGCCGTTCGCGTAAGTGCGCCTTGGCATCGGCCGCCGCGCGTTCCCAGGCCGGCCTGTGGCGGGCGGTGATGCAGGCGTTGGGACAGCGGGTCGGCTCGCACAGGGCGGTGAGCGGCTGTGCCGGATCGGGGGTCGTCACGCGCTTGAGGCAGAGCGCGGTCGCGGGATCGAAGAAGCAATCCGCGAGCGGGCCGACATGGAAGGTGCGCGCGACGCTGGCGAGCATGACGCGCAGGCGGGCGCGATCGGCGATCATGGCGGGCAAAGGCCCTTGTCTGACGGCGGCATCGTCGAGCGTCCGTGCGATACGCGGTCCCGCCGGACCGCCGAGCGATGCGCCGCCCTGCCGCCGGTCGAAATAGTCCAGCAGATCGTCAATCTGACCGAGCCGGCGCTGCGCCTCGACCTCAGCGCGAAACCCCGATGCGCTGGTCCCCGCATAGCCTTCGAACGCGGCGACCGAGGCGTGCTTGTACTGGATCATGCCGGCGATGGTGCCGAACGGACGGTTGGCGATGTGCCACGCGATGGTGCGCCGGAACTGCCTCGTCGTGATGCGCCATGGGTTGCCATCGGGACCAGGCGGGATGACCGGCTCATCGGGGCTGCCGAAGGCGGTGTTGAGGTGATCGCGGAAGGTGTTGAGCTGGCGCACCACCTCACTCGACAGATGCGTCTTGCTGACAGCGCGGGGACGAAGCACCGGCCAGAGCGTATCGCTGCCGCTGGCGCGCGCCGGCCCTGCCGACAGGCGTTCGAGCACCATGATCGCGGCGGCGACCGGCTCGATCGTCACCCAGCTCGCCGCCTCGCCCACCGCCGCCCGGCGCTTGTAGATGGTCGACCGGATGCGATGGCGCTCGATCAGGCCGTCCTCGCTGCGCGCGATCGAGAGACACCCGCGCCGCATCGCCTGCACCTCGCAGTCGCGCATGCCGGTCAGGTAGGCGCACACGATATAGGCGGCGGCTTGAAGCATCCGTTCCTCGTGTGCGAGAGTCTTCGCATCGAAGCGCTCGCGCCACGGCCGACCGCTGTCAGGATCGATCGTGATCGGCGTGTCCATGCCGCCGACCTCTACCCCCAGCTCGGCCGCCACTGCGTCGATCAACCTCGCTTCACCGCCGGTCAGCAGAAGATGCGCGCCAGGCTCGGCCTGCACGTCGATCCCGGCATGGAGATGCAGGAGATGGGCGTTGATCGGTGGGGTCACTGCGCCGGTGCCCGGATCGACGCGCAGCTTGCCGTTATGAGCGGTGCCCCAGATCGGCGCGCCGCGCCCCTCGCGGCGTCGGCGGCCGAAATAGGCCTTCAGGCGGGTGCGGCGACGTTGCCGGCGATCAGCGTCCGAAAGGCCGGCGTCGGCGGTGACAAGGCGGTCCCGGCGCGCTTCGAGCCGATCAAGCTCGCGGCGGGCTGCGAGAATATCGTCAGCGAAGACGGTGACGTAGCGCAACGACCAGGCGAGCAGCGCGGCGATGACCTCTTCGGGGAACCGCGGCGTGCGGTTCTCCCTGACATGCCGGTAGCCCGCGACGCGTGCCGGGGCCTGTCCGGCCCAGGGCTCGAATGCAAGGCCTCCGCCAGCGAGGTGGGCACGATAGTAATAGAGATCGGATACCACTTCGAGGAGGTGGCCGACGACTACGGGTCGCCGGGCAGGATCGTCACGAAGATGACGGGCATAGGCATCGACCAATGCCTGATCGATACGGGAAACGTCGAGCCGTCCGAGCCGCTCACGGGCGAAGGCGAAGAACCGGCGGGCACGGTTGAATGCCTGGCGGATACAGGCGGGCGGTAACTTCGTCCGATAGCCGGGGAGATCGGCGTTGAGGCGGGCGTAGAGATAGGCGCGCATCGCCGCCTGCACATCGGCATGTTCGAGCACGTGGAAATGCACGGTGACGTGGCAGCGCCGGGCGTTCTCGCGGAAGACGGCGGGACCGAGATCCCAACTCGGGTCGCCGACGCGCGATAGCTCCTCACGGATATGGCCTTCCTTGAGCGGCGCGCTCGCCAGCACGGGGCGATCGTCGAAGGCGGGCGCCTGGGCATGGGCCGGCATGGTCATGTGCGGACCTCCGGCGGCAGATAAAGCCGCTCGCTCTCCATCTGCCGGCGCGCATCGGCGATGACGGCATCGGTGAAGGCCGGCACGATCTGGGCGGTGATGCGGGCATGGACGCGGCCGAACTTGGCTGCCCAATCAGTCGCGGGCAGGCTCAGCCGCTGCTCTTCGACGAATGCGAGGAAGGCGAGGATCGCGGGGAGCTTGCGCACGGTGATGACGGCGTTGGGGCAATCAAGGCAACCCCAGAAGGGCTGCGCGCAGGGTGATCCGGCCTCGGCGAAGGGGCTGCTATGGAAGCCCGCGCAGGCGGCGAGCCAGACATCCTGCTCGCCGTCGAGCAACGGCCCCACGGTAGCCAGCGGGATCAGCGACGCGGCTTGATCGGGCGCTTCGCGCAACGTCTGCTCGGCGGTGGGTGGAAGCACGGTCGGCATCGCGGCAGCGACCGCCGTGCGGAAGGCGTCGGCGATGGCCGTCTCGTGCAGGGGCCGGAGCGACGGCAGATCGGCATAGTGGCGCGCCGCCACCTCGCGCGAGTGGCCGACCGCGAAGCGGGTCATGTGCCCCTCGGTCTTGGTGTACCATAGCGCCTTGTGGGTCTTGCGTAGCCGGGAGAGCAGCAGGTGGAGCGGCTTGCCGTCGTCATCGCTGATGCCATGGCGCAGAGCCCAGGCTGCAAGTTGGTGCTTGAGATCGAAAATGCCGCCGCGAAGGCCGCCGACGTTGTGATAGGCCCAGAGGCAATCGTCAGGCAGGTGCTCGCGGGCGGCGGCGGTGACGTCGATCAGGCGACGGATCAGGCCGCCGGGAGTGCCGCTGCCGCCATCGCGCACCCGCATGCTCTTGTGCTCGGCGCCGCGGGCGCGGCGCTTGAGATAGCGCAGCTCCACCGTGCCGGCATGGGGGTTGGTGAGACAATCTGTGGTCAGCGCCTTCAGGCACTCGGGCTCGAGGCCGGTATCGAGCGTGAGCAGCACGAGCAGCGCCGGCAGATCGCGCGCAAGCAGGTGATGGCGGCCATGCAGATCGTCGATGAGCGTGCTGATCGGCAATCCGCGCCGCATGCGCATGAAATAGAGGCTCTTCAGCGCCGGATGTTCTGCAACGATAAAGCCCTGCCGCGCGATGATGGCTTCGACGTCGGCCCGCGCTCTGGCGATGACCGGGTCGCCCTCATCGGTGCGGTCGTCGGCACCGAGACGGCGGAACATCGCTTCGACGTCGGTCCTCGCGGCGTCGCGCAACGCGCGGGCGACGAAGGGGCTATAAGCATCGCGCGGAGTCGAGCGGCCCGCCGACGTGGCCAGTGTGTAGCGCAGCCGCTCATGCAGGTCAGGCGCAATCCGATCGGGCCGGTCTGCCTCGATCGCGCGCAATGTGTTGACGATCTTGCCGACCGTTATGTGCCGGTGGATCGCGCCCATCCCGCGGCGGTCGAGCGCGGAGGCGAACCCATCGATATGGGCTGCGCGCAGGTCGCCGACGCCAGCCACGTTCAGCGCTTCGTCGCCAAGCCAGGCGAAGAACAGGCGGTAGGCATTTACATACTGCTTGATGACGCTCGCCGCACCGATCGGTCCTCCGAGCGCGGCCGATCGACGCAGCGCGCCGGCGAAGGCGATGGCGAGTGGGCGAGGATCGAGTGCGGCCATATCGACCAGGACCGCCCCGCCATGCCGCGCCTCGATAGTGAACTTGAGGCCGAGCACGGGATCAGGCTGCACGGCCTCCGGTGTGATCGGTGCGAAGGCGACGGGCCGGCCCTTGCGGGGACGACCGCTCATGCGCCCTGCGGTCCCGGCAACAGCGCGAGCAGCTCCTCGACCGCCGCATCCACCGTATCGGCGCGGGTCGCGATATGGTCGAGGTAGATATAGGTGGTGGTGAGGCTCGCGTGGCCGAGCAGGCGTTGCAACTGTTGCAGCGGGTCGCCGAGGATCAGCCGATAGCTCTCCACCGGCCCCGCCGGCAATGCGGCTTCGCGCAGCCGCTGCTGGATCAGCAAGGCGAGCATATGGACCGCGAATGTGTGGCGAAGCTGGTGCGGGCTGATCGACAGCGGGAAGCCGTTCTCCGCGCACCGCTTGCAGGCGCGGGTGAAGATCACCTCCCACGAGTTGGGGCGGACAGGCTGCCCGACCTCGGTCAGCCACAGCGCCGCCGGCTCGCGGGGCGGTCCATCCTCGTCGTACAGGATAAGGCGGCATCGTTCCTCCGGAGTGCAGACATCGCGCATGCGGTCGAGACCGGCGCGGGTGACAGGGATCGGTCGCTCGAAACTGGCCGCGCCATCGCGCGCGGCGAACTTGGCCACGCCCGCTGCGCGCTCGACGGCGACATAGGCGGCGATCTGACGAAGCAGCCGGCGTGGGACCAGAACGCTGCGTCCCCGGTCGCCCTTGGTGAGCGGCGGCGGGAGAGGCAGCCAAAGTTGTTGGGCATCACCGTCCGCGCGGTCGATCGCCGCGAGCTCGGCGGTGAGCAAGCCCGACGCCTCTTCGAGGCGCAGGCCGGTGGTGACGAGAAGATCGGCGAACAGCGCGTTGCGCAGGCCATTACGGTCGCGAGCGCCGGGGCGCTCTGTGCCGTCAGGGGTAAGGCCGCGCAGGCCGACCTCGCGGAAAATGCGGTAGTCGTCCATCGTGACGAACCGGACATCCGATCGCCTGGCGACACGTTCATAGGCATCGTTGCGCGCCGCGATCATGCCGCGACGGCCACCTTGCGCCGGTCGCCAGACGGCGCGACGGCTGAACGGCGCGTCGGCGATCAACCCTTGCTGCTCGCCCCAACGGTAAAGGCGATCGAGGCTGGCGACGGCGCGGTTCCAGCTTGCCGCCGCTATCCGGTGATCGGCCTCGTCGCGGCGTCGCTCACGATGATAGGCGTCGACATCGTCGCGGGTCGCAGCCCACACGGTCTTGCCGCAGGCATCGAGAAAGCGAAGCCAGACTACGACATCATAGGCATAGGCGCGAAGCGAGTGCCGCGAGCGGACGCCCGACAGCGGCAGGTCGAGAAAGAAACGATCCAGATCGGGATCGTAGAGCGCGTCGTCGCGCTGGATCAGCGGCACATGCGCATCGAGGCCCCTGGCCTCGCGGCGCTCGCAAACAGTAATGATCGACACCGGCGCGGAGCCCTCCCCCCGGACCCCCCACCCGGAAGCTGACCTTCACACCGATGCGCACTATGGCCCGGCAGTAATCAGGCTGGCCTCCGCCAGCTCTTGGGTCAGCGCTACGGCCAGCCTGATTACTGCCTACCGTGGGCGTCCATCGCCGACCTTACTGCAATGTTGCGGGCGGCGCAGACTGTCCAGATAAGGCAACCAGTTCTTCCATGGCGTAGGCATCATCGCCGAAGCGTTCGCCATACTGGCGGGCCAGACGGGCTTCGTGGCCGCTCCAGTGGGTCAACTCGTGTAGGAGGGTGGAATACCAGCCTTCGGTAGCGGTGCTGGTGGCCGTGCCAGTGAAGCGGTGCTTGTCGGGCATGGCGATGTAATCGGACTTGGGCGCGAAATAGGCTTCCTCGCCGCCGATGCGGATATCGGCACCGATGGAGGTAATCAGCCGGTCGGCGGCCTCGATGGGATCGATGGTCTCAACGGGCGTTTGCAGATCGGGCGCGACATAGCCGTCCACCTGCGCGACATTGAACACGGATGACGCTTTGGCCATGTAGCGGCGTTGCCGGTCATCGGCGGACTGGTCATTGCTGGCAGTCTCGTCGCGGTCGAATTCCTTGTAGAAGACGATGAGGGAGGATTTCTCGCCCTTGCGGACTTGTGCGCCGCGATCCTGCCATTGGCGGTAAGTACCCCAGAGGCCGTGGGCGTAGCCATGAGCGTCGGCGGCAGCCCAGAGGGCGACGGTGTTGATGCCGCGATAGGCGTTGTTGCTGGCGATATTGACAGGGCGCATGATGGAAGCGCCTTTGCGGTGCCAGGGGAGCTGGACCTTGCCGGTGCCAGCGTCGATGGCAGTGATGATCTGATTGGTGATGGCTTCGTAAACGTCGAAGCGTGATGATGATTTGGTAGGCATGTCCGATCTCCTTTCGCTGTTTCCTGAGGACGCGAAGGGATCAGGCTGGGGGAAAGTCGGCTCAGTCAGCCGCAGGCAGTACAGGCAACACGGGAGCCGGAATGAAATGCAGGCGAATGGAGCGGACAGCCTGTTGACAGGCAGACGGCCTCAGCCACATTCGCGGCTCAGTCTCAGGGGATAGCGGAAGGACGGGCATTGCCAGAAGCACGAATCACGTTCTAGAACATTATAAGAACATCTCCATCGGGAACTGCCGATATGGGCTTGGCTCCTGGGAATTTTTGTGACATCATGGCAAAAAACG
>Ga0116141_10005501_pt1 | contig 10609 bp, 7 predicted proteins | sample AD_UKC097_MetaG_FD_89744 | JGI IMG/M metagenome (GOLD analysis project Ga0116141, IMG submission 89744) | Active sludge microbial communities of municipal wastewater-treating anaerobic digesters from USA - AD_UKC097_MetaG | ecosystem: Engineered > Bioreactor > Anaerobic > Digestate | place: USA... | reverse complement strand
GCCAGAGGGTATCGGCGGTCTCGGCCGATACGGCCCGGGTACTCGGCACAGCGCGGCGCAGTACCTCACGATCAGCGGCCTCCACGTCCCAGCGGTCTAACAGTTCGTCATCGCCAAGCCAGATCAGGTTGCGCTTGTCGGCCTGCATCGCATGGGCGCGGGGATGCGGCGTCAGCACCACCGCGCCGGCCAGATAGGCGCGGCGCAGCGCCTCGTGCCGCGGTTCCGACAGGTCGAAATCGGTGAGGCGGTTGTAGACCAGGTCGATTGGCTGGTTCGACGCCAGCGACGGGTGCCACAGCGCGCCGTCGCGCCATTGCAGCTCGCGTGGATCGGTCACGACGGTGCGGATGCCGTGCCGCTCGAACAGGGACCGGGCCAGATCGAATTCGGCGGCCAGATACTGGTGCGCCGGATCATCATCGACCACCGCCGCCGTGCGCCACGGTTGATCACCGCGCTGTGACTGCCACTCGGTACGGAACATCTCGATGAAGCCGTGCGCCAGATCGGCCTGGCCCAGCAGTGCGTCCATCGTCGCGCAGCACGAATGCTGCGCCTGGGCCAGGGCGGCATTGAGCAGCGCGCCACCCGCGTTGGTGTTGATCTCGATCAGGCGCGGGCCGTCGGCGCGCAGGTGGAAGTCATATCCCATGAACGCCCCCGAAGGTCCGAAATCCGGTGGCAGCGCACCGCGCGTGCGTTCGGCCACCGCCTGTTGCCATGCCGGAAGGCGAGTTGCGCGTTCGAGCACGGCCACGGCCCGGGTGATGGCATCGCAGGACGGCGTGTCGATGAATACCGTCGTTTCCGAGAACAGGTGCGGATGGCTGCGGGCCAACGATGCGGGCAGCTCCTGCCACAGTCGCTGCGCATCGAGCGTGCTGCACGCGCACGAGAGATTGAGCTGCTCGGCGAGGCTCATGCGCGGCTCACCGCGTCGCGGGCCGGGCGCTCGTACCAGTCGCGCGAGCGGTTGACCACGCGCACGACCAGCAGCATCACCGGCACTTCGATCAGCACGCCGACCACGGTGGCCAGCGCCGCGCCGGACTGGAAGCCGAACAGGCTGATGGCCGCGGCCACGGCCAGTTCGAAGAAGTTGCTGGCACCGATCAGGGCCGAAGGGCCGGCGATGCCGTGCTTTTCGCCGACCTTGCGATTGAGCCAGTAGGCCAGGCTCGAGGTGAAGAGCACCTGGATCAGGATCGGCACCGCCAGCAGGGCGATCACCAGCGGCTGGCGCATGATCGCCTCGCCCTGGAAAGCAAACAGCAGCACGAGCGTCAGCAGCAGTGCCGCGATGGACAGCGGACCGAGGCGTGCTAGCGTGGCATCGAACGCGGCCTGGCCTTGCCGCAGCAGGGCGCGGCGCCACACCTGCGCGAGAATGACCGGAATGACGATGTAGAGCACGACCGAAAGCAGCAGTGTGTCCCACGGCACCGTGATCGCCGACAGGCCCAGCAGCAGCCCGACGATGGGCGCAAACGCAAACACCATGATCGTGTCGTTCAACGCCACCTGCGACAGGGTGAACATGGGATCGCCGTCAGTCAGCCGGCTCCAGACGAACACCATCGCGGTGCAGGGTGCGGCAGCCAGCAGGATCAGGCCGGCCACATAGCCGTCGAGTTGTTCGGCGGGCAGCCACTGGGCGAAGACCTGGCGAACGAAGAGCCACGCCAGCAGCGCCATCGAGAATGGCTTGACCGCCCAGTTGACGAACAGCGTGACGCTCATGCCGCGCCAGTGCCGGCGCACCTGGCCGAGCGCGCCGAAATCCACCTTGAGCAGCATCGGGATCACCATGACCCAGATCAGCAGGCCCACCGGCAGGTTGACCTGCGCGACCTGCATGCGGCCGATGGCCTGGAACACGCCCGGTGCGAAATGGCCCAGCGCGATGCCGGCGACGATGCAAAGCAGCACCCACGCGGTCAGATAACGCTCGAACACGCTCATGGCGGAAGGCGAAGAGGTGCGAGTGACGGGTTCGGAGGCGACGCTCATGGGCACGCACAGGCCGGTGCAAGGGTGTCGTTGGCTTCGCAGGTGCCGCCCTGGCAACAATGCTCGGTCAGGTAGCCGAGCAGCGTGTTCATCTGCGCGAAGTTCGCGCGGTAGATCAGGTTGCGGCCCTGCGGTTCGATCGTGACCAGACCGGCGTGGGCCAGCCCCTTGAGGTGGAAAGACAAGGTGTTGCGGGCCACGTCGAGCCGGTCGGACAGCGCGCTGGGGATGAGCCCATCCGGGCCGGCCTCGACCAGGGTGCGGAACACGCGCAGCCGCTGGGCATGGGCCAGGGCGCTCAGGGCGGAAACGGCGTCGGCTTCGTTCATCGTTCAATGATACATCAATCATCGAACCATTGTGCAACCCCATGTTACGGATCCCGCCGGCGCGATACACCCGGCCGCGTCGTGCGCAAGACCGGTGGCCCGGATCCGCGTACCGCGACGCGACCGCCGCGCGGGCGGGCGCGATGCCGCATCGCTATGCTGCAGGCCTTGGCTTTGGGAGACCCTGCGCATGTTCGCCTCGCGCTATCTGGTGTTCTGGTGCTGCCTGGTCGGCAGCGTGCTTTGCGCGCTGATGCTCTGGCGCGGCGGTGGCGCGGGCTGGTACTGGCCGATGGGCATCCTGGGCGCGCTGACCCTGTCCGGCATCGTCGACCTGCTGCAGCGGCGCAGCACGCTGCGGCGCAACTACCCGGTGGCGTCCTATGTGCGGTTCCTGGTGGAGTCGTTCCGGCCGGAGATCCGCCAGTACCTGATCGAGAACGACGACGACGAGGTGCCGTTCTCGCGGGCGCAGCGGGCGATCGTGTACCAGCGCGCCAAGGGAGCGCTGGAAACCCGCCCGTTCGGCAGCCAGCAGGCGTTCTACAAGCCGGGCTACGAGTGGATCAACCATTCGCTGGAGCCGGCGCAGATCGCCACGCACGATTTCCGCCTGTCGATCGGTGGGCCGCAGTGCGCGCAGCCGTATTCGGCCAGCGTGTTCAATATTTCCGCGATGAGCTTCGGCGCGCTTTCGGCCAACGCGATCCTGGCGCTGAACGAGGGCGCGCGGCGCGGCGGCTTCTACCACGACACCGGCGAAGGTTCGATCTCGCGCTGGCACCGCAGGAACGGCGGCGATCTCGTGTGGGAGATCGGGTCGGGCTATTTCGGCTGCCGCGACGAGGCCGGGCGCTTCGATCCGGAGCGATTCCGCGCCAACGCCGCCGACCCGCAGGTGAAGATGATCGAGATCAAGCTCAGCCAGGGCGCCAAGCCGGGACAGGGCGGGGTTCTGTTGGCACCCAAGGTGACCGCCGAGATCGCCGAGGCGCGCGGCGTGCCGATGGGGCGGGACTGCCATTCACCGGCGCGCCACAGCGCCTTCGAGGGGCCGCGCGGCCTGCTGGAGTTCGTGGCGACGCTGCGCGAGGCCAGCGGCGGCAAGCCGACCGGATTCAAGCTCGCCATCGGCCATCCTTGGGAGTGGTTCGAGATCGCCAAGGCGATGCACGCCACCGGCATCCTGCCCGACTTCATCGTGGTGGACGGCGGCGAGGGCGGAACCGGCGCGGCGCCCATGAAGTTCATCGACCACGTTGGCGTGCCGCTGCGCGAGGGTCTGATGCTGGTGCACAACACCCTCGTCGGCCTGGACCTGCGCGGAAAGATCCGCGTCGGCGCCGCGGGCAAGATCACCACCGCCTTCGACCTGGCGCGGGTGCTTGCGCTGGGTGCGGACTGGGGCAACGCGGCGCGCGGTTTCATGTTCGCGCTGGGCTGCATCCAGTCGCTGCAGTGCCACACCGGCAAGTGCCCCACCGGAATCGCCACCCAGGACCCGGGGCGGCAGAAGGCGCTGGACGTGCCGGACAAATCCGAGCGCGTGGCGCGCTTCCACGACGGCACGCTGCGCGCGCTCAAGGGATTGCTGGAAGCCGCAGGGCTGACCCACCCGGACCAGCTCGGCCCGGAGCACCTGATGCGCCGGGTGTCGAACAACGAGATCCGCTCGCTCGCCGCGCTGCACGCCTGGCTCGCGCCCGGCGAGCTGCTCGCCGGAACCTCCGAGCACGCGGTGTTCCGGCGCTTCTGGAGCGATGCCCCGTCCGACCGTTTCGCGGTGCCGGCCGACCTCTTGGCGCGGCGCTCCAGCCGCGCGATCTAGCCGCTTCGCGTGGCCGGATGCGCCTAGGCTCAGGCGGGCACCAGCAGGTCCATGAAGTCGCGCACCGGCATGGCTTCCAGCGTGGCCTGATCCTGTGCCACGGCGAGGATCGCCGCCTGCCGCGCGGCCGGGAAGCGGCGCGCGAGGTTGCGGCGGAATTTTTCCTCCAGCAGCGGGATGCCTTCCTCGCGGCGGCGGCGGTGGCCGATCGGGTATTCGACCAGCACCTCGTCCATCGAGCCGCCGTCGTGGAAGTGCACGGTCAGGCCGTTGGCGATCGAGCGTTTGTCCGGGTCGTGGTAGTCGGCGGTGAGCCGCGGGTCTTCCACGCAGCGGATCTTCGCGCGCAGCGCGTCGATGCGCGGGTCGGCGGCAACGTCGTCCTCGTAGTCGGCCGCGGTGAGACGACCGAAGAGCAGCGGCACGGCCACCATGTACTGGATGCAGTGGTCGCGGTCGGCCGGATTGTCGAGCCGGCCCTGCTTGTCGATGATCCGCACGCAGGCCGCCTGGGTGCGGATGACGATCCTGGCGATCTCCTCCACGCTGCGCCCTGCCGCCTTGAGCATTCCGTGCAGGCGCATCGCCGCCTCCACCGCGCTCTGGGCGTGGAACTCGGCCGGGTAGCTGATCTTGAACAGCACGTTCTCGGCAACGTAGGTGCCGAAATCGCGCTCGAAGCGGAACTCGCGGCCCTGGAAGGAAACGTCGTAGAACCCCCAGGCCGGCGCGCTCAGCGCGCCGGGGTAGCCCATTTCCCCGGTCTGCGCGATCAGCGCCAGGCGCACCGCGCGACTGGTGGCGTCACCCGCCGCCCAGCTCTTGCGCGAGCCGGTGTTGGGCGCATGGCGGTAGGTGCGCAGGCTCTGGCCGTCCACGAACACCTGCGACAGCGCCGCGAGCGCGCGCTCGCGGTCCAGCCCCAGCAGCCGGCAGGACACCGCGGTGGAGGCGAGCTTCACCAGCGCCACGTGGTCCAGACCCACCTGATTGAAGGAGTTCTTCAGCGCCATCACGCCCTGGATCTCGTGCGCCTTGATCACGCATTCGAGCACCTCGCGCATCGTGATCGGGTCGCCGCTGCGGCTGCGCCAGTCGGCCAGCGCCAGGATCGCGCCGAGATTGTCGGAAGGATGGCCCCATTCGGCCGCGAGCCAGGTGTCGTTGTAGTCCAGCCAGCGGATCGCGGCGCCGATGTCGAAGGCGGCCTTCACCGGATCGAGCCGGTGCGCCGTACCCGGCACCCGCGCGCCGTTCGCCAGCGTCGCACCCGGCACCACCGGTCCAAGCAGCTTGGTGCAGGCGGGGTACTCCAGCGCCTCCAGGGCGCAGCCGAGCGAATCGACCAGGATGTGCCGCGCCGTGGTCCAGGCCAGCGCCGATTCGGGCCGGAAGTCGCGCACGTAGTCGGCGATGCGCACCATCACCTCGTCCCAGTCGGGGCGGGTGGCGTCGTTGTATCCATTCATTGCGATTGCACCTCATTCGCGTTTGGTGCAGGAATTCTACTCCTGCAACGCCCGCACGGCCGGTGAATGCCCGCGCGCGGGGCCAAGGCCCACCCCGCGGCGGGTGCTTTTCCTACTTTGCGACGACGCCGATTCGCAGGAAGGATCGGGTGCCGCGCCGATGGGTCGGTCGAGGCGCGATCGACACACTGTCTCCACCGGACGGGATGAGCCCGACGGACCCTTCCAACCTTCGGAGATACGCCATGAACCGCTTCGCCCTCGTCCTCAAGTCCCTGTTCCTGTCCCTCGTGCTGAGCGCCTCGGCCTTCGCTTCCAGCGTGGTCAACATCAACACCGCCGACGCGTCGGCGCTGGCAGCGGGCCTCACCGGCGTCGGACCTGCCAAGGCGCAGGCCATCGTCGAATACCGGCAGGCCCACGGTCCGTTCAAGAGCGCCGACCAGCTCGCCTCGGTCAAGGGAATCGGTCTGGCCACCGTGGAGAAGAACCGCGACCGCATCGAGCTCGGCGCAGCCGCGCCCGGCAAGTGAGCCTGCTTCGTGAAAACGCCCCGCGGCCAGTGCGTCGCGGGGCGTTTCCGTGTCCGGGCTTGCGCAGCGCAGATTTTCCACGCAGACCGCGGGAAAACCGCACGGGGTCCATCTTGTGTTGACCGGGCTATCCAACCCCAATATCTTGTGCCGGTCGGTGGCCGGAGCGCATCCAGCGCGGTCCGGCTGAAAAGGGAATCCGGTGCGAGTCCGGAACTGCCCCGCAGCGGTAAGCGGAAACGAACGTCGCCAATGGCACTGGGTCGCAGCACCCGGGAAGCGGCGGCAAGTAGGAGGGCGAAAGCCCGCGTCCGCGAAGTCCGAAGACCTGCCGACACGCCGGGAACAGGCCCGGTCTCAGGCCGTGAGACGCCGAGGACCGAAGCTGATCCACTCCCGGCGCGGGTGACCGCTTCCGCGGGGAGGCGCGTTGCGGGACGGGGCCATTGCGCCCTGTCGCGGCGCGTCTTCGCGAAAGCATGAACCACTGGCCCTGCGCGCGGGAGCAGGTTTGGCACGGCTGCGGCCGATGGGCCGCGAGGGGAAATGCGCGATGACCGATTCGGACCTCAACGAACTGCTCGCCAGGACCGCGGGCCAATCCGCCGCCGCGTCCGCGGCTTCCGCACCGAACGACCCGCCGGCGCCGGCGCGCCCGCACCGTCCGGCCTTTTCGCGCACCATCCTCAAGCGCGACGGGCACACCGAACCCTACGATCCGCGCAAGCTCAACGGCTGGGGCCAGTGGGCCGCGGCGAACCTGGGCAAGCGGGTGGACTGGAGCCGCATCGTCATCAACGTGATGAGCGCGATGCCCGAGACGGTATCCACCGCGGAGCTGCAGGAAAAGCTCATCCAGAACTGCCTGGACATGGGCACCTGGTCGTACTACCGCATGGCCGGGCGCCTGTACGCGCCGCACCTGCGCAAGACCATCCACGGCGCGCGCGTGCCGACCATCGCCGAGCTGCACGCGCGCATGGTGGCCGACGGGGTGATGGTTCCGCTCAGCTACGACGCCGGGGAATACGCCGCGCTGGAAGAAGCCATCGACCACGAGCGCGACAACGAGACGCCGCACTTCTCGCTGCACTACATCCGCCGCAAGTACAGCCTGCAGAACCGCGCCACGGGTCAGGAATACGAAACCCAGCAGTTCGTTTACATGCGCATGGCGATGGCGCTGGCCGAGGAGGCACCGCGCGGCGAGCGGGTGGCGCTGGCGCGGCGCTTCTACGAGGCGTTCTCGCGCAAGCGCATCTCCGCGCCCACGCCCAACTACGTCAACCTCGGCACGCGGCTGCGCGGCTTTGCCTCCTGCTGCCTGTACGTTTCCGGCGACAGCGAGGCCTCGCTGGCGATCGGCGACCACATCGCCTACCGCATGACCGCCTCCTCGGCCGGCATCGGCAGCCACCTCGTCACCCGCAGCAAGGGCGACCCGGTGCGCGGCGGGCTGATCGAGCACATGGGCAAGCTCCCCTACTACGCCGCGCTGGGCAAGGCGGTGCACGCCAACGTGCAGGCCGGACGCGGCGGCGCCTGCACCACCTACTACTCGGGCTTCGATCCCGAGGCCGAGGTCATCGCCCACCTGCGCAATCCGCGCAGCACCGAGGACCGCAAGAACCGCGACCTGCACTACGCCCTGGTCACCAACCGCCTGTTCGCCGAAAAGGCCGCGAAGAACGAGCGCGCCTTCGCCTTCAACGTGTTCACCGCGCCGCGTCTGACCGAGCTGTTCTTCAGCGACGACGCCGAGGGCTTTCGCCGCGAATACGAGCGCCTGGAAGCCGACCCCGCGTTCCACAAGGAATGGTTCCAGCCGCGCGAGCTATTGCTCACCTCGCTCAACGAGGCGCTGGAAACCGGCGTGGCCTATCTCGCCAGCATCGACGAGATGAACCGCCACACGCCGTTCAAGGAGCCGATCCACTCCTCCAACCTGTGTCTGGAAATCTGCGAGCCGACGCGCCCCTACGAGGACATGCGCGACCTGTATTCGGATCGCGAGGTCGGCTGGATCGACGTGGAGCTCCTGGGCGGCGAGCGCCGCCGGCTCAACTTCAACGCGGCGCTGACCCGCGGCGGCCGCACGATCTTCGCCGGCGAGATCGAGGACGGCGACCAGGTCACCGATGACGCCGGGGAAACCTTCGTCGTCACCCGCATCCTCGAAACCCATGCCGAGCCGGAAGTGGCGCTGTGCTCGCTGGGTGCGATTGCCTGCGACGGCATCGCCGAGGACGACGATGCCGCCTATGAGGAGGCGATGTATCTCACCCTCAAGATGATCGACTACTGCATCGAGCACAGCCACTACGCGCTGCCGCACATCGGCGTCACCGCGAAGGCGCGCATGAACGCCGGAGTCGGACTCATGGGCGTGGCCACGGTGATGGCGCGCAAGCGGCTGCGCTTCGATACGCCCGAAGGCCTGGCCGAGCTGCACCGCATCGCCGAGCGGCACATGTATTTCGCCATACGCGCCTCGCTGCGGCTGGCGCGCGAGCGCGGCCTGCCGCGCTGGATCCACAAGACCCGCTGGGTGGACGGCTGGCTTCCGATCGACACCTGCAACCGCAACGTCGATGCGCTGGGCGAGTTCTCGTGCCGCTACGACTGGGAAGCCCTGCGCCGCGAGATCATCGCCACCGGCGGCATCGGGCATTCCTGCCTGATCGCCTACATGCCGGGCGAATCCTCGTCCAAGGCGCTGGGCCAGCCCAACTCGATCTACCCGGTGCGCGATGCGACGCTGGGCAAGACCGACGGCAACGTCACCATCCGCTGGGCCGCGCCCGACAGCGACGATCCGGCCTGCGAGTACCAGTCGGCCTGGGACATCGACGAAGTCGACATGCTCAAGGCCTACGCGGTGTTCCAGAAGTTCACCGACCAGGGCATCTCGGCCGACCTGTGGCGGCGCATCCGCAGCGACGAGAAGGTCTCCAGCAAGACGCTGCTGGCGCAGTACTTCGCGATGTTCAAGTACGGCATCAAGACCCGCTACTACTACAACTCCAACGTCGCCTCCGGGCTTTCCATCCACGACACCGGCCGCATCGCCGACGGCGAGGCAGGAGGCTGCGAAGGCTGCACGCTGTAGCGCGCCCCATCGCCGATTCCCCATTCCCCAGTCCCCATTCCCGACCCGCCATGACCCATCTGCCCAGCAAGATCTTCAACACCGAAAAGACCGACTACGAGCGCCCGGAAATCATCCTCGGCTCCGACCCGGGCCTGTTCGACACCATCAACAAGCACTTCCCGGCGCTGTGGAAGCTCTACAAGACCCTCAAGAGCCAGGACTGGGACGAGAACGAGTTCGACTACGCGCCCTGCAACGTGCAGTTCAAGACCTGCGACAAGGCCACCTACGACATGATGGTCAAGACCCTGGCCTGGCAGTGGGAGGCCGACAGCGTGGCGGCGCGCTCGATCGCCGGCGTCCTGGCGCCCGTCTGCACCAGCTCGGAGGCCTGGGCCGGCTGGCTGGAGATCAGCCGCAATGAAGTGGTGCACGCGGCGACCTATTCGGAAATCGTGCGCAACAGCTTCGACGATCCCGACGACATCCTCGCGGAAATCCTCGCGGTCAAGGAGGCGATGGCGCGCCTGAAGACCGTGGGCGAGGCCTTCGACGACGCGCTCGCGGTGAGCCTGGACTACGCACGCGGCGCGCGCCCCAACGACCAGCAAACCTACAACTCCATCTACCTCTTCATCGTCACGCTGCTGTGCATGGAGCGCATCCAGTTCATGGCCTCCTTCGCCGTGACCTTCGGCGTCTGCGAATCCACCGGCCTGTTCCAGCCCATCGGCAAGGCCATCCAGAAGATCGCGCAGGACGAGTTCGAGGTGCACGTCCAGTACGGCAAGGAGGCGCTCAAGGCGCTCTACAAGACCGAGCGCGGCCGCCGCGCCTTCGGCGATTGCCGCGAAAAGATCCTTGCCATCGTGCACGAGGTGGTGGACAGCGAGATCGCCTGGACCGACTACGCCTTTTCCGAAGGCCGCGAGCTGACCGGCGTGACCTGCCAGATGATGAAGGACTGGGTCTACTTCAGCGCCAGCGACGTGATCCGCTTCTTCGGCCTGGAGGAGGAGGCGCGTTTCCCGATCCTCACCGCCAACCCGCTCGCCTACATGGAGAACTGGCTCGACATGAGCAAGATCCAGGCCTCCAACCAGGAGGAGGACACCGCCCAGTACAAGGTCGGCGTGATGAAGCGCGACGACGAGGATGAGGTGTTCGCCGTCGATTTCTGAAGCCCGCAGGCCGGGCAGGCGCCGGTCCGTGAAATGGTTTCGCCGCAATTTCCCGATGCATGCTGCCGCGCGAGCGGCAAACCGACCCAAAGGAGCTGTTTCATGACCGTCACCGTCTATTCCAAGCCCGATTGCCCGCAGTGCGATTCGACCCGTCGCGACCTG
>Ga0116141_10005500_pt1 | contig 10609 bp, 5 predicted proteins | sample AD_UKC097_MetaG_FD_89744 | JGI IMG/M metagenome (GOLD analysis project Ga0116141, IMG submission 89744) | Active sludge microbial communities of municipal wastewater-treating anaerobic digesters from USA - AD_UKC097_MetaG | ecosystem: Engineered > Bioreactor > Anaerobic > Digestate | place: USA... | reverse complement strand
TGTTGATGCCGATATCCCAGGTGTTGTCTCGTTCGGTGCCTTCCCAGTCGTTCTTTCCCGGTTCCCCGACGATGGCAACCGGGCCGGTTCCCCACGAATCCGAGCAGTAATGCGCGTGAAGAACGCCCAGCGATCCGAATACCCTTCCCCCCAGATTGTTATATCGCTTTACAAACCGGGAGCAATTCAAGTCGATCACCGGGCCGTCTCCATACCAATAGGTCACGGTGAAATGATCCCAATTCGTTCCGTTGTTCACACGGACTTTCAGCCCGCCGGTTCCGTACGCTTTCGTGGGGTGCGTTCCAATGATCCAGTCTATGATATCCATGGCGTGGACCGCCTGATCGACAACATCATCCCCGGAGAGAATTCGATCCGTCGGGTAGCATCGGAGACGATATTCGGATTCCGTCATCCCTCCTCGTTCCGGTTTTCCTGCGGCGGGGAAATGGTTAAATGCCTCGCCGGAGACCATCTCCCCAATGGCCCCTTCGCGAACACGCCGCACGGCCTCCACAAAAAACGGGCTGTTGCGGGATTGGAAATCGACGAGGAATACGCTCTTCCCGTCGGCTTTCTTGCCGCTTTCCTTAATGCTGGTGCAACCAGGAACATCGACCCCGACCGGCTTCGCCAGCCAGAGATGCTTTCCCGCTTCAACCGCTGCCGCCGCCTGCTCCGGGTGGAAATAGGGAGGCGTCGTAATCACAACCGCGTCGATGTCGGAATTCAATACCTCACGGTAGCTGTGCAAGCCGCGAAAGACCTTCGGATGATCGTCTGAAAATCGTTCCTGAAACGAATCCATACGATCCTGGAAGTAGTCACAAATTGAAATCAACTGGACATCATCGGGAGTATTCTGACGGAACTTCTTCCAGACAAATCCTCCACGACCACCCGATCCGATAATCCCGAAGGTGATTTTTGAATTGGCCGGGCTGCCGAATACTGTTTTCGGCTTTGCCAATACCAGACCCGCCGTTCCTGCCGACACCGTGGCAAGAAACGATCTCCGATTGCTTTGCGTTGTGACTGTTGTGTCCATTTGCCTATCCTTCCTGTCTCTTCCGACGATTTCTGCCGTTCTTCTTTTTCTCAGGGGAGAGCACCTTCTGCTCCCTGTCCCTCCGGAAGAGGGTTGGGGTGAGGGTTCTTAGGATCAACCCTCAATCTACCTGCTATACCTCTTCCATTCCTCCAATGATGCCGCCAACTTGGCGTGTATATCTCCACCGATTCCATATCCCTGAAGGCCGATGGGGCCGCTGAATCCCATTTTGTGAAAGGTCTTCAGAAATGATCTCACATCGTAGTTCCCTTCTCCCAACGGCAAAATCCCCTGTTCCACGGGAAGATCGGTAATCTCTTGCGGAGAGCCATTGATGGTCAGGCAGTCGAGCCGTGGGAAGATCTCTTCCGCCTTCTTCGCCAGGTTCTCCGCGCCTTCGGTTTTCAGCCAGTGGTAGAGATTGAACGTGCAGCCGACATTTTGTATCCCTGCCTTCTCCGCAACATCGAAGGCGTGACCGGTACGTTCCACCCAGGAACCGACATGCGGGTAAAGCGAGATACGCAATCCTTGTTCCTGTGCGATCTCCGCGACCTGCTTTGTCAGACGAATCCCGATTTCATTTCCGGCGAGATCCGAAGGCCGGATTCTACGGCTGTTGAGAGTGACCCACAGGAATGTCTTCCGTCCGGCAAGTTGCTTTGTGAGATCCTGCAGATAACCGGGAAGCGTTTCGTCATCAATGCTGAGAGGAGAGTAGACCGCAATCAGCTCCATTCCATCCCGATCCAGTCTCTCCAGGGTTTCGGGAAACGATTCCCACTTGGTGCGGCAATCGGTAGTACGAGGAACACCCAGCTCCCGCAGGAGTTCATTCTGCTGGGGAATGCCGAGATTGTTCTTCCAGAACCATGTGTCCAGAACAAACAGGCTGTTCTGCAATCTCGTTCGTTTTGCAGCATACGGGGCCGCGGGCTGTTCCTTGCGAGATGTGCCGCACTGGGCGGCGAACGGAAGAATGGATGCGGATACGGCAAGGGTTTTCAGGAATTCTCGTCTTGGTAAATCAGGGGTCGTCATATCAGATTCTCCTGGACTTTTGAGATTCCTCACATTCGTTCGGAGTGACACCTCTCCTGTCATTGCTTTTCATCCATCAATCCTTCTGCCCGGGCCATCCAGTAGCCGATGGTCCAGTGAAGCCCCGTGTATTCCATACCCGAATCCGGGCGGGGGATCTCCTTCGCGATATCGGTATACGGATTCTGGACCTGGATCGACCAGTCCCGGGCACGATAATCGAGCGGAATGACTTGGCCGGATTTTGGCTTTTCGGACCGGACTTTCGGCTCCAGGTCCAACTGGAACCGCTTTCCATATACATCTCGTGTGTCACGGTTCCAGTGAAGATCGAATGTGAACAGGCTCCAATTCTCAACCGCCTTTTGTATCTCAGGCAGATCTTTTTTGTTAGTAGCTGCGGCATAAATGCAGGTGAAGAACAGATTCTTCTCCGGTCGGACAGCGTTCCACGTCCGTTCGAGACTTTTCAGGTAGAGCGCGCGAAGCGCCTCGTCCTTTTCCAGGCGAAGAAGCGGCTCATACGCAAGGAAAATCAACACGTCATCGCTGTGATTGACCCGTCTGCCGGGGCTGGGTTCGCCGACGGAGCGCGCGTTGACAGCAGCCTCCGCGTAACCTTCCTCCAAGGCAAATCGGCGATATCGTTCCTCCGGTTTGGGATCACCGGAAAGCTGGGCGGCCACTTTGAGATGCTGGAGCCAGAGGAGCGCGTTCATCGGCTCCTCCTGTTTGACATACTCCGGCTCGTAATGTCCCCACTGGGTCGGTTTCCCGTCAACGTCCTCAATGTGCATTCCATGCTGCTCGATGTGATCGCAGATGGCGACGCAATCCGCAGCCATGCGTGCCTTCTCCTCCGGTGAGGCAAGGAATTGGCCGTACACGCTGCACCCGTACATATACCCGGTGGCTTGATCGCTGGAGACATCGCCCCGCCACAGGTATTTCCCATCCGGAGATTTGCGCCAGATTCCATCATCGCTATAACGCATGTCCACCGGAATGAAAGCCCGCGCAAAAAGCCCCGGCTTTCCGGTGACCGCAACAAAGGTGTGCAAAGCGCTGCAAGCCTCCGAGGCAAGACGCTTCGCTTCCGGATTCCGGCTGGCGCGGAAACGGTAGGTTTGATCGGCAAGGTACATGCCGGTCATGTAAGCGTTGTCCGGCATATTGTAGGAAACAAAAGGGACATCCGGCGTCGGATCTTTCCGTTTGGGAGGGACCTGCCCTTCCAGCAGGAACCGCTCCACCAGATCGGTCTCCAGGAGATTGGCGATCTGATTCATTTTGGGTGTGGGCGGAGCGACCGCTTTGTTTTCAGCATGAAGGGTATTCTCATAGCCTCTCATCCACAACACGATACTGAATGCAAGGATGAAACTGGCACGACTTCGGTTCTTGGATAAGTCCTCGATTCTCATCGTGGATTCCTTTCATGACGATACGACGATGCAGACCTACATCGGACGCTATTCTCGATCCTCCAATGGCCCATGGCCTAGGGCGATCACACCTTTCGGACTCCAACGGTGTAGAATGGTGATTTATGATTTCCCCTGGAGAGGACCCGGAGAGGGGATTGGGAACGAGAAAGGTGATCGCCATGAATGAAAAACGAGTGAAAGACCTGATGGTGCCGATTGATGAGTACCCGGTTGTACCAATCGAGGCAACGCTGTTAGATGTTGTGAATGCCCTGTATGAGGCCCAGATCTCCGGGCCGCCCGACCGGGAATCGCCTCGTGCGGTGCTGGTGATGGACGATCAGAAACGGATTGTCGGCAAAATCGGACATTTGCTTGTCTTAAAAGCCCTCGAATCCCAGCAGCATGTTAAGTGCACGATCAACGCGCTGACTTCGGGGGGAGTGGGGCAGGAATTCGTGGAATGGATGGTGGAGAACCTCCGATTCTGGCAGGAAGATATTCCGGCCCTCTGCCGACGGGTGCGGAATATGCCGGTCAAGGAGGCCATGCTGCCGGTTCGTGAGAGCATTGACGCCGAATCCTCACTGGGTGAGGCCATCCACGGATTTGTCGCATGGCAAACTCTTTCTCTTCTGGTTACCCGACAGGGTGAGATTGTGGGGATCCTTCGACTAGCCGACCTCTATCACGCTGTTGGTGCGGAGATCCGTAATATTCAGTGTGAAGGTGCGTAAAGGAGAGAAACATGAGTGATAAAACCGGCAAAGCGAGACCGTCAGGTTATGACAAATATATCAATTGGAGGATGTTCTCCATTCCGTTGGGCCTGCTGCTTTTGCTGACCGCAATCCCCACGCCACGGAGCATGTTGGATGTGGGCGTGGAGTATTCCATGGGGCCCAAATACGCGCAGGAGTTTTTCGCTTCCGAGCTGTTCGGGAAAAAGGTCGTTGAATTGGATCAATGGCAAGTGCAGATGGTACGGATGATGGAGCAGAGCGTACAGAATGCCTCTTTTCTTCAGGATAGTTTTCTCAAGCGCAGCCAGCGATGGTGTGAACAGAACGACATCCCCAGTACCCGCGAACACCTGGAACAGGTACATGAATTCGCCAAACAAATCCCGCCGGATGACTTCTTGAAGATTCTAAAAGAAGGACACGCATTAGTTGCCGAGAAACTTACTTTCGATCAATTGACCGACCAGGAAAAAGATGAAGCCAGAGCCGCCGGTTTTCACGTACAGGCATCTGTGGGCATTGTGCTGTTTGTCGTATTCTGCTTCATAACGGAAGCCATTCCATTGCCCATGGTGGCTTTCTGCATCGGGGTTATCGCCTTAATGACCGGGATTGCAGACCGAAGCAGTGTTGCCGCACTGTATTGGTCGGATGCCACCTGGTTTATCATGGGAAGCCTGATGTTTGCCACCGCCTTTGTGAAAACCGGTCTGGATAAACGAATTGCCATGTTGATGTTCGGTAACTTGAAACATCCCGATATCAAATGGGTAACTCTAATCATTATCCTTATCATCTCGCCCCTGACCATGTTTATGTCGGACCATGCCCTGGCTGCCATGTTTCTTCCCATAGGAATCATCTTGTATACAGCGACTACCAGTGCTTCGGGAAAGGAAGATCCCGAATTATCCAAGATGCTGATGATTACTATCGCCATGGCAGCCAACCTGGGTGGGTCTCTGGCCCCATCCGGTGGTGCCCGAAACCTGATTATGATGGGCTATACCGAGGACATGTTCGGCTTGTCGATTGCATTCATGCAATGGATCCTCTACTGTCTTCCCTTTTTGCTCTTTCTGGTTCCGGTTACCTGGATTGTACTCAATTGGCGTTTCAAACCGGAGCAACGTAACCTGGCCAATGCTTTGGCCCTGGTTAAATCGGAAGTCAACAAAGTCAGCGGGGGCGCCTGGACTCGCCCGCAAAAGATCTCTCTGGTGATTTTTCTGGTAATGCTGTTCGCCTGGATTACGGAAAACAGCCTGATTCTCAAGTGGACCGGAATCCGTTTCGGCATCGGTGTGCTGGCGGTCATGGGCGGGATTGCCTATATTCTCGCCGGGGTCGTCAACTGGCGTGATTATCAGACGAATGTCGATTGGGGCGTTGTATGGTTATATGCAGGGGCCATTATTTTCGGGCGGGTACTCGTAGAAACCGGCGGTGCCTACTGGATCGCCCAAACCCTGCTTAAGCTGACGATCCCCCTGGGCCTGGGGGATGGCCTGGGACTCCTCCTCTCCGGAAATGCCATTGTCGGCTTGATGACACAGCTTATGGCGGACGGCCCTGCGTGCGCCGCCGTGGGTCCTGTCACGATGGCCATGGCGGGCATTGTACACCCCGGCACATCCATGATTCCTTTCATGGCTATGAGTACTTCCATTGCTTCCTCCTTCGCTTATTGCCTTGTGATCGGGACACCTCCCAATGCGATTGTCTATGCCAGCGGCTATCTGAAAGCAAAAGATTTTCTGCGTGTGGGTGTTTTATTGTGGTTCATCAACATGGCCGGACTGATGCTGATGTCGGCGACTTATTGGAGATGGATCGGTTTTCCGGGCCTGCCAAGTTATTAGATTCCATTTATAGTCCTATTGGACAAGGATACGCCTGAATTCGTATAGGCATAATGGATTACACCAGAGAACACGTTCAAAACAGGAGAAACCTCATGAGTCATTGCCTTTCGATTCCATTACGGGTTGCGGTATCGCTGATCTTTATGTATCCGGTAGTTTATGTGGAATGCAGCGGAGAGGAATCTTGGGAATATCGGATCACCGGTGGATATTTTGACAGTTCTCCAGCAATCGCCGACGTGGATGGAGATGGGACGGTCGATATTGTACTTGGCGGGACATCGGGAATTGTCGTAGTGTTGGATGCAAACGGGAGAGAGATCTGGCAAGCCCATCCGGGTAGTCGGATCTGTGTTCCTCCTTCCGCCGGGAATGTTCTGGGCGATCCGCTCCCGGAGGTTCTTGTATTGACGGAGAACGGGCGGCTTGTGTGTCTGGCGGGACCGACCGGAGCCGTCCTGTGGGAATATCAACTCCCCGCCAAGGTCAAGTGGGCCTCGATGACAATCCTATTGGCAGATATGAACCAGGACGGTGACCTGGAGATCATTACCGGCGATCAGGAGGGAACCCTGGTTTGCCTGAGTGGAAACGGAACCCTGATTTGGTCGATCCAGGAATCCGAAGGGATTGGGTCGGCCCCCGCTGCAGGGGATTTGAATGGTGACGGATATGCCGAAATTCTGATTGCCACGGAGGAAACGCCGCTGATCTGTCTGTCGCATGAGGGAACCGTTCTGTGGCGTATGTCTCCCCCACCGGCCTCTTTCGGACCGATCCTCAAGCGAGAGGTCGCCGCGCCGGTGATCTGGGATCTCCAACACGACGGAATCCCCGAAATTCTCACGGGGTACGGCAAAAGCTTGGCCGCAGTTGATCCGCACGGAAATCTGTTGTGGACATATCCCATGAACAACCAGATCGACAGCGCCATTGCGGTAGCCGATGCGGATGAAAATGGAGAGGTCGAAATTTACGCGGCAGACCTTTCCGCCAAGTTCGTCTGTCTCGATCCCCAGGGCAAAGAGAAATGGTCGGCCGGTGTGGAGCAACGGGTCCGTCGATCCCCTGCCATTGCGGACCTGGATGGAGATGGAATCGCAGAAATTCTCATCGCCGGATATAGCCGAACACTCTATGTCTATCGCCCCGACGGGACGCAAAAAGAGGTCCTTCCATTGAAAGGGGCCACGAACGCCGCCCCGACCGTAGCCTATCTGCCCCACAACCAGACGTTTCTCGTTGTGTTGCCGGAGATTAGCGGAGCGGCGACCAGTCGACGTTGGAATACACCCGCCACAGAGCCGCTGATCCTCTGGCCGGAATACCGATTCAACGCGCAACGGACGGCATCCCAGTTTCCCCCATCGCCGGAATTAGAAAAAGCACGAATTTCCGATCTCTCGTTTGGGAATCTGTACACGGATTCGTCGGAATTTCAGATTCGAATTTCCAACCCGGATCGTCACAAGATCTCTACCGAACTGACAATTCTCTACAATAATGAACCTATCGCGCATACGGTAAAGAATTCTTCCAGGAAAGACATTGCGATTCAACTCCGGTACAGATCGGCCGAGATTCACTCCGGGGATCTCACCTTCCGATATGCTGTTCAAGACAACGAGCAGGAAATTGCCGCGCAGACCTATGTCATTCCGCGTATCCCCTTTAAAGATCAACAGAATCAAATCGGTACCCTTCTGACTGAACTGGATCGTCTTGTTCCGCAACTGCCGGATCCCACCGGAATGACGGAACAACTGCATTCGCTCAAGATTCGACTGGAAGATTCGGGAAAATCGGTCGATCGAATTGCCTTTCTCACCCCGATGGAAAGGCGGGCATTGCGCGATGAGTTGTCCGAGTTGAACGGCAAGGCGGTACAGATGCGACAGATTTGCGAACAGGTTCTCAAAGAGAAGATAATATTGGCTGTTTCTGCTGCGAATCCCTGGGCGCCCTTCGGCGGGATGGAAGAGATACTCGAAGGCCTCATAAATGGCACGGTTGCGGAAATTGAGGCCTTTCATGGAGAAACGGAATCTGCGGCATTCAATCTGTTCAATTTCAGCGGTGTTCCCCGAAGCGTCCAGGTTGAATTACAGGATCTTTCAGACGGCTCCGATACCCGGTCGCTCGAAAAGGCTATCTCGCTTCACGAGGTGATTTCGGTGCCGACCCAACGTTCGGATTTATCGGCGGATGCGCTTCCGCAATTGGGACCGGCCCGCATAATGACCCTTCCCGCATGGGAGGCGCGTCAACTTTGGTTCTCGGTCGATACCTCTCGACTTCAACCCGGATCAAGGAATGTCAGAGTGAAGTTGCGAACGGTGGAGGTGGAACCGGTAGAGGCGGAAGCGGAATTGCACATCACGGTCTGGAAGACCCCACTGCCCCAGGAGCGCACGTTTTCGCTCTGTCATTGGAGCGGAACCGATCAGCCCGAAGGTGCGTTGGAAGATCAGATCGCCCATGGAGTCAATGTGTTTGTTGTCGGTGTCCCGGCAAAAGGGCAATTCGACCCGGAAGGCAATCTGGTCGGAGAGATCGACTATCTATCGCACGATGCAGTAATGACCCGTCATACACCGCATGGGATTGTACTGTTCCACCGTCTTGCTCAATTGGAAGGCCCCGCCCCGGAGTTCTCGCCGGTGTGGCAAAAAGCATATAATGCATTCATTCACAAGTGGGTAGCGCATCTCAAGGAAATGGGAATCGGGTACGACCGATTTGCTTTCTACCCGATCGATGAACCGGGACTCAATGACGGCCGTGGAGTAGAGATTTTCATGCAATGGGCCGTGGCAACACAAGAAGCCGATCCCGAAGTGCGCATGTATGCGAATCCTGTACCGCAAATCACCTGGAACGATCTGCAGCGAATGGCCCCATACGTCGATATCTGGTGCCCCTACCACTTAAGCTGGTTTCCCGAAGATAAACTGGCCTTTATCCGAAAGACGGAAACGATCCAATGGACGTATGCTTGCGCAGACAATGCAAAACATCTGTCTCCCCTGGCATATTACCGTGCACGCGCCTGGCAGGTACGGCATTTTGGTTTCACCGGAATGGGTTTTTATACGTATTATTTGCCGGGCGTGAACCCTTGGCTCATCCCTTCGATCGGATTCGATTACCAGATGGTGTACAGCGGAGAGAGTGTTGTCATCAGCAAACGATGGGAGGCGGTGCGGGATGGAGTGGAAGATTTTGAGATGCTAATCGCGCTGAATTCCGTAGCGGAAAAGGCCCGGCTTGAAGGTACACACCTGCGTCTTGTCGAAGAAGTTCAGCACTTGCATGAAAACAGCGTCAGCGAGATCGCGCGCTTTTGTGAAGGAGATGAGGACGGAACAACGCCTGGCCCGGATGGGTTCCCCCATGCGCGTGTAGTTGCCGATAAACGATGGAGCAAGATCCAGGCAGCGCGGCGTGTCATGGCGAATCTGTTCGCGGGATTTGCGGAATGAACGATTTCGCTGCGAAACCCTGTTCCTCGGCTTATTCTGTGTCATCGGGTGCAAGCCACTTCAGCTGCACGACGTGCCCTTTGCGCTCCTCGAACAGGTTCAGAATTTTCGCGGCGATTTCCAGGGGCAGTTCGCTGAAACCCAAGTCATCGCCCCATCCGTTGGTTACAGGGATTGGGACATCATATTTTCTGACATCATCCGGCATTTCGCTGAAATGGGTAACATGATTCCAGCTACAGGACCAGAGGACATTTCGATAATTCGGAAACAGTCCATAAGGCCATGCTTCGGAACGAAAATGACTGTCTTGATAGGTCCCGTCCACCACAAGCGCATACGGGGCTTTTCGATTCCATCCGAACACACCGATACAATCCGAGGCCAGGAATGCGCAATCCGATCGATAGTCATGGACCTTACGGGCCAGATCACGGCACAGGTACATCATCTCGCGTGACGCGTATCCCGGAAATGTTTGCGTCCCCAGATGTTGCGGCTCGACATGAAACGTTTCATCCCAGACAAACCCGTCGGTATTGTTTCCGAATGCCTTCAATAGCGCGTCCATGTAAGAGAGAAAGTAATCTTTTACCTCCGGATTGAGCGGGTTTTGTATATGAGTCGGGCCGATGGTATCCGGCCCCTGCCATCCGCCGGAATAGAGAATCTTTTCCGGTTTGTAGAATTCCTTCGCATCTTCACAGATCGCCATGCCGTCTGCAAAATAGAGGACGACGCGAAAACCTCGATCCTTTGCGTATTGCAGCCGTCGATTCACCTCTGCCGGCGTCATCGCAACGGTCTTGCTGTTTGGAAACTTGTCGATTACATTCGGCGCGTTCGGGAACGCCTTCCATTCCGATTTCATCGTGCCGGTCCCGGCGTCGAATGCATATTGTCCCAGCAAATCATACCAGCCATGCAGGGCAAGACAGATATGACGGCGGTCATTCTGTGGAATATGCTCCGTCAACCAGTCGATATCTCGGAACCA
>Ga0116141_10005499_pt1 | contig 10610 bp, 10 predicted proteins | sample AD_UKC097_MetaG_FD_89744 | JGI IMG/M metagenome (GOLD analysis project Ga0116141, IMG submission 89744) | Active sludge microbial communities of municipal wastewater-treating anaerobic digesters from USA - AD_UKC097_MetaG | ecosystem: Engineered > Bioreactor > Anaerobic > Digestate | place: USA... | reverse complement strand
GCCCTGATAGCGGAGTGATCGAACCCCCGGATGCTTTTGTTCATCTGTCTGCGGTAGATGTTAAGGAAGTGCTCTGCCAATAGTGGAATATCATCCTTCCTGTCGGAGAGGGATGGAAGTCTGATTTCGATTACATTCAGCCTGTAGTAGAGATCTTCACGGAAGCGGCCTTTCTCTATCTCATCAAGAAGGTTACGATTGGTTGACGCGATAAATCTCACATCGATCTTCACAGGGGCCGTATGACCGACCGGAATGAATTCCCGCTCCTGAAGCACTCTAAGTAGTTTTACCTGAAGATTCAGGGGCATCTCGCTAACTTCATCCAGAAAAAGTGTTCCTTCATCAGCGGCTTTGATGAAACCCTCTTTGTCGTAAGTTGCACCTGTAAATGAGCCTTTTTTATGGCCGAAGAGTTCGCTCTCGATAAGAGTCTCCGAGATGGCACCGCAATTAACGGCTATGAAGGGTTTGTGCCGTCTCTTGCTGTTGAAGTGGATGGCCTTTGCCACGAGTTCTTTTCCTGTACCACTGTTTCCGGTTATCAGCACAGTGGATTCTGCTTCGGATACTGCCCTGATCATTCTGAAGATGTTCTCCATCTTCTTGCTTTTGCCGATAATATTCGAAAAATCATATTGGCGGTGGAGTTCCTGCTTCAAAACCTGATTTTCGGTTATCAATTCCTTTAGTTGGAAAACCCGTGCCACCTTAACAGTTAACTCATCAAAATCGAGAGGTTTCAGCAGATAGTCTCCTGCTCCTGCCCTGAGTGCTCTGATGGCAGTCTCAAGCGAACCATAGGCGGTGATCATGATAACCGAAGTTCTAAGATTCAGCTTTACTATTTTTTCAAGCAATTCAATACCTTTCATCTCCGGCATCTCGATATCGGAGATCACAAGGTCATACTCCACTTCCTGAACTTTCTGGTACGCGATGGCTCCGTTCTCTGCCAGATCGACGGTGTACCCTTCCTTTTGCAGAATGAATGAGATAGACTCCCTTATTATATCTTCATCATCAACAACTAATATTTTTTTTGACATTTACGCTTTCCTTAATAAATGGGATTCAGGGGAAGTGATATTTTGAAGGTGGTTCCCCTTCCCGGTTTACTATCGATCTGGATGTCTCCCTGGAAGCTCTTCACTATACCGTAACTGACCCATAGCCCCAAACCGGTTCCTTTACCCACTGCTTTGGTTGTATAGAAAGGCTCAAAAATTTTGGCATGCTTGTCTTGGGGGATTCCAACCCCATTATCAGAGAGTTCCACAATAAGATAGCTTCCCTCGACAAAAGTTTCTGCTGATATTTCACCCCTGTGATCCGCGTACTTTTCTTTCATCTCGAGAATCGCGTCTACTGAGTTTATAAGTATGTTCACGAAGACCTGTTGGATCTGATCAGATACAAGTGGGATCACATATCCATCCATATGGTTATACTTGAAGGCGATATCCTTCGCCTTCTTGCCAACCATTACGATTTCAATTGCTTCTTTGAGGGCCAAACCGATATCGGTTGATTTCAGTTCATAATTGCTCGGGCGTGAGAAATCAACAAGATCCCGGATGATCTTCGATATCCGGGTGATCTGCTTCTTGATAAGTTCAAGTTTTTCTTTAATGAACTCATCCTCGGTTGACCGCTGAATGATCTGGGCAAGCGCTGAAATGGAGGCCAGGGGGTTTCCCACCTCGTGAGCAACACCTGCCGCCAGCGTTCCAATCGATTCCATCTTTTGGGTATGGATAAGTTGTTTCTCCAGATTCCTTTTATCCGCGAGATCGCGGTGAATCCCGAAATATCCGATCGGGTTTCCTTCACTGTCGGTCATCGGGGTGATCTGGAGTTGGGAGTAGAAAGTCTCTCCGTTTTTTCTCCTGTTCTCAACCTCACCGATCCATGTGAGGCCCGATGAGATAGTCTTCCACATATTCTCCCAGTGTTTCTCTGAGTGCTTGCCGCTTCCAAACACTTTGGGATTAAGCCCTATAAGTTCTTCCTGGTCGAACCCGCTCTCAGCGGCAAATGCCGGATTAACATAGATCATCTTGCCGGTAAGGTCGGTGATCTGCAGGGCGTTCATGGTATGATCGGCGATATACTTGAACCTGGTGAGGTTTAACCGGTCTTTTCTCTGCTGAGTGATATCCTTGATCTGAAGAAGTACACGGTCTTTCTGAATACAGTTAAAGAGGGCGAGGCACTCGTAGGTTGCACTGCCTGATGCATTCTTCACCCGGCACTCGATCTCGGTTCTCATTTGTCCGGTATTACACCGGATGAGCGAGTGCTCCATCTGAAGGATCGATTCAGGGCTGAGTATAGCGTCAATCTCCTTAAGGTGTTCCCGGTCGTAACCGAGTCTATCGTAGACGCGCTCATTGGCTTCAATGATCCCGCCTTCCTTGTCGAGAAGGAAGTAAAAATCGTCGAGTAGATCGAAAAGTGAAAAATCCAAAGAGATGCTTGTTTTACTTGTTAAATTTGATCTTAAAAGCTTACAAAAATAAGAAAAATAAGGAGTTAAACCGAATCAGATCGGGGGTAACAACTCCTTAAGAATGGTTATATTTAAGGTCATGATTTTTAAAATTAACACTCCGGAGAAAATATCCTGATGAATACCAAAACTGATGTGCTTGAAAAGATAATATCTCTCGCAAAAAGAAAAGGATTTGTTTACCAGTCGAGCGAGATATACGGGGGCTTGAACGGTTGTTACGATTACGGCCCGCTCGGCAGTGAGATGCTCCGGAATCTTAAAGATGAGTGGTGGAAGTATATGACCTACCGTGAGGATGTTGAGGGGCTAGATGCTTCGATACTTATGTCACCCGAAGTCTGGGTCGCGTCAGGGCATGTCGAGAATTTTACAGATCCAATGATCGACTGTAAATCGTGCCGCGCCCGTTTCAGGGTTGATTACCTCGTCGACCAGATCGCCGCCAAGAAGAAATCAAAACTGCTCGAGGCACTTCAGGCATCACTCCAAGGATCTGAGATCGCAGATAAAATCGGTGATATGAGAAAACAGATCGACACAAATATCGAAGCCGTTAACGATTTTATTACCGATCTTTTTGAGACAGAGCACGCTCCCAAGTTGATCGAGGAACTCAATTGCCCCAACTGCGGAAACAAAGGCTCATTCACCTCCGCCCGCAAGTTTAATCTTATGTTCAAGACTTTTCTCGGCCCGGTTGAAGAAACAGGTTCGACGATATTCCTGAGACCCGAGACAGCTCAGGGTATCTTCGTTAACTTTTTGAATGTTCAAAATGCTTCACGCCAGAAGGTACCATTTGGTATCGCCCAGATCGGGAAAGCTTTCCGGAACGAGATAAACACCCGCTACTTCCTCTTCCGTACCCGTGAGTTCGAGCAGATGGAGATGCAGTATTTCGTAAAACCGGCGGATGACAAAAAGTTTTATGATTATTGGAAAGAAGTAAGGATGAATTGGTTCAAGGGTCTCGGTATGAAACCAGAAAATCTGCGGTACCACGACCACCATCCGACCAAGCTCGCGCACTACGCTAAAGAAGCAACTGATATCGAATATCAGTTTCCGTTCGGCTGGGGAGAGATCGAAGGTATTCATAACAGAACGGATTTCGATCTCGGAAGGCACGAAGAATACTCAAAGAAGGGTCTGAAGTACTACGATGAAGAGTCAAAAGAGAAGTTTTTACCCTACATCATCGAAACCTCTGCCGGTGCAAGCAGATCGTTCCTCGCATTCCTGATCGATTCTTACGAAGAGCAGGATCTGGGCGGAGATGTAAGAACGGTGCTGCACCTCCATCCGAGGCTCGCGCCCGTTAAAGCAGCAATTCTACCTCTCGTTAATAAAGACGGAATGCCTGAGTTCGCGAAAAACATTGAAGCTGATCTCAGAACCAAGTTCAAGATATTCTACGACGACAAAGCCGCGATCGGCAGACGCTACAGAAGAATGGACGAGATCGGCACACCGTACGCGATCACAGTGGATACTCAGACCCTCGAGGATAACAGTGTCACTGTACGCGAACGCGACAGCATGGAGCAGATCAGGCTGGACGCTTCAAAAGTTGCCGGCTATCTCGCTGAGAAACTTGCCTGAGCGGGTTAAGCGACTGAATAATTTGAGGCTGTCTCGAAAGGGCAGCCTTTTTATTTGATAAGCTGGGATTGCAATAGATAAAATTTTATGAAACTTCTTTGATCAGCGATTAGTATAATTCAGAAGTAAAAACAAGAAATATTTCATGACGCGCAAATTCATATCCGTAACAATACTATCACTGATACTCACAACCATGCTTCTTCCCCAGGATCAGAACACCATCATCGACCAGGGTATAAAGGATGTCTATTCACTGAATTTTCCTGCGGCGGAGACCAAATTCAGGACTCTGTTGCGTGACAATCCGAAAAACCCTGCCGGTCTTTTTTACCTCGCGATGATCGACTGGTGGAAGATACTAGTCGATCTTGACGATCAGTCGAAGGACGACCTGTTCTATAAAAAGCTTGATGATGTTATTTATGTTTGCGACGAGATTTTAGACGAGAACCCCGATAATTTCGATGCACTCTTCTTTAAAGGAGGGGCGATCGGTTTTCGTGGCAGGCTGCGGGCGCTCCGTGAGAGCTGGCTTAAAGCAGCAGATGACGGCAGGGAAGCACTTCCGATAGTTAACAAGGTATTGAAACTGCAACCAAAGAATGCGGATATACTTCTCGGAACCGGAATTTACTCATATTATATCTCCGTGATCCCCGATGAGTACCCCGCGGTGAAGCCGCTGCTGATATTCTTCCCTTCGGGCGACAAGGCGCAGGGGATAAAAGATCTTAAAAGGGTGGCCGAAAAGGGAAGATTCGCAAAGTATGAGGCAATGTATTTCCTTATGACACTTTACCAGGAGTTCGAGAAAGATGCTCAAACCTCGGAAAAGTACGCGAAAATGCTCACCGATCTCTTTCCTGAAAACCCTGTTTTTCTGAAATGGCGGGGAAGGGCTGCCGTTATGCGTGGCGACTACCCGCTTATAAAAGACATTTACACAAATCTTTATGCCGGCACTCAAGCGGGCAAGTTTGGCTACTCGCAGAAACTCCGCCGGGAGACAACCTACTATCTCGGATTCTATTACAAGGCCATCGGGCAGTGGGATTCGTCGATGACTTACTTGAAAGAATGCGTCGATCTTTCGAAAAAAATAGACCGGAGCGATCCGACCGGTTACTGGGTGAACGCGCTGCTCTATCAGGGGATGGCATACGATAAACTTAATCAGCGGGATCAGGCGCTCAAATGCTATAATGATGTGCTGGCAATAAAAGAATACAGCAACTCACACCGGCTCGCAAAAATGTACATAAATGAGCCATACCGTTAGGCGCGTTGCAGTAGTCGATAACTACGATTCTTTCACCTGGAATTTGGTAGATCTTTTACGGCAGGGGGGCGCGGTTGTGGATGTTCTCTATAATGATGACCCCCTCTGTCTCCAACTTTCCGGGGAAAGCTACAAAGGCATCCTCCTTTCACCCGGACCCGGCACACCCGACACAGCCGGATTGACTCTCGAAGTATTGAACAGATATTCCGGAAAAGTGCCGATCCTGGGGGTTTGTCTGGGCCATCAGGCCGTGGGGCAACACTTCGGTTTGCGGGTAGTTAAGGCATCTCAGCCAGTTCACGGAAAGGCTTCGGTGATAACTCACGATGGGGGAGGGGTTTTTCACGGACTGACAGATAAGATAAGCGTAATAAGGTATCATTCATTGGTTGTGTCAGAACCTGAGGAAGCTTCACCATTGAGGGTTTCCGCAAGAACAGAAGATGGGGTGATCATGGGGTTCCGGCACAAGGAATTGCCGGTCGAGAGTGTTCAGTTTCATCCCGATTCCGCGGCTACGCAATACGGGAGGGAAATGATCAGAAACTGGCTCTTGACCCTTTAACCGGTGGTTTCTTCTTCAACCGGGTTCGAAAATAAATAAAGCAGGGTATCGCCGATCCGTCTTAACGGTTCCACTCCGAAGTTCTCCGAATCTTTCTCAGCAGTCTGGATTGATCTTTCAATCAGAAGCAGCCCTTCTGGCTTTAACAACTTCCTTTTTAAGATATTTGAAACCACATCCCACACATCAAATTCGAAGAACGGGGGATCGGCAAGGATCATGTCGAACTTCAGCGATGTGGTTGATGTGAATGTTGTGGCAGCCATCTTGTGTACTTTTACCCTCTCAGCGACGCCGAGGGAATTGATATTTTCAATCAGAACTTTCTGAACGGGGTAGTTCTTTTCCACGAAATGAACTTCCCTTGCCCCCCTGCTTAGCATTTCAAAACCAAGTGAACCAGAGCCGGAGTAGATATCGGCAACAACGGCATCTTCAAGATCGAAATAATTAGCCAGATAGTTGAACAGCGACTGTTTAACCTTGTCGGTGGTTGGGCGGGTGAACTTCGAGTCAGGGGTCTTAATAAACCTCCCGCCCAGCTCCCCGGAGATAACCCTAAGCCTCATTTCTGATCTCCGCTAGAAGATCGGGTGGTATCTTACTCACCTTGCCGAGTGGCAATCCCTTGAAATTATCTGAAGTTTTAATGTTCATCCATTTTTCCACCAGTGTACTGAGCCCAACCATGTAATCCTCCAGACTGAAATAGACGGTATGGATCATGTTCCGGTCGATTCTGCCTGTGGTATTATTCAGCAGAAAAGAGTCGATTATGTCCGGAATTGAAGGGATATCAATGAAATTGGTTGAGTAAACTGAAGCGATCTCCCTCCCCTTCAGTGACGCGAGTACGATTGTGTTACCCGATATATGAAGGAGAATTGCAGGCAGATCCTCAGAGAAGTTTTTCAGAATGAATTGCTTAAGCGATAAAAAGGGGATGATGATCTTAACTCCCGGAGAACCGGCGAACTTCTTAATATCCGCGGCAAACCCGAGAATTTCATTATCGATGATGGTAACCATGTCGAGATCTGGAGAATCGAAACCTGAAGCAGTAACCGGCTGTACATCGAGAGAAAATGAGTTCTCGTCGAGGTAGGGGAATATAAGCGAAGTTTCAAACTTGTGCTCGTTATACTGCTGTATCTTGGTTAGCTCAGGTTTCCGAGGGAGGGTCATCGTGTGAAAGAGCGACTGCGGGAAGATCAGGTAGATCATCGAATTTGTAAGGCTGGTGTATCCGGGGCCGGCCACCAGATCGTTCTTCAACCTTTCCACACCTTCAGGGTCTATCGTTCTGAATACCGGGCCCTGTAGTATGGAGTATTCGAGTACTGTTTTTTGTACTGTTTCTTCAGCCGGATCAACATTTTTAACAGTTGTTGAGTCGTTTTTAATTTCAATCAGTATTCTGTTCATATCACTCCCACGAAGCTGAGTAGATCAGCGCGTCAAAATAGAGGTTGCCGATAGTGCCGTATCCTGAGGGATCGATCACCCTGAACCGGCTACCAAGGGTGAATGTTGTGTCAACCCTGACGAATTTCCCTTTCTCGCTGAAAACCGAATCGATCACCCTTACGGTATCGAGCTGAATTGGGAAAGGGATGTAAACCTTTGTTGAGTGTTTCAGGCTGTCAGCTATGAATTCACCTTCTTTGGAGATTTTGAAACTGAAAGTGTTGGTATCGAGGTCTTTTATCGAATCAAGTACCGTGGCCGCGTCAAGGGATTTTACGAAGGCCACCAGTGAATCAATATTCCCGCAGAAGACTCCGTGTTTCTCGAAATAGGCCCGCTGCGCAGTCCTGATGTTGTGAAGTCTTGTCCGGGCTTCCTTTTTAAATGATTCTTCCTCTTCCGAATAGGCCAGTGGATCAAGATATGCCACCTTCAAAAGCAGCAACGCAAGGAGAAAGATGAGAACTGAGTTCACCAAAGAAAAATAACGGCGGTAGAGGGTGAGGAATTTGTCCATGTTATTCGATCACCCATGATCTTAAAGTATCGATATAATAAATGCCTGCTTCATCGAGTCGTGATATGAGATCATAAAAATCGGTGTATAAACTATCTACTCTCTTTTCTACAATCAATACTGCAAGACTTCTTGGCAATCCCGGTATTTGGGCGTAATCTTTAATTTGACCACGATTAAGGTGGACCTTATAGGGTTTAGAATTGCTTCTTGCACTCGAACCATTACTCGCACCGACCTGATCCCTCCCCACCTTCTTTTTTTCTTTCTGAATCAATTCCCAGCTACTTTTTTCGTTAGTGGCTATTTGTAGCTCATTTTTCCCAATCACCGCGAAATGCAAGCCCACCCCCGTAACGATCGAGGCAAAAATAAAAAGCAGGGCAGTGACCTCAAGTTTGGTCTGCCCTGTTTTTATTGAAATTTTCTCGATCAGGTTTTTCACTGGGATTTAGAAGAATTTCTTGAAGAAACCGCCTTCATCCGCCTCGCCGGAGATGTTGGGCTGGGAAGAAAGCTCCTTCAGCAGCTCCTTCTCTCTCGAGTTCACCTTTTTGGGAACAATTATATTCACCTGAACGAGCTGATCGCCGCGTCTCTGGCTTCTGTCGTTTACATTCGGGAGGCCTTTGCCGGCCATTCTGAGAACCTTGCCGGCCAGTGTGCCTGAGTCGATCGTCAGTTTGGCTTTACCGTTCAGAGTGGGTATCTCAACCTCGTCACCGAACACGGCCTGCGGGAAACTTATATAGAGCTGATAGATTATATCAGAACCCTGGCGTTTGAAGTGCTCATGCTCAATCTCCTGGAAACCGACGAGCAAATCACCACTGTGCCCGCCGCGGAGTCCGGCATTACCTCTGCCGCGAAGGCTCAGCTGCATTTCGTCGCTGACACCTGCCGGCACTTCAATAGTTTCGGTTACCTCAGCCTTAACCCTGCCGTCGCCGTGGCATTTGCGGCATGGTTTATCGATCACTGAGCCTTCGCCGTTACAGTTGGCGCATGGCTGAATGTTAACGAACTGACCGAAAACCGAACGGGAAACATTTCTAATCTCTCCCGAGCCGTTACATGATGGGCAGGTCTTCTTGCTTGAACCGCCTTGCGAGCCGCTGCCTGTGCATGAGTCGCACTTTACAAATTTATTGATCTTGATCGTTTTGGTGGTACCGTTGGCGATCTCTTCGAGTTTCAGCTTAAGGTTTACGCGAAGATCACTACCGGGAGTGCCGGTACTTCTTTTTCTGCCACCGCCTGAGCCTCTTCGCCCGCCACCTCCGAAGAAGTCATCGAAGATCGACCCGCCTCCGCCGAAAACATCGGAGAAATGGGAGAAAATATCGTTTATATCGGTGAAGCCTTGTTGCCCGCCACCCGGTCCGAAGGCCTGGTGACCGTACCTGTCATACTTTGCTCTTTTGTCATCGTCACTCAACACTTCATAGGCTTCGGCCGCTTCCTTGAATTTATCTTCCGCCTCTTTATTGTCAGGATTTCTATCGGGATGATATTTCATCGCGATCTTCCTGTAGGCTGATTTTATTTCATCTTTGGAAGCTGTCTTGGATACTCCAAGCACCTCATAATAATCTCTTTTGCTCATTTTCGCTTTCGTAATTCCTATCGTTTATTCTATAGTTCTTCAGGTTTTTCGCTGATGATCACATCGCTGTGCCTGAGGATCGCTTCTTTATAGATATATCCTGCCCTTACTTCCTCGAGGACAGTATCAGCATCAACATCAGCGTTCACAAGGCGGCCTATGGCATTGTGCAGATTGTAGTCGAAGGGTTGCCCCTTTGCCTCGATCTTTTTTAGCCCCTTTGCCTCGAGCAATTTGTTGAACTGATCATGAATGAGAACGAAACCGTCGATTACTTTCGTTTTATCCTCTGTTTTTGGGGCGAACTCAGCCGCCCTGTCAAAATTATCAATTACGGGGAGGAGTGCTGTTATCAGATTGCCCTCGGCATCAGTCCACGCCTTTAGCGATTCTTCCCTGTGGCGGCGCTTAATATTGTCGATCTCGGCCACTCTTCTCTGGAGAATATCGCGGAGCGAGTCAACTTCAGCTTTGGCCTTTTCGAGTTCAGCTTTAAGAGCTTCGTTTTCGGCGGTTAATTCCGCGATCACCGGATTTACTTCCTCTCCCGTAGCTGTTTCGTTTACCGTTTCACCCTTGGGCTGTTCGTCAGTTGTAGCGGTGTTTTCGAGAGTTTCTTTTTCCTGCATTTCCTGTGCTTCTTCCATTTTCCTGTTTTTCCTTGAGAATTTCATATTTCTCCTTTCTTACAGTTTGTAAAAAAGATACAACTTTTAAAATTTATCTTCAGGCCGATTGGTTCCCGGTCAGGAACTCGGTCAGAAGACCTGCCGTGTAGTCAACAATAGCAATTATCTTGGCGTAATCCATTCGTTTCGGGCCTATGATCCCCATCGCTCCTGAATTGTCGCCGATCCGGTATTCTTTCATAACCAGACTGTAATCTTCCATTTTCATACCGGGGAGTTCACTGCCTATCATAATATTAACACCACTCACTGCCGATGACCTTTCAAGGAATATCCCGGAACTGTTCTCAAAGATGTGAATAATGATATCTTTCTCTTCGATCAGTTCCACGATGTTCTCAAATTTAAGCGGGTCTTCAAATTC
>Ga0116141_10005498_pt1 | contig 10611 bp, 10 predicted proteins | sample AD_UKC097_MetaG_FD_89744 | JGI IMG/M metagenome (GOLD analysis project Ga0116141, IMG submission 89744) | Active sludge microbial communities of municipal wastewater-treating anaerobic digesters from USA - AD_UKC097_MetaG | ecosystem: Engineered > Bioreactor > Anaerobic > Digestate | place: USA... | reverse complement strand
GTGCGCCGCGTGGACTGCGTGGCCAAGGTGGCCAACAGCGTGAACCCGCTGGACGCGATGGCGCGCCTCAAGCCCGTGATCGCCGCGATTCCCAACGTGGCCGCCTCGCCCGCGCCGGACATCGAGATCCTGGAATTCACGCCCGAAGGCCCCAAGCTCTGCGTGCGCCCCTACACCCACACGGACCATTACTGGCAGGTGTACTTCGACACCCACAAGGCCATCGTCGAGACCTTTGGCGCCGCCGGCTATCCGGTGCCGGAGACGCCGGTGGCCTATCGCAGCGCGCCTTCCGGGGTGGCGTGACGGCCGGCGTGCAGAACAACCCAACCGCCGGAAGCAGAAGTCGCCAAGGATTCGCGCAGGACGCGAAAGAGGTCGAAGAAGGGCCCGTCATCCCCGCTGTCGCGGGGATGACGCATCCGTTGCGTCAGCCCGCCGCCGCCGCCAGCCGCTCGGCGCAGCGCTGGGCCTGGGCGGCATCCACCGCCTCGACCATCACGCGCAGCAGCGGCTCGGTGCCGCTGGCGCGGATCAGCACCCGGCCGCTCGCGCCCAGTTCGGCTTCGACGGCGCGCGTGGCGTCGGTCAGGCGGGTGTAGTGGCGCCAGTCCTGACCGGCCTGCAGGCGCACGTTGATCAGCACCTGCGGGCACAGCGCCACACCCTCGAGCAGCTGCGCCAGCGTGCGCCCCTGCATGGCGCAGGCCTGCAGCACCTGCAGGGCGGAGATCAAGCCGTCGCCGGTGGTGTGCTTGTCCAGCGCCAGCAGGTGGCCCGAACCTTCGCCGCCCAGAATCCAGCCGCGCTGCACCAGCTCTTCCAGCACGTAGCGGTCGCCCACCTTGGCGCGCACGAAGTCGAAACCACGCGCGCGCAGCGCCTGCTCGACCGCCAGGTTGGTCATCAGGGTGCCGACCACGCCTGCCAGCGCCGGCGGGCGCGGCGCGCCCGCGCCGCGCAGGCTGGCGTCGCGCGCCAGCCGGTCGATCGCCAGCACGTACAGCAGTTCGTCGCCGTTGAACAGGCGGCCGCTGGCGTCGACCATCTGCAGGCGGTCGGCGTCGCCGTCCAGCGCAATGCCGTAGTCGGCGCCGTGTTCGGCCACGGCGCGCACCAGCGCCTCGGGGTGGGTGGCGCCGACGGCGTCGTTGATGTTCAGGCCGTCGGGCGCGCAGCCGATGGCCAGCACGTCGGCGCCCAGTTCATGGAACACCTTGGGCGCGATCTGGTAGGCGGCGCCATGCGCCGCATCGACCACGATCTTCAGTCCGCGCAGCGTCAGGTCGTTGGCAAAAGTGCTCTTGCAGAACTCGATGTAGCGGCCGGCGGCGTCGTCGAGCCGGCGCGCGCGCCCCAGGGCATCGGCACTGACCCACTGCGGCACCTCGGCCAGCACGGCCTCGACTTCGCGCTCCCAGTCGTCGGGCAGCTTGGTGCCGCGGGCGCTGAAGAACTTGATGCCGTTGTCGGGGTAGGGATTGTGGCTGGCGCTGATCACCACCCCCAGCTCGGCGCGCTGGGCACGCGTCAGGTAGGCCACGGCCGGCGTGGGTACCGGCCCGAGCAGCACCACGTCGACGCCGGCCGAGTTGAAGCCCGATTCCAGTGCGCTCTCCAGCATGTAGCCCGAAATGCGCGTGTCCTTGCCGATCAGCACCGTGGCGTCGGGCTGCGTGCGTCGCAGCACGCGCCCGACCGCGTGGCCCAGGCGCAGCGCGAAATCCGGCGTGATCGGGGCCTGCCCCACGGTGCCACGAATGCCATCGGTGCCAAAGTACTGTCGGCTCATGCCCAAGCTCCCTCCTTAGAAAGAAAAACGGCGCTTGCGCCCGCAGGGCAAGCGCCAGCAGCTATGATTTTAATAGTGTCTGGCGGGCCTGGCGCCACACCGCCAGCGCCTGCACGGTTTCGCGCACATCATGCACGCGCACGATGCGGGCGCCGCGCTCGACCGCCAGCAGCGCCGCCGCCACACTGCCCAGCACGCGCTCGGCAGGCGGTGGCGGCGCCGGCGCATCGCCCTGCAGTGCTGCGCCGATGCTGGACTTGCGCGACCAGCCGACCAGCAGCGGCCAGCCCGCCGCCAGCAGCTCGCGCTGGCGCGCCAGCAGGCTGAAGTTCTGCGCCACGGTCTTGCCGAAGCCGATGCCCGGGTCCACCACGATGCGGGTCCTGTCGACGCCCAGCGCTTGCAGGCCCTGCGCCGCATGCTCCAGAAACGAGAGCACCTGGGGCGGCGCGTCGCCCTCCATGGGGGCGGTCTGCATGCTGCGCGGCTCGCCATGCATGTGCATCAGCACGATGCCGCAGGACGGGTGGCGCGCCACGAGCTGGGCCGCGCCGGGCTGGCGCAGCGCCCAGACGTCGTTGACGATGTCCACGCCCAGATCCAGCGCGGCCTGCATGACCTCGGGTTTGTAGGTGTCGATCGACACCGGCACGCCCAACTGCACGGCACCGCGCAACACGGGCAGCACGCGCGCCAGCTCTTCGGCCAGCGGCAGCGGCGGGCTGCCGGGGCGGGTCGATTCGCCGCCGATGTCTAGCAGCTGCGCCCCGTCCTTCAGCAGGCGCTCGCAGTGGCGCAGGGCCGAGGCGGCGTCCGGGTGCTGGCCGCCGTCGGCAAACGAGTCGGGCGTGACGTTGACGATGCCCATCACCCGCGGCTCGGCCAGGTCGATGCGAAAGCGGCTGGTCTGCCAGATCATGCGACGTCAATAGAAACGGGGCCGCGGCCCCGTAGAAACCAGAAAATCCTGAACCTCCCTACGCGGAGGATGCAAAGAATTCGCAGAGAACGCAGAAAAACCTGGATGGGCGGTTCTTTTGCGTCTTTGGCGCAAGCTTTGCGTCCTTGGCGTACGGGGGTTCGATGGGTTCGTCAGCGGCCCAATCAGGCTGCTGTCGGTGCCGGATCGGCCGGCTTGGCTTCGGCCGGGGTGCCGCCGGTGCCGCCCGAGGGCGGCGTGCGTGGCGTGAAGTCCTTGGGCGGACGCGGCTCGCGCCCGGCCATGATGTCGTCGAGCTGCTCGCCGTCGATGGTTTCCCATTCCAGCAGCGCCTTGGCCATGGCGTGCATCTTGTCCTGGTTGTCCTCGATCAGCTTGCGCGCCAGCGCGTACTGCTCGTCGATGATGCGACGCACCTCGGCATCGACCTTCTGCATGGTCTCTTCCGAGATGTTGGTGGTCTTGGTGACGCTGCGGCCCAGGAACACCTCGCCCTCGTTTTCGGCATACACCATGGGCCCCATGGCCTCGCTCATGCCGTAACGCATCACCATGTCGCGCGCGATCTGGGTGGCGCGCTCGAAGTCGTTGCTGGCGCCGGTGGTCATCTGGTTCATGAACACCTCTTCCGCGATGCGGCCACCGAACAGCATGCTGATCTGGTTCAGCATGTACTGCTTGTCGTAGCTGTAGCGGTCGTTCTCGGGCAGGCTCATGGTCACGCCCAGCGCCCGGCCGCGCGGGATGATGGTGACCTTGTGCACCGGGTCGCACTTGGGCAGCAGCTTGCCGATCAGGGCGTGGCCGCTCTCGTGGTAGGCGGTGTTGCGGCGCTCCTCTTCGGGCATGACCATGCTCTTGCGCTCGGGGCCCATCAGGATCTTGTCCTTGGCCTTTTCGAAGTCCTGCATCTCGACCACGCGCGCGTTGCGGCGCGCGGCCATCAGCGCGGCCTCGTTGCACAGGTTGGCCAGATCGGCACCGCTCATGCCGGGCGTGCCGCGCGCGATGATGGCGGGGCTGACGTCCTGGCCGATCGGGATCTTGCGCATGTGCACGTTCAGGATCTGCTCGCGGCCGCGGATGTCGGGCAGCGTCACGTAGACCTGGCGGTCAAAGCGGCCGGGGCGCAGCAGGGCGGCGTCCAGGATGTCAGGGCGGTTGGTGGCAGCCACCACGATCACGCCCAGGTTGGTCTCGAAGCCGTCCATCTCGACCAGCATCTGGTTCAGGGTCTGCTCGCGCTCGTCGTTGCCACCGCCCAGTCCGGCGCCGCGCTGGCGGCCGACGGCGTCGATTTCATCGATGAAGATGATGCAGGGCGCGTTCTTCTTGGCGTTCTCGAACATGTCGCGCACGCGCGCCGCGCCCACGCCGACGAACATTTCGACGAAGTCCGAGCCCGAGATGCTGAAGAACGGCACCTTGGCCTCGCCGGCGATGGACTTGGCCAGCAGCGTCTTGCCGGTGCCCGGCGGGCCGACCAGCAGCAGGCCGCGCGGAATGCGGCCGCCCAGCTTCTGGAACTTCTGCGGGTCCTTGAGGAAGTCCACCACTTCCTTGACCTCTTCCTTGGCCTCGTCGCAGCCGGCGACATCGGCAAAGGTGATGGTGTTGTTGTTTTCGTCCAGCATGCGCGCCTTGCTCTTGCCGAAGCTGAAGGCGCCGCCCTTGCCGCCGCCCTGCATCTGGCGCATGAAGTAGATCCAGACGCCGATCAGCAGCAGCATCGGGCCCCACGACACCAGCAGTGTCATCAGCAGCGAGCCTTCTTCGCGCGGCTTGACGTCGAACTTGACGTTGTGGTTGATCAGATCGCCCACCAGCCCGCGATCCAGGTAGGTGGCCTGGGTGCGCACGCGGCGGTCGTCGCTCATCACGGCCACGATGTCGGTGCCGCCCTGCCCTTCCTGGATGGTGGCCTGCTTGACGCGGTTGTTGCGCACTTCTTCCAGGAAGTCGGAATAGGCCATGTGGTTGGCGCTGGCCATGCGGCCGCCGTCGAACTGTTTGAAGACAGTGAACAGCACCATGGCGATCACCATCCAGATGGCGATCTTCGAGAACCATTCGTTTTTCAAGGCCTTGCGCTCCAGTGGGTCAGTCCGGCGATGCCAGACAGGTGAAGGCCATTTTAGGCTTTTCAACCCATGGCGGGCGCCCGTGCGCCGGGGTAACCGCAGGGACGAAATCCCCAATTTTTCCCGGCACCGGGGGCGCACAGACGCCTGCCCCGCCGCGGCAGGGCCGAAATTGATGCAAATCAACCCGTTTCGGCGGGCGGCTTGGGTCCGATGCCGACCAGAAAGGTCTCGGCCGAGCGGTCGCGCGAGGCCTTGGGCTTGACCGGCTTGACCACCTTGAAGCTGTCCTTGAACAGCTTGACGAGTTGGCTGTAGCCGCTGCCGTGAAACAGCTTCACCACCAGCGCGCCGCCGGGCTTGAGGTGGCCCAGGGCAAAGTCGAGCGCCAGTTCCACCAAGTGCGCGATGCGCGCGGCGTCGCTCGACTCGACGCCCGACAGGTTGGGCGCCATGTCCGACACCACCAGGTCCAGCGGCTGCCCACCCACCGCTTCATTCAGGCGCGCCAGCACCTCGTCGTCGCGGAAGTCGCCCTGCAGAAAATGCACGCCCTCGATCGGCTCCATGGGCAGGATGTCGAGCGCCACGATGGTGCCGTCCAGCGCGCCCACCGCCGCGCCCGCGGGCGCCAGGCGCCGGCGCAGGTACTGGCTCCAGGCGCCAGGGCTGCTGCCCAGATCGACCACCCGCATGCCGGGGCGGATCAGGCCCAGCGTCTCGTCGATCTCCTTGAGCTTGTAGGCGGCGCGGGCGCGGTAACCCTCCTTCTGCGCCAGCTTGACGTAGGGGTCGTTGATGTGGTCGGCCAGCCAGGCCTTGTTGACCTTCTTGCTTTTGCTCTTGACTTTCATGTAGGCGTATTCTGGCCGCACCGGCGGCGTGGCAGTCCGCCCTGGCGCCGCGAACTCGGGGCGCACGGGCGCCGGCCGTGGACATAATACGGCCCATGCCGCACATCCAACTCACCCCCGCCGAACGCAAGGCGCACCGCGCCGAAGCGCACCACCTGGACCCGGTGGTCATGGTCGGCGCCGACGGCCTGACGCCCGCCGTGGTGAAGGAAACCGACGCGGCGCTCAACGCCCATGGCCTGATCAAGCTGCGCGTGCTGGGCGACGACCGCGCCGCGCGCGAGGCGATGTTTCAGCAACTGGCCGATCAGCTCAACGCCGCGCCCATCCAGCACATCGGCAAGCTGCTGGTGCTGTGGCGGCCCAAACCGGCCAAGCCGCGAAGCCTGGACGAAGAACGCCGGCCCGGCCCCAAGGACGTCAAGGTCATCAAACACAGCAAGCGCGGTGGCCAGCGGCCCGAAGTCAAGGTGGTGCGCGTGCTGGGCAACCAGCGCCTGACGCCCGGCGGCAAGGTGAAGCGGGCGCAGCCGAAGCAGAAGTCGGTCAAGAAGGGGCGCGCCGACTGACGGCGCACGCTTCGATTTTCATAGCTGCCTGCGCATGTCCGACAACCGCCAGCGCCATATTCTGTGCATGAAATGGGGGACCAAGTATGGCCCCGAGTACGTCAACCGCCTGTACGGCATGGTGCGTCGCCACCTGGCGGGCGAGTTCCAGTTCATCTGCCTGACCGACGACGCCAGCGGTGTGCGCCCCGAAGTGCGCTGCCTGCCGATCCCGCCGCTGAACCTGCAGCTCAAGCCTGGCCAGCGCGACGGCGCCTGGAAGAAGCTCACCACCTTCGAGGCCGACCTGCACGGCCTGACCGGCACCGCCCTGTTTCTCGACCTGGACGTGGTGGTGGTCGGCCCGCTGGACGACTTCTTACGCAGCCGGGCGAGTTTCTGATCATCCACGACTACCCGCGCTTCTGGCGCTTCGGCGAGCGCGTGGTCGGCAACTCGTCGGTCTACCGCTTCGCGCTGGGCGCGCACGCCGACGTGCTGGCGTACTTTCGCACCCACATGGACGAGGTGCAAAAGCAATACCGCAACGAGCAGGACTTTCTGTCGCACTTCCTGCACCGGCAGGGCAAGCTGAACTACTGGCCGGCGGCGTGGTGCCCCAGCTTCAAGTACCACAGCATCCCGACCTGGCCGACCAACTACTGGAAGGCGCCCATCGTGCCGCCGGGCGCGCGCATCGTGATCTTCCACGGCGAAGTCAACCCGCCGGACGCACTGGCGGGCAAGCGCAACAAGCGCTTTGCCTTCATCAAGCCGGCCCTGTGGGTGGCCGACGCCTGGCAGGGCTGAGGCGCCGCCGGTTGATGGGTGTTTCAGGGCTCCAGCGCCCGTCCAGATTGCGCCAGCAGCTCTTTAAACGATAGCAGTCCGGTCAGCGCGGCGTGCCCGCGCCGACACCGACCAGCGGCCGCCCGACCAGCCTTGTGAGGATCGCCAACGGGCTGGCCTGGGGGTTGGCCTCGCGCCCCGGCGGCAGGTGCAAGGTCTGCTCCATCATGAACTGCCCGCTCATCACCGCGTGTGTGGCCTGGTCCGAAAAGCACACCCAGGCGCTGCCGGCGGCAAACGGCATGCTGACCTGGCCACCGCTTTGCTGGTAGCGCTCGTCCCGCTTCATCAGGTCGTGCAGTTGCAGCATCAGGTGGTCGTACTCGCTGCGCAGCGACTTGGTGACGTGCAGGGCGTTGAGGGCCCGCGCCTGCCACAGGCGATAGGGCTTGGCGCGCGGCAGGAACTGCCGCGCCACGGTCTCGAAGTCCTCGCCCACGCGCCACACGCGCGGCACGCCCTGCGGGTTGATGTTGGCAAACACGCGCAGGATGCGTTCGCCATAGTTGGGACGCGAGGGAAAGGCATCGACGTGCAGGCGCTGGTCGTCGGCGCGAATGGACTGCGCGCGCGTCTCCACCTGGCGCGGCCGAAAGCTGGTGGGCGCGACACGCAGCAGGCCCCGGTACGCCGGCAGCAGGCCATCGACCAGCTGCAGCGCCTGGCCGCGAAAGCGCCCGATCATGGCCGCCAGCGCCCGCTGTTCGTCGGCGCTGCCGCCCGCGCCCTTGAGCACGCCATCGGCGCCCAGGCTGACGTTGCGCGTGCCGGCCGCCAGCATGTCTTCGCGCAGCAGGGCCAGCTCGTGCCCTTCGAGCTGGAACCTCAGCTGCGGAAAGTACAGCACCTTGCCCGCCTCGACGGCGGCCGTCCACTCCGGCCGGCTGCTCGCCTGGCCCCAGTCGTTCAGCGTCAGCTCGACGATCGGCGCGTCCATCCCCTCACCTCCGTGGTGTACCGCCCAGGCGCCACAGCACCACGCCGGCGCACAGCCACTGCAGGGCGAACATGGCCGTGCCCAGCCCGTGCCACAGCGGCAGGTTGACGCGCGCCACGATGCGCGGGGCGACGGCAAATTCGATCAGCAGCGCCAGCAGCATGCCGGCCATCACCAAGCCCAGCGTGGTGCGCGCCCGCACCTCGCCCGCAGCGCCGGCGCGGCCACGCAGCAGCAGCAACAGCAAGGCGCCACACACCAGCGACACCCAGGCCTGGGCGGTGAACAGCACCGCCGCCGTCTGGCCCGCCAGCGCCTTGGACGGCAGCAGCCTGAACAGCAACGGCACCACGAAGCCGATCACGGCCGACAAGGTGCCCCACCACAGCGCGGCAGCCAGCAGGGCCAGACGGTCGGACATGGGGCCGCCCCTCAGACGTAGCGCACGGCGATCACTTCGTAGTGCCGCACGCCACCCGGCGCCTGCACTTCGGCGGTGTCGCCCTCTTCCTTGCCGATCAGCGCGCGCGCGATCGGGCTGCCGACGTTGATCAGGCCGTGCTTCAGGTCGGCCTCGTCCTCGCCGACGATCTGGTAGGTGACCTGCTCGCCGCTGTCCTCGTCCTCCAGCTCCACCGTGGCACCGAAGACGATGCGCCCGCCGGCGTCCAGCCCGGCCGGGTCGATCACCTGGGCCGCGGCCAGCTTGCCCTCGACCTCCTTGATGCGACCTTCGATGAACCCCTGGCGGTCCTTGGCCGCCTCGTACTCGGCGTTCTCGCACAGATCGCCCTGGGCGCGCGCCTCGGCGATGGCATTGATGACCTCGGGACGGTCCTTGGTCTTCAGGCGGTGCAGCTCGGCCTTGAGCATCTCGGCGCCGCGCTTGGTGATCGGAAAGGTGGCCATGAAAAAATAGAATGAAGAAACGTGCGGATGAGCAGAAAACACGAAACCATCTGCGCCGGGCACAGATGGTCTGAACAGCGCACGATTTTAGGCCAACGGCGTGCCCTGCCCTGCGCCACCGGCCACCTGCAACGAAACAGCCACGCCATGATCCAGCCGACCCGCCGCCACCTGCTGCACGCCAGCGCCGCCATGGCCACCACCGCCCTCGCCGGCCGGGCGCTGGCGCAAGGCAGCTGCGCCGTACCCACGCGCGACGTGCAGGCTGCCATCAGCCCCGACGCCGCGCTGCAGCGCCTGCGCGAAGGCAACGCCCGCTTCGTCGCCGGCCAGCCCATCCAGTGCGACCTGCGAGCGCAGGTGCGCGCCAGCGCCGGCGGCCAGGCGCCGTTTGCCGCCGTGCTGGGCTGCATCGACAGCCGCGTGCCGCCCGAATTGGTGTTCGACCAGCGCCTGGGCGACATCTTTGCCGCCCGCGTGGCCGGCAACTTCGTCAACGACGACATCCTGGGCAGCCTGGAATTTGCCACCCAGCTGGCCGGCGCGCGCCTGATCGTGGTGCTGGGCCACACCGAGTGCGGCGCCATCAAGGGCGCGGTGGACAACGCAAAACTCGGCCACCTGACCGGCCTGCTGGCCCAGATCCGCCCCTCGCTCGAACGGCTGCACTACCGCGGCACGCCCAGCTCCAAGGACCAGGCGCTGGTGCAGCGCGTGGCCGAGCGCAACGTGCAGGACGCCGTGACCAGGCTGAACGCCGCGCCGGTGCTGGCGGCGCTGGTGCAGGCGGGACAGCTGCGCATCGTGGGGGCGATGCACGATGTGGCGACGGGGCGGATCGGCTGGCAGGTTTGAAGTTGGGCGAGGCCCGACGTTTCACTCCAACGACGCAAGCAACCCAAGCCAACCCGCCACCGGGTGCCGAGATCAGTTGGCCTTTACGCCAGAGATCCTGACCAGCTTCTGGATCACCGGATCAACCGCATCGAAGTCCTTGTGGAACCGCGCCGCGCCACCAGGCACGGACTCCAGGCCGAAGACCTGAAAACGCGCCTTCATGGCCGTGGAGTGAATGATTTCCACCGTTTCCTTCTCCAGGCGCTGCAAGATCGGCTTGGGTGTGCCCGCGGGTGCCAGCAGCGTGAACCAGGCGACGGTGTTGAACTCGGGGTCGGCAAAACCCTGCTCGGCCATGGTGGCCACATCGGGCAGTTCGGCCAGGCGCTTGGGGCCATAGATGGCGATGGGGCGAATGCGCTTGTCCTTGAGCGCACCCTGGGCCGCAGCAATGGTGCCCAGGCCCCAGGAGACCACGCCGCCGGCCAGGTCCTGAATGTGCGGCGCCTCGCTCTTGTAGGCCACGTGGGTCATGTCCAGCTTGCGCGAGTCGCTCAGGTAGGCGCTCATCAAATGGCCTGGCGAGCCCTGGCCATAGGAGCCGTAGTTGACCTTGCCCTTGTTCTGCTGTGCCCAGGCCATGAATTCCTTCATGTTCTTCGCCGGCACATCGGCGTTGACCATCATCACAAGGCTGGTGGCCGCAAGCTGGGAGATGAACTCGAAATCCTTGCGGATGTCATACGGCACCTTGGCAAAAATGTGGTGAGCGTAAAAGATGGGGGTGGAATAGGCCACCAGCAGCGTGTGGCCGTCGGGCGCCGCGCGCGCCACGGCCTGGGTGCCCAGCATGCCCGAGGCGCC
>Ga0116141_10005493_pt1 | contig 10615 bp, 6 predicted proteins | sample AD_UKC097_MetaG_FD_89744 | JGI IMG/M metagenome (GOLD analysis project Ga0116141, IMG submission 89744) | Active sludge microbial communities of municipal wastewater-treating anaerobic digesters from USA - AD_UKC097_MetaG | ecosystem: Engineered > Bioreactor > Anaerobic > Digestate | place: USA... | reverse complement strand
TGCAGGACGTGGCCCTGGTCAAGATCGGCGGCAAGGGGGTCTTCGTCAAAGAGATCGAGGACGCCCTCCTTCGGGGGGACATCGATCTGGCGGTCCACAGCCTGAAGGACGTCCCCGCCGAGCTGCCGCCGGGGCTTACGATCGCCGTCACGCCGGAACGGGAGGACCCCCGGGACGTCTTGGTCTCGAAGCACCGCGTCAAGTTCGAGGCCATGCCGCGGCGGGCACGGATCGGCACCGGCTCGCTGCGCCGGGGCTTCCAGCTCCGCAATATCTTTCCCGACGTGGAGATCGTTCCCCTCCGGGGCAATCTGGACACGCGGCTGAAAAAGGTGGAAACGGAAGATCTGGACGCCGTCGTGGTGGCCGCTGCGGGGATCCGGCGGCTGGGCTGGATAAGCCGGGTGACCCAGTTCCTCCCCGTGGAGACCATCATCCCCGCCGTAGGCCAGGGGACCCTGGCCATCGAGGTCCGGGAAGACGACGGGATGGTGCGCAAAGCCATCGCCTTTCTCAACCACGCCCCGACCTGGCGGGAGGCCCAAACGGAACGGTCCTTTCTCCGGCGCCTCGGCGGGGGCTGCCAGCTCCCGCTGGCGGCCTATGCCAAGACGGAGGGGACGGGTATCAAGATCACGGGGCTGCTGGGGACGATCGACGGGCGGGTCATGATCCGGGAAGAGCTCCGGGGACCGGCGGACGCCGGCGACGCCCTGGGGGGGCAACTGGCGGAGGCCATCCTCGAACGTGGCGGCCGGGCCATCCTGGACATGGCCTACCGGGACTGCCGCTGACAAGGCCTTGAATCCTTAAAAAACATAGCTTGAGGAAACAGCAAATGATTGAAACAGGCAAGGTCTATATTATCGGTGCCGGTCCCGGAGCGGATCCGGGATGCACCGGAATGACGGTGGTGACGGTTATTCGACTTACTATGAAAATGCCATTTTCATGCTTCATGACACTCCACGGGGCATGAGGGTCTTTTGGAGGGAAAATGACTGAGGCGGGAAAGGTTTACATCATTGGCGCCGGGCCGGGCGATCCGGGATTGATCACGGTGAAGGGCGCGGAGGCCATTGGCCGGGCCGGGGTGATCATCTACGATCACCTGGTCAGCGAGGAACTCCTGGGTTACGCCCGGAAAGACGCCCGGCTGATCTACGCCGGGAAGAAGGGGGGCGACCACACCCTCCCCCAGGAGGAGATCAACCGCCTCCTCGTAGCGGAAGCACAGCAGGGACACGTCGTGGCCCGCCTGAAGGGGGGCGACCCCTTCATTTTCGGCCGGGGCGGTGAAGAGGCGGAGGTCCTGGCCGCCGCGGAGATCCCCTTCGAGGTGGTTCCCGGCGTCACGGCCGCCGTGGCCGTCCCCGCCTATGCGGGTATTCCCCTCACCCACCGGGGGCTGACCTCCACGCTGGCCTTCGTCACGGGCCACGAGGACCCCACCAAGGAGAAAAGCGACATCGACTGGGCATCCCTGGCGGGAATCGGCACCCTCGTCTTTTTCATGGGGGTGAAAAACCTCGCCCGGATCACCGCCGCCCTCATCGCCTACGGGAAGGATCCCCAGACCCCGGCGGCCCTCATCCGCTGGGGAACCACGGCGGACCAGGAGACCGTTGCGGGCACCCTGGCGGACATCGCCGCCCTGGCGGCGGCCCGGGGATTCACGCCGCCGTCGCTCCTGGTCGTGGGACCCGTGGCGGGCCTCCGGGAGACCCTGCGGTGGTTCGACAACCGGCCCCTCTTCGGAAAGGGCGTGGTCATCACCCGGCCGGAGGCTCAGGCGGAATCCTTCGCCGATCTCCTCCGGGAGGAGGGGGCCCGGCCCATTCATTTCCCGACGATCAAAATCGTCCCGCCGCCGGCGTGGACGGAACTGGACGCCGCCCTGGACAGTCTCGCCGGGTATGACTGGATCGTCTTCACCAGCGCCAACGGCGTCCGGTTCTTCATGGCGCGCCTCCGGGAGCGGGGCGGGGATCTCCGGGACCTGAAAGGCATCCGGTTGGCGGTCATCGGCCCGGCTACGGCGAAGATGCTGGTGGAAATGGGCCTCCGGGTGGATCTCGTCCCGGCGGAATACATCTCCGAGGGGGTCGTGCAGGCCTTTGCCGGACAGGATGTCCGGGGGAAGCGGATCCTCCTGCCCCGGGCGGCGGAGGCCCGGGACGTTATCCCCGCAGGGCTTGCGCAGATGGGGGCGCAGGTGGACGTCATTACGGTTTACCGGACTGTCGCCTCCGACCGCCGGGCCGAGGAACTCATGACGCTTATCGATACCGGCAAGGTCGATGTCATCACCTTTACCAGCCCCTCGACGGTGCACAATTTCCTCGCCATCATGGGGCCGGAATTCATCCTGCCGGCGGCGGTGAAGATCGCCGCCATCGGCCCCGTCACCGCCGCCGCCGTCCGGAAGGCGGGGCTGCCGGTGGACATCCGGCAGGAGACTTACACGATCCCCGGCCTGGTCGCCGGCCTCAGAGCTTTTTTCCAGTCTTTTTCATCCTGAAAGCAAAAATATTCGCTAATTATTTTGCTTTCAGGATAAAATGTTGTGCGGCTGGCCATTCCCTACGTTTATTAGGTAGTCAGGAAGGATCATGTCGATCTGCTCGATAAAGGGGGAAGGGTCGTCTCGGCAGAGAAATTTCTTGCCGGACTGATTTAGCGAAAAGACAGGATGGCCGTGGCGACTGGTTCCTCCTACCCCGGGCGGCGGAGAGCTGGCGTCGCTTATCGCCGCGGGCAAGGTCGATGTGATCACCTCATTCCGGGATGGTTTGACAGAAGCGGGGAGGGAGTGTTAAGAGTTCACCTATGATCGGAATTTCGAAATTATACTGCGGGGCCGTGGAGCCGGGGGACGTCCTGCGCTACCGGCGGGAGGCGAAGGAGCTGCCGTCCCATCTCCTCCAGTTCTCCGCGGACAAGCGGCCGGTTATCGTCTGGAACATGACCCGGCGGTGCAACCTCAAGTGCATCCACTGCTATTCCAGCTCGCAAAACATCCATTATCCCGATGAGTTGACGACGAAAGAGGCAAAGACGATGATCCGGGATCTGGCGGCCTTCGGGGCGCCGGTGCTCCTCTTCTCCGGCGGGGAGCCCCTGATGCGGCCGGACCTGCCGGAGCTCGCCCAATACGCCGTGGACCGGGGGATGCGGGCCGTCATCTCCACCAACGGCACCCTGATCACGAAGGAAAAGGCGGCCCGGTTCCGGGAGATCGGACTGTCCTACGTGGGGATCAGCCTCGACGGCACCCGGGCGACGCATGACTTCTTCCGCGGGGTGGCCGGAACCTTCGACCGGACCATGGCGGGCCTCCGGAACTGCCGGGAGGCGGGGATCAAGGTGGGCGTCCGCTTCACAGTGAACCGCCACAACGCCGCCGACGTGCCGGCCATCTTCGCTCTCCTGGAGGAGGAGGAAATCCCCCGCTGTTGCTTCTATCATCTCGTCTATGCGGGCCGGGGCTCCCAGCTGGTGGCGGAGGACCTTGATCACGCCGAGACGCGAAGGCTCATCGATTTGATCATGGACCGGACCCGGGACCTCTTTGACCGGGGGATGAAAAAGGAGATCCTCACCGTGGACAACCATGCCGACGGCCCCTATATCTATCTGCGCCTCCTCCGGGAGGATCCGGCGCGGGCCGCGGAGGTCCTGGAACTCCTGGAGATGAACGAGGGGAACAGCTCCGGCCACGGCATCGGCTGCATCAGTTGGGACGGGGAGGTCCACCCCGACCAGTTCTGGCGGAATGTCTCCTTCGGCAACGTCCGGCAGCGGTCCTTCAGTGCAATCTGGACGGATACGACCAACGAGCTGGTCGCTCGGCTGAAGGATAAGAGACCCTACGTGCAGGGACGCTGCGCCGCCTGCCGCTGGCTTGAGGTCTGCGGGGGCAACTTCCGGGCCCGGGCGGAGGCCGTCACGGGGGACATCTGGGCCCCCGACCCGGCCTGCTACCTCACGGATGAGGAAATCAAAATTTAAGGAGGGAGCGCATATGTATTTTCCTGATTACCGACCACGCAGATTGAGGAAAAACGAGAACTTCCGGCGTCTGATCCGGGAGACGAAGCTGTCGGTGGACGATTTCATGTATCCCCTCTTCGTCGTCCCCGGCAAGGGCGTCAAGAAACCCATCGCCTCCATGCCGGGCAACTTCCAGATGTCGGTGGACAACATCGTCCGGGAGGTGAAGACGGCCCGGGAGGCGGGCATCCCCGCCGTGCTCCTCTTCGGCATCCCCGACCGGAAGGACGAGGTGGCCTCCGGGGCCTTTGCGAAGGACGGGATCGTGCAGCGGGCGATCCGGGAGATCAAGAACAAGGCCCCCGAGATCCTGGTCGTCACCGACGTCTGCCTCTGCGAATACACCAGCCACGGCCACTGCGGGATGATCGAGAAGGGGGAAGTGGACAACGACTCCTCCCTCGAGGTCCTGGCGGAGACGGCGGTCTCCCACGCCCGGGCCGGGGCGGACATGGTGGCCCCGTCGGCGATGATGGACGGCCAGGTGGGGGCCATCCGCGAGGGGCTCGACGAGGCGGGCTTCGAGAACATCCCCGTCATGGGCTATTCGGCCAAATACGCCTCGTGCTTCTACGGCCCCTTCCGGGACGCCGCGGAGAGCGCCCCCCAGTTCGGGGACCGGAAGGCCTACCAGATGGACCCGGCCAACGCCGACGAGGCGATCCGGGAGATCACTCTGGACGTGGAGGAGGGGGCGGACATTATCATGGTCAAGCCGGCCCTGGCCTATCTCGACGTCATCCGCCGGGCCCGGGAGGAGTTCGACCTGCCCATCGCCGCCTACAACGTCAGCGGGGAGTTCGCCATGATCAAGGCGGCGGAGCGGCTGGGCTGGCTCGACGGGCGGCGGGCCATGCTGGAGGTCCTGACGGCCATCAAGCGGGCGGGGGCGGATATCATCATCACCTATTTCGCCCTGGAGGCGGCCCGGGCGCTGGCGGAACAAAAACATGCCTGACAAAGAACCGGATGGATAGGGAAAAGACACGGCTGCTGCCGGCGACGCTCCGGATGGTGGCCTGGGAGGTCACCCGGAGCTGCAACCTCAACTGCGTGCACTGCCGGGCCGCGGCGGCCTGTGGCCCCTACGCGGGCGAGCTGGACACCGCCGCCTGTTTCCGCCTCCTGGACGACATCGCCGCCTTCAGCAAGCCGGTGATCATCCTCACCGGGGGGGCGCCCCTCCTCCGGCCGGACATCTGGGAGATCGCCGCCTACGGAGACCGACTGGGGCTGCGGATGGTCATGGCCACCAACGGGACCCTGGTGACGGAAGAGATCGCCGGGAAGATGGCGGCGGCGGGAATCCGCCGGGTGAGCGTCAGCCTCGACGGCCCGGATGCCATGAGCCATGACGGTTTCCGGCGGGTGCCCGGGGCTTTCGCCGGTGCCCTGGCGGGGATCGGGGCCATGAAGAAGGCGGGAATGGAATTCCAGATCAACACGACGATCACGCGGGATAACCTCGACCGGCTCCGGGAGATCCATGACCTGGCCCTGAACCTCGGCGCCGCCGCCCATCACATCTTCCTGCTGGTTCCCACGGGGCGGGCCCGGGACATGGCGGATCGGGAGATCTCCGCCGGACAGTACGAAGAGACGCTGGAGTGGTTCTACGAGCAAAGCCTCACCTGCCCCATCCAGCTCAAGGCGACCTGCGCCCCCCACTACTACCGGATCTTCCACCAGCACCGGGCCGCCGATCGCCGGGAGCGACAGCACCGGCAACCGACGGCGGCAGATCGGGAAACGGGCACTCGGGAAGGGATGCCGGCGCATGACGCGGCGGCGGGAGATCCTGGTTCGACGGAAGGCAGAGATGTCCCAACCAAAAGCGTGCTGGCGGCGCCAAGGGCGTTGCTTTCCGGCCATGGACATTCTGAGGAGCTGTCCAGGCGCCCGGCAGCGGCAGGCACAGCGGTCGAGGCCGTCGTGACCACGGAGACAGGGCCGGGGACGGTGGCCAGCCACCCCCTCCACACGATGACCCGGGGGTGTCTGGGCGGGGTGTCCTTCTGTTTCATCTCCCACCGCGGCCAGATCCAGCCCTGCGGCTATCTCGAGTTGGACTGCGGCCGGATCGGCAATCAGGATTTCCGGGAAATATGGGAAGGGTCCCCCATTTTCCGGGATTTGCGGGATCTGAACCGCTACCAGGGGAAATGCGGACGCTGCGAATTCATCCGCGTCTGCGGGGGCTGCCGGGCCCGGGCCTACGAGCGGACCGGGGACTACCTGGCCGAGGAGCCCTACTGCCTCTACGAACCGAAAGGATAATAACCGCCGGACTCAATGGGAGATATGTATTTTTATATGAAAAGGTTTGCCGTTGTTATTTTCGTGTTCCTGTTGCCGTATTTCACCGCGCCGGTGAGCGCCGCCGGAACGATGGGGAGGACATAGACGAGTATGGATGCCATGGACCGGCAGATCCTCCAGATCCTCCAGGATGAATTTCCGCTGATTCCCGCCCCCTTCCAGGCGGTGGCGGGCCGGCTCGGCCTCGGCGAGGCGGAGGTCCTGGACCGGGTGAGAAAGCTGAAGGAAGCGGGGGTGCTCCGCCGCATCGGGGCAACCTTCAATTCCCGGGCGCTGGGATTCGTGAGCACCCTCTGCGCCGCCCGGGTCCCGGCGGAGCGGTTGGCCTCCTTCACGGCCGTCGTCAATGCCTCGCCGTTCGTAACCCACAACTACCGGCGGGACCATGAATACAACGTGTGGTTCACCGTGATCGCCCCCTCCGCGGCGGCGCGGGAGAATTTTCTTCGGGAAGTGAAGGAGCAAACCGGCGTTACGGACATCCTCGATCTGCCCGCGGTGCGGACCTTCAAGATCGACGCCCGCTTCGCCATGTGACGCCGGCTGCCGCCAGGCGCCCGACGGGGAAAACCCTGCCGGCATGGGGGAGAAAAATAAGGTTAAGGACAGGATGACAGAAAAGACAAATTCTCCGGACCGACCCCGACCGACGCTGTTTCTCATCGACGGGAACAACTACGTCTTTCGGGCTTTTTACGCCATCCCCGGCCTGACCAACTCCCGTGGCTTTCCCACCAACGCCATCTACGGGTTCACCACCATGCTCATCCGCCTCCTCAAGGAATGGCAGCCGGACTACCTCGCCGTGGCCTTCGACGTCCAGGGGCCGACTTTCCGCCACGAGGCCTATGACCGTTACAAGGCCACGCGCCGGGAGATCCCGGCGGACCTGATCCCCCAGTTGCCCCGCATCCGGGAGGTGGTGCGCGGCTTTGCCATCCCCATCCTGGAGAAGCAGGGGGTGGAGGCCGACGACATCATCGGCACCCTGGCCGCCAGATATGCCGGCGCGGACCTCCAGGTCTATATCGTCTCCGGGGACAAGGATATGATGCAGCTCGTGGGCGATTCCGTCCTCCTCGTGGACACGATGAAGGACAAGATCTACGACGCGGCGGCGGTACGGGAGAAATTCGGCGTCCCCCCGGCCCAGGTCGTGGAGATCATGGGTCTCACCGGCGACACCTCGGACAACATCCCCGGAGCGCCGGGGATCGGTCCCAAGGGGGCTCTCCGCCTGATCGAGGAATTCGGCACCATAGAGAACCTCCTCGCCAATATCGACCGGGTGAAAAACGCCCGGGCCAAGGAGGCGCTGCGCCAACATACCGACCAGGTCCGGCTGAGCCGGGAGCTGGCGACTATCCGGACGGACGAGGACATCCCCTTCGATCTCGCCGCCGCCCGTCGCCGCGATCCCGACAGGAAGGCCCTGATGGCCCTCTTCAAGGAATGCGAATTCTCGTCGCTCCTTCAGGAGCTCAAACTCCGGGAAGAGGAGCTTACCGGCCGCTACACAACCATCACCACCGTAGGGGAACTCCGCGGTTGGTGCGAGGAAATCCTGGCCGCCGGCGCCTGCTCCCTGGAGGTCGTTCTGAATTATCCGGAGCCCATGCGGGCGGCCATCGCGGGCATCGCCCTGGGAATCCGACCGGGGCATGCCGCCTACATCCCCCTGCTGTCCCCGGATGCGCCGGAACCGGTAACGGGCCCCGGTCACCTGCCGACGGCGCCGACAGAAGCCGCAGCGGTGCGGACGATCTCGCCAAACCCACCGACCCCGGAGGACAGGGCTTCGCAGATACCGGCGCCACCGTCATCACGGGAGGCACCGGCGGCGCCGGGAGATCTGCCCCCCCAGCCGCCCCCGGCGGTCCCTGCTTCCCCGGAGGCGCCGCAGCCTGAAGGTGGGGTGCCGGACGAGGAGCCCGGACGGCAGCGACTTCCCAGGGAGCAGCTTTGGGAAATTCTAACGCCTCTCCTCAATGACCAGAACATCCTTAAACACGGCCACGATCTGAAACCGATGCAGATCGCCCTCGCCGAGGCGGGGGTGACAGCCGCCGGCCTGGGGGACGATACTCTGATCGGGTCCTACGTCCTTAACCCCACCCGGCGGAGCTTCGAACTGTCCGATATCGTCCCGGAACATCTCCACCGTCACATCCCGGCGGCCCGGGAGATCATGGGCAGCGGGGCCCGGCAGCTTCCCCCGGAACTCGTCCCGGTGGACAGGATGACGGCTTACGCCTGCGCCCGGGCCGACGCCGTCCTGGCCCTCCGGGAATTACTCGCCCGGGAACTGGAGAGGGAAAAGCTAATCCCCCTGTTCCGGGAGCTGGAGGCGCCCCTCATCCCCATCCTCGCCCGGATGGAGCGGACGGGGGTCCTGGTGGATGCGGAGTTCCTCCGTGTCATGTCCCGGGAAATGCAGGAACTGCTGGAGATATCGGCGGAAAAGATCTATCGCCTCGCCGGGGAACGGTTCAACATCCAGTCGCCCAAGCAGCTCCAGCACATCCTCTTCGAGAAGCTACGGCTGGCGAAGGGAAAGAAGACCAAGGAGGGCTACTCCACCGACGTGGATGTCCTGACCGGACTTGCCCGGCACCACGAGCTGCCCGCGGAGATCCTGGCCTACCGCAGCTTCGCCAAACTAAAATCGACTTATATCGACGCCCTGCCGTCCCTGGTGCATCCCCGGACCGGAAGGCTCCACACCTCTTTCAACCAGGCGGTGACGGCCACGGGGCGGCTCTCCAGCAGCAATCCCAACCTGCAGAACATCCCCATCCGCACCGTGGAGGGAAAGCGGATCCGTCAGGCATTCATCGCCCCGCCAGGCCGCTGGCTCATCTCCGCCGACTATTCCCAGATCGAGTTGCGGGTCCTGGCCCACCTCTCGGAGGATCCGACCCTCGTTGCGGCCTTCCGGGCCGGCGAGGACGTCCACAGCCGCACCGCCTCCACCATCTTCGGCGTCTTTCCCGAGTTCGTTAACGAGGAGATGCGCCGTCAGGCCAAGGTGATAAATTTCGGCATTCTCTACGGGATGAGCGCCTTCGGTCTGGCCAAGGAGCTCGAACTCAACCAGAAGCTCGCCCAGGCCTACATCGATGAATACTTCCGGAGATACGCCGGGGTGAAAAGCTACCTGGACGGGGTGCTGAAACAGGCCCGCCGGGACGGCTACGTCTGCACCCTCATGAACCGTCGCCGCTACCTCCCCGACCTCAATGCCGCCAACGCCAACATCCGGCAGTTCGCCGAGCGGATGGCCGTCAACACCCCTATCCAGGGCACGGCGGCGGACCTCATCAAGATGGCCATGATCCGCATCGACGGAAGGCTGGCCGCCCAAGGACTAACGGCCGCCATGATCATTCAGGTCCACGACGAATTGGTCTTAGAGGCGCCGGAGGCGGAAGTGGCGGTGGTGACCGCCCTCCTCCGGGAGGAGATGGAACAGGTCATGTCCCTGCGGGTGCCCCTGAAGGTGGCCGTCCACATGGGCCGCAACTGGGATGACGCCCATCAATGAAACTATTTCATTGACTTTTTTCCTATCTTGGGGCAGGAAAAATCCCGCCCGCTCCGAGCCGGGATTTATCATCCCGGCTCCTTGCTTTGGGTACGGGACGGTGCAGCAACACCTTGTATTCATTTGCGTTAGCATAAAATACATCCGTCCGATCTCCCTCGGAACGTTTTCTTTGCCGGGGTTGTTGGATCGACGTGACCATTTATTATATTTCATTACTCAGAGAGGCTTTTCTCTCAACGGCGGACAATGGACAGGATATGCAGGCCGAACATAAGCAGGGACAAATCACATCACGACACCGTAAAGACTTTTAGGTGGCATCCGGGGCGTACGGTCATCCACCTCCTTCTTGCCGCCTTCCTGATCGCCGCCGTCAGCTCTCCCGCGGCTGGGACAACGGATGCCCCCGTCCGGAACAGTGTCAGAAATGCCGCGAACGCCATCGCGTCGCCCACCGACAAGAACAACCAAAAAGCCCCCGCCGGCGGGGCAAAGATAAATACCCCCCCAGCGCAGACTGCCGTCGATGTCCCCGCCCCGGAATACGGAGCGGATTATACGGAGATACAAAAGGCCGTCGTGGATCGCCTGGTCGAAAGCCGGGACCGAAACGGCAAACCAGCTACCACGGCGCGGGAGAAATTCTATCATGAGCGCAATCATAATCCCGCCTGGATAAGGGAAGGGATCATCTCC
>Ga0116141_10005491_pt1 | contig 10616 bp, 6 predicted proteins | sample AD_UKC097_MetaG_FD_89744 | JGI IMG/M metagenome (GOLD analysis project Ga0116141, IMG submission 89744) | Active sludge microbial communities of municipal wastewater-treating anaerobic digesters from USA - AD_UKC097_MetaG | ecosystem: Engineered > Bioreactor > Anaerobic > Digestate | place: USA... | reverse complement strand
CCGTAGAGGATGGGGGACGGGACGTACGGGGTCGCCTTGCTGACCTGCCAGCGGACCGCGCCGGTGCCGGTCAGATCCCCGGTGTGGCCGAGCTCGATCGCCTGCAATTCGCTGCCCCGAAAGCCGCTCGTGCAGAACACCATGCCGCCCGAAACGATGGGAGAAGGGATGACGTTCTGCGTCTGGCCGCCGCATTCCCAGATCAGATCACCCGTGGCGACATTGTAGCTGCGAATGCGGTTCGTCGCGCTGACGATCACCTGCATCTTGCCGTCCACCACCGCGACGGCCGGCGTGGCCCAGGCGGTGTCCTCGTCGCGGGTTTTTCTCCAGAGTGTCCGGCCCGTGTTCTTGTCCAGGGCCTGGATGGACGACTCGCCCTCGTGGTCCATGACGACGATCAGGGCGTCGCCCGCCAGCGTGGGAGAGCTACCCTCGCCGAACATCATTTTGCTCTTCATCCTGCCGAGGTCGCGGCTCCACTTGTGCTCGCCGTTGAGGTCGTAGCAGTGCACGCCGCGAGAGCCGAACGAGGCCCAGACACAGTTGCCGTCTGTGACGGGAGAATACGAGGCGAAGCCGTGGTCGGGATGATGGCCCTCGTGCGGGACGGTCTCGCGGGCGGTTTTCTGCCAGACGGTCCGCCCGGTCGCGAGATCGACGCAGACCACATCGAACTTATACACATTCTTCGGGTTCTTGCCGCCGTGGAAGGGGGCCGGCTCGTTCGATTCGGGCACTGGGGCCGGTTCCGGCGTGCCCACGCGGTCCGTCTTGATCGCGGTCAGAAAGAAGATCCTGTCGCCCCAGACAATCGGGCTGGAAGTCCCTTGGCCAGGAACGGGGACCTTCCATCGGATGTTCTGCGTCTCGCTCCAGGTCAGAGGCGGGTTGCCCGCAGGCGAGACGCCTGATCCCAGCGGCCCTCGCCACGCCGGCCAGTAGTCCAGGGCGGAGCCTGCCCACGCCTGCCCCGCGAAGCTCACCAAAGTGACAATGGCGATTATCGGCAGTCGGATCATCCTGGTCATCGCAAGTCCTCCCATCTGTTCTTCTATCCGTTCCACCGATCACCCCGATGAAAAAAGGGGCGACCCATCGCACGAGCACGTTGACGATAACACGTCGCCGCCTGACGTGCAAGTCTGCCTTCCATAGACATTGCATCCGCATTTGCGATCCGGTATACTGTGGGACACATGTTGCCGGAGTCGCGCGACATGACCGGCCCGACCACTTACTGAGAGGACGACACATGGCGCAGATGGGTCCGATTTCGAGACGTGACACACTCCAGGGGATCGGTGCGGTCGGGGCGGCAGGGCTGCTCAACTCGGTCGGCGCCGCGCCGGCGGCAGCATCGGAGAAGAAGCCTCGCGGTATTTCGGGCAAGACGCGGGCGAATCCGGCGGTCGTCGAGAAGGTATTCCAGACGCCGTTGATCGATACGCACGAGCACCTGATCGAGGAGAAGGATCGGCTGGCCGGCGCAGCGCACCGGCGTGCCCGGACCGACGACTGGAGCCTGCTGCTGAACCATTACCTGGACTCCGACCTGGCCGTGGCGGGAATGTCGGGAGACACGTACGACCGGTTTTTCTCGCCGGAGACGGACCCGGTGGACAAGTGGAAGCTCTTGGAGCCGTACTGGCCCGCCGTCAAGAATACCGGCTATGGTCAGGCGGTGCGGATCGCCATGCGGCGACTCTATGATGTGGACGATCTATCCGCCGCCACCGTGAAGAAGGTGCAGGCGGGCTACGAGAAGACCCGCCAGGCAGGCTTCTATCGGCGCATCCTGTGCGACATGGCCAGGATCGAATCGTGCCAGGTGAACTATCTGGGCGCGCCGTTCGGCGAATCGGATATGCCCACGCTACTGATGCAGGATATCAGCATTGTCGGCATGTTTAACGGTCCGGACCTGGACGGCTTCGGCAAACCGACTGGGATCGAGGTCCATTCGCTGTCTGATTGGTACGGGGTCATGGACTGGTGGTTCGAGAAGTACGGCAAGTACGCCGTTGCGGTGAAATCGCAGGATGCGTATCACCGGGACATCGACTATGAGCAGGTCCCGGCCGAGAAGGTCGAAGGGATCTTCAAGAAGCGACTGGCGGACGAACCGCTGACCGACGAGGAGCAAAAGAGCCTGGAGGACCACCTGTTCTGGCAGGCTGTGCAAAAGGCCACGGAGCACAATCTGCCGGTGAAGCTGCACACGGGGTACTACGCGGGCCACAACTACATGCCGCTCGGCCGGCTCCTGCACAATGCGGGTTCGGTGACGGACCTGTGCCGCGCCGCGCCGGACACGCGATTCGTCTTCATGCATATATGCTACCCCTATTACGAGGAGCTGCTCGCGGCGGCCAAGCACTATGCGAATGCCTACGTCGATATGTGCTGGGCCTGGATCATCAACCCGGTGGCGGCCAAGGACTTCCTCAAGAAGTTCCTCGTCACGGCCCCGGCGAACAAGATCCTCACCTTCGGCGGCGACTACATCCCGGTCGAGCCCGTCCTCGGTCACGCGACCATTGCCCGCCAGGGCATCGCCCTGGCCCTGAGCGAACTGGTTGAAGAAGGCTGGCTGAGCCAGGCGGACGCGATGGACCTGATCGACCCGATCATGCACGGAAACGCCCGGAGCATCTTCAACCTCGCCGAAAAGACCCGCGTCCTCCAAAATGCCCCGTGGGCCTGACCGTTTCTTGTACTTGTTCCATTGCGATGAACAATGCGGCGTGCTATCGTCTCGGTAATAGGAGAAAGGGGATCGGATGTTGGCCGTGCCCAAGATACTTTGGCGTAGCGGCATCGTGTTGTTGACTGTAACCACGGCTTTGCTGGAAGCGGCGTTTGTGCACGCCTCGGCGGCAGCGGATTCGCCCCCTGAACGCGGGTGGGTGCTCGTCTACTACATGTCCTACGACAACGATCTGGAGCGTCATGGCCCCGGAATCCTGGAGGCTCTGGAGACGGGAACGAAGGGGACCGATCTCATCGTGACCGTATTGGCGGATGATACGGATGAATCCGGACTCAAACGCTACGCGATTTCGAACGCAGGTCGCAGGAAGGAACTGCTGGATACCGACGACAGCGCCTCTGAGGAAGCACTAACCGACTACCTGGCATGGGTCGCGACGCATTATCCAGCAAAGCACTACGCCGTGGTCTTCCTGGATCACGGCGGTCGCTTGGATGAAATGTGCCTTGACGAGCGGCCGGGGAAAGGACAAAAGAGCCGTTGGCTCAGTGCTCGGCGTGCGGGACATGCACTTCGTGAATTCCGCAAGGAGATCGGCGGGGAGTTCGACTTGTTGTTCTTGCAGCAATGCGGTCGCGGATCGATTGAGAACCTGTACAACTTCCGGGGTACGGCGAAGGCGGTGATGGCCTCGCAGATGAATGTCGGAGCACCGAACACGTATTACGAATCGACGCTGAAGTGGCTTGCAGAACACCAGGACGCTACCGGCTCGGAGCTGGCGCGTCAGGTGATGGACACGGACGAGCACTACACGCAGTACGTGTGCGTCGACGGCCCGGCATTAGAGGAAATCCCCAGCCATTTGAAGCCTGTAGTCCAGGTTCTGCTGGGCGAGGCCGGCAGGCCCTGCAAGGCCCCCGATCTCTCCGGATTGGCCCCGTGCTTTCGATTTGGTGACGAAACGAACTACGACCTGTTTCAATGGCTCGAACGCGCATTCCGTGACAACAATCGCTCCACGGATTCACTGCGTGAATTCGAGCGGTGGGTGCGAGACGCATTGATCGTCCGGACGGCTGTCCCGGTGCAGCAGCGCAGCCGGATCGAGGAGATGTCCGGGCTCTCGTTGTATGTTCCGGTGTCGCAGCGAGCGCGACAGTCCTGGATTGACTACCCCTTCTACGAGGGGAGCCGCCTGCGCGAACTCTGGACGGTCATGTATCCGCCGCACCCTTCAGCAGGGGATCGCTGAGAGCAGTCCGCCTCCAATCGGATTGCGATGTCTGCAATACGGACTCTACTGGATCTTGAACTTCGCGAGGTAGATGCTCGTCTTGCCCTCGTGGCCGGCGTAGTAGCTCATGTAGAGCCGGCCGTCGTGCCAGACGAGGCCGGGGTAGCTGGTGTCGCCGCCACTCGGGAGCTTCAGGAGCTTGGTCATTTTGTGTTCGGCCATGTCGAGCTGGCATAGGGCGGTGTGGGAGCCGCCCTGGTGCATCCGGCCGGCAGCGAGCCACTGGCCGCTCGGCAGTTGGATCAAGCTCGGGCCGCCGAAGCCGTTGAACTCCGTTCCGAGATCGTGCCATTCCCACTTGGTGTAGTCGCCTTTGCTCATTCCGAGAACGGCGCTGTAGGGTGCGTCGCCCTGCCTATCCCGTCGCACAAGCGCATAGCAGACGCCGTTTGCGTCGAAACGCAACGCCACTTCGTTCGGGAACCCGACGCCGTAGAGCTTCGGGACCAGCGATTGATAGATGATTCCATCCGTGCTGGTGAGCAACTCGATATCCGGCGAGCCCTGCGATGCCGGATAGGAGACGCCGTAGGCCTTGCCTTTGTGCCAGGTCACCGACCACAGCCATCGGCCGGGCTCGACGACGATTTGCGGCTCGGTCCACTCGTCGCCGTCCTTGGAGAAGGCGACGAACGAGCCAGTAGGGGCGCCTTGGCCGTCCTTTTCTCTTGGGGCGGCTCCTCCCAGCAGCATCAGCCTGTTGTCCGGCGTCACGGACAGGTGCGCATCGCGCAGGTCGAAGCCGGCCAGTTCGACAAGCGCGGCCGAGGCCCACGTTTCGCCGTCCGCAGATCGAATGACGCGGATCTTGCCATCCGTGGAAACGTGGCCGCGACCCTCGCGAAAGGCACAGTAGAACCGGTCCTGCCAGCGAACAAGGTCGGTGAACGCATTGTGCGGCGCCTGGTCCCAGATCTTCTGGACACTCAGCAGTTCCGGCTCAATTGCCGGGCCGGCCCAGGTTGTTGTGGCACCCAAGGTGATCAGAGCCGGCAGAAACCATCGGTACCGTCTTGTCGTCGCCGTCGTCATTCTTTTCTCCACTCAATTCAGCTTCTGGTCCAATTCATCCAGGGCGAATCCCTCGGCCGTGACGACATGATTGCCGTCGGTGAGAACCAGCCAGGGCAACATGCGGGCGCCCCAGATCTGCCGGGCCTTCGCTCGCCCGTCGTCGAGGTCCTCCGTGAGCAGCGGGATGCGGTTCTTCTCAAGCCACTCACTCGGCGGAGTTTCACCCGGCGCGGCGATATGCACGGGAATCACCGCCACCCCTTTGCTTGCGAGCGCCACTTGCCGTTTCGCCAGCCGCTGGATGCAGTTGCGCGAGGGCCGCTGGCCGACGTCCCAGAAGCACAGGAGGACCCGTTTGCCCGTGGCGTTCTCGACAGTCGCGTCGATGCGCGGGGCATCGAAGAGCGGCAGGGGGTTCCCAACCAGTCCCGTGGGGATTTCTTCGACCTCCACTTGTGGCTGTGTTCGCAGCCCGGGGCGGAGCGAAACGTTCCGGAACTCGATCCAGTTGTTGTAGGGTCGCTTGTGGAACTCGATACGTTTGACGTTTTCGGTGTGGAGGTTCTCGAACCGGTGGACGTACCGAACAAGGCCCGCGCCCTGGCCGCCGATCCAAACGGTCGAGACATGCTGCCCTCCATCGCTATCGAAAATCACCAGGCGAGTGGCTTCCTCTGCGAATCCGTGGGTGACCTCCGCAACGATGTCCCCACGATCCTGCTCCGGGCAGCGGAGAACGACCTCCGCCTCGCTTTCGAAGATCGCGGAGTCAGGGGTGGCGTCCTCCGAGAAGGGCCACTCCTGGACGAGCGTCCAGTCTCCCGTTGCCACGCCGAGGCGCACATCGGCCGTTTTCTGGCCGCTGGCGAACCGCAGCGAGAACAGCCGCAGGTCGTCCTGCTCGCCAAAGGCCGGCCCCTCTTGCCTGGCCTTGCGTGGATTCATGTCTTTGTCCCACGGCCCGACAGCCAGGCAATTGTGGCCCGATTGACCACAGATGTGCAGGGCAAAAAGATACGAGTCGCGCCATGATGCCGTGGTGGTAGCTCTGTCCGGTGGTTGGTCCAGCAGGGTACCGTCGAGTCTCCACCACTGCCATCTGTCGGCCTCGAAATCCTCTGGGACGGTAGGGCAGTAACAGCGCAGTCCAACCAGTTCCACCGTCGTGCCATCGGGAAGCTTCGCCATGCATTGCCAGTGGCTCTCTTCCGCCGCGACGCACGCCGACACATACGCCAAGACAACGATGACGCCAATCCTACATCCGATCTTCTCCATGCGATCACCTCCGCTCTTGCGATCCGCCTCGTGAGGGCCGCGAGTCTGCTCCGGCAGGTCGCGGCACTTCCCACTTCAAAGGCGATACTCCGAACTTCAGTATGCTCCTTTCACTCGGGTCTTGACGGCGTAGAGCGAGTCCATGGCCGTGATGAAGAGGGTATCCCGGTCCTTGCCGCCAAAGCAGACGTTGGCCGTCCAACCTTCCGGGATAGGAATTTGTTCGATCTGCTCGCCCGCGGGGTTGAAGACCGTGACGCCTCGGCCGGTCAGGTAGATGTTGCCCTTGGCGTCGATCGTCATGCCGTCGGAGCCCATCGAGCAGAAGAGCGTCTTCTCCGCGAGTGTCGCGTCCGGATTGATCCTGTAACGATAGGTCTTGCGGCCGCCGATGTCCGCGACGTAGAGGAGCCGCCCGTCGGGCGTGCCGATGATCCCGTTGGGCTGGACGAGGTCCGTCGCGACGCGGGTCAGCGTCTTGCCGTCCGGCGTCAGATAGTACACGTACTGGCCTTCCTGCTGCATGGCCGGGTCGCGGGTCCAATAGTCGCGTTTGTAGAGCGGGTCGGTGAAGTAGAGGCCGCCTTTGGGATCGATCCAGAGGTCATTGGGTCCGTTGAGCAGTTTGCCCTGGTAGTTCTTGACCAGAACGGTGACGTTGCCCTTCGGATCGATCTTCCAGAGTTCGTTGTTCGCGTCGGCACACGCGTAGAGGTTACCGTGTTTGTCAAAGAACAAGCCGTTGGAGCGGCCGCAGGGCTGCAGGAAGGTCGTCAGCTTGCCGTCCACCGACCACTTGCAGATGCGGTCGTTCGGCTGGTCCGTGAAGAAGACGTTGCCCTCGGCGTCCGGGGCGGGGCCCTCCGTGAACTTGAATTCGGCGGCGAGCAGCACAGGCTTGGCCCCCGGAGCCAGGACACCCGACGGCTTGGATTCCATCGTCACTTTCACCAGCTCGATGCCCTCGTCCTTGCCCAGGTTGCGCGAGTACTGCCTGTCGGTGGCGTTGTTCCAGTGCTCGTGGACGCCGAGACTGGCCAGACGGACGACGTTGCCCTTGTGGTCCGGGTCGTAGAATGTGCCGGAGGGCGGATTGCTCGCCAAGGCGGCCTCGTGCAGGTAGTCGTCCGTACCGCCCATCCGGGAGTACCTGTGGATCGGCGTCTCGGCCTGGAGGATGTCCAGCCCCACCGAATCGATGGCCACCGGGTCCTGCGAGGCGAGAAGGCTGGACGTCCAGTCGTCGTGGAAGGGATCCGACTGGAACTTCCGCGGCAGGTGCTCGACGTAGTGGACGCCGCCGTAGAGTCCGTCGACAAGGAAGAGCATGGTCTTGGCGCCGAGCTGAGAATGGCCCATCAGATCGACGAGGGTCCTGTACCGGCCCGTGTCCTTGCGGAAGTCCTTGTGCATGTCGTAATAGCCCCTCTCATAGGGCAGCCGAATCAGCGAGCCATAGTGGTTCTTGGCGCAGAGGGTGACGCCGGCGCTGGGATGGGCCTTGAGATTGGCCAGATTGATGAGATATTCGGCCTCGACGTACGCGGCCGGCACGTAGTCCTGCCGGCAGCCGTCGGGGTTGCAGCTCCAGTGGAAGGGGACCGAAGACAGCCCCATCTTCGTCCGGCCGAGACCGCCCTGGCAGTCGAGGTATACCACGTCCGGGAACTGCTCGTGCAGCATGTCGTAGTAGTCCTTCGCGAAATAGGCGAGACCGTCGCCGATGGCGATGTCCGATTGCTTCACGCCGGCGACCTGCGTCAATTGCTTCAGCATCGCGGCGATCATCTGGGGCGACGTGTTCATGTAGTCCACCCAGTCCTGCAACGCGTAGGTCTGGGGATTCACGGCGTCCGTGGTTCGAATGAAGCCGACGAAGTTCACCTTGACCGTGATCTTCTCGCCGGGCTTGTAGCCGACGTCGCCTTTGCCGCGGACCTTGTTGTGATGGCGGAACAGGGCGTTCCATGCCTCCGCGTCGGTCGATTCCCCCGTCAGCGAGCGGAGCGCCTGCGACATCATCCGGTCGCATTCGGCTGGATTTGTATGCTCGTCCTGCCAGAGGTGTCCGTCGCCTGGGCCATTCCATCTCGTGGCATCGGGGTCGTGCACCCAGACGACCCGGCCGGGATGAATGCCCCTGGCCTGTCCGATGGGGGCCAGTCCGGGCTGCTCGGCGGCGATCGTGCTCTTCTCGGGCATGTTCACCAAGGCCACAGCCCCGAAGACGGCCATCGCGACCAGACACGCAATGGCCAGCGGCACACGGGATTGCCTCAGGAATCCCCTGGCCTTGCGGAATGCGATCACTGAGCCGGCCAGGCCAATCAGCCACGCGACGAACCCGGACGCCAGCGGCATCGCCATCCGTTGGCAGGGGTACATTGCCCTCGAGGGCTTGGGGATCACGCGGATGAGAAACCACACGAGCGAAACAAGCCCGACGGCCGGCAGCAGCCAGAACAGCCAGCCGTTGCGGAGCTTCTGTCGCAGGGTCTCGCCGGAACTGGGCTTGTGGTGTGGGCAGTGGTGGCGTGCGTGCATATCCCGACGATCACGATGTCCGTTGGATGCCGACATTCCTGATACCTCCATCAGTCGATCCTGAGTCATGAACCAATCGAGAGGCTATTGTACCGCCAGACCTACCCTGAGTCTCCGTGTTTTTTCCGTGTGCGCTTGGAACACGCTACGTTCGCGACATTGCGCCGGGCTCGGGATCGCTGCGTTGATCGTTTCGGCCCGACGTGCTAAGATACGGCATGTGCGGCGATTGTGACAGGTGAACATGACAGGCGATACGTTGACATCTGAAGGTAGCGTGCTCGTGCTCGTCGCCGGGGTAATCCTGGCGTTCTCCGTATCCTTCGTCTGTTCGCTTATGGAGGCGGCGCTGCTGAGCATCACTCCCGGGCAGCTCGCGAGACTCAGACAGAGCAAGCCCCGGCGTGGCTCGGTCATGGACCGTTTGAAAGACGATCTGGATCGGCCGATCACGGCGATTCTCACCCTGAACACGACCGCTCACACGATCGGGGCCACGCTTGCTGGCGCCGAGTTCGCCCTGCTCTTCGGAGATGGAAAGATCGGCTTGTTCTCCGCCGTGTTCACATATCTGATGCTGCAATACACGGAGATCCTGCCGAAATCCCTCGGTGTCCGCTTCGCGGAGGCGGTCTGCGGAGGGATGGCCCTTCCGCTGTCGGTTCTCACGCGGGTGATGGGGCCGCTCATATCCCTGCTGAGGTTTCTGAATCGGCCGTTTGAACCTCATCTCTCTGCCGGGACGGATTCTCCTTCTCTTGACGAGGTTACGGCACTGGCCGGGCGCGCCCGCGTCAGCCGTCTGATCACGCCGCAGCAGGAGAACATCATCACGCAGGCCGCCTACTTATCGAGACAGACGGCTGCGGACATCATGGTGCCGGTTGAACAAATCACGTTTCTGTCAAGCAGCCAGACCCTGTCACAGGCCATTGTGACGGCCCACACGGATCCACACACCCGGTTTCCGGTCATAAAAGGCGGCGACTGTAACGACGTGCTGGGATACGTCAACTTCAAGGAGCTTGTCTACCGCGTGCGGACGAATCCGGCCGAGCCGACTCTCCAGGGAGTCGTCCGGCCCGTTCGATTCGTGCCGATGGGGATGCCCTGCCACCAGATCCTTCGCGCCTTTGTCGATGAGCACGAGCACATGGCCATCGTGCAGGATGAGCAGGGCCGGACTGCCGGTCTGATCACGCTGGAGGACGTGGTGGAGGTGCTGTTGGGGGACCTCCAGGACGAGTTCGATCGTCTTCCGAAGATGTGCCACGGTCTGCCCAAGGGCGTATGGATTGTCGGCGGAGGCGTAACGATGTTGGAATTGGCCGAGCGCCTGGAAATGCCTGCGCTTGCGACCGAAGGGACGCTCGCGGATTGGATGACGGCTCGTCTGGGCAGTGGCTTGGCCGTCGATCAGAGGCTGCGCGTGGACCATCTTGAGTTCACGGTGCGGAGAATCCGCCGGGGCAGGCCCTTTGAGGTGCTGATCTCGCCCGTCAGCCTTCCGCCTGGAGATTGAGCGGGGCGATGGTTCCTGTATGATGGCCTTATCGACAGATGTCCGCAACTGGAGGTTTTGCTTATGAAGAATCTGCCTGTCGTCTTGATGTTGGCGGCGGCTGCGCCGGGGCTTTCGCAATCGTCGTTTTCGCCCGAGGTGCATTCGGACAGCCGGATTACGTTCCGGCTGCGAGCCCCGAACGTCCAGGAGGTCAAGATCCGGCTCGAAACGGTCGGGACCCAACCGATGCAGAAGGACGATAAGGG
>Ga0116141_10005489_pt1 | contig 10619 bp, 9 predicted proteins | sample AD_UKC097_MetaG_FD_89744 | JGI IMG/M metagenome (GOLD analysis project Ga0116141, IMG submission 89744) | Active sludge microbial communities of municipal wastewater-treating anaerobic digesters from USA - AD_UKC097_MetaG | ecosystem: Engineered > Bioreactor > Anaerobic > Digestate | place: USA... | reverse complement strand
GTAACAGGTGGTCTCCTTGACCTCGGAACGGCCGAGGGCGTGGTCGGGGATGGGGGCCTGCATGAGGGACCTGCTGGGGCGGGGGCGTGAATGTTAGGATTCTAATATTACCGAATGCTGATCATCAACCGAGGATCAGGGGATACCCTCCCCTTTTGTCAAACCGCCTCAAACAAGCTCGAATCCCCCTTGCCGACCCTTAGCAGGACCGGGGTCTCGCCGCTCATGTCGACCATGGTGGTGGGCTCGAAGCCGCAGAAGCCGCCGTCGATGATGAGATCCACCTGCTGGCCGATGAGATCGCGCATCTCGTAGGGATCGGTCAGGGGCAGGTCGTCGCCGGGGAGGATGAGGGTGGTACTGAGGATGGGCTGATCCAGGGTGCCCAGCAGCTCGCGGCAGATGGCGTTGTCCGGGACGCGGATGCCAATGGTCTTGCGGCGGGGATGCATGAGACGCCGCGGCACCTCGCGGGTGCCTTCGAAGACGAAGGTGTAGGCACCGGGGGTCAGGGACTTAAGCATCCGGAAGGCCTGGTTATCGAGCTTGGCGTAGGTGGTGATTTCCGACAGGTCGCGGCACACCAGGGTGAAGTTGTGCTTTTCGTCGAGCTTGCGCAGGCGGCGGATGCGCTCCATGGCCTCCTTGGCGCCGATCTGGCACCCCAGGGCATAGGAGGAATCGGTGGGATAGACGATGACGCCCCCGTCCAGGAGGATGTCGACGGCGCGACGGATGAGGCGGGGCTGGGGGTTGTCGGGGTGAATGTCGAAGAATTGCGCCATGGTCCTGGGTTCCTGAGAGGATGTCACACGGGATGTCAGGGGCGAAAGTCACCAGTCCGCCCAAATGGGCGTGCAGCTCGGCGGGAGTTTGGGCAGGCGGCCCAGTTCCAGGTAGGGATGCTCGGGGCCGTGATAGTCGCTGCCGGCGGAGGCGAGCAGGCGATGCTCCTGGGCACGCTGGGCATAGACGCAGGCCTCGTCGCGGCTGTGGCTGCCGGAGACCACCTCGATGCCGACCCCCCCCAGTTCGCGGAACTCGCCGATGAGGCGGCGCATCTTGAAGCCGGTGAAGCCGTACCGGGCGGGATGGGCGATGACCGCCTGGCCCCCAGCGGCCAGGATCCAGCCCAGGGCCTCCTCCAGACTGGCCCAGTCGCCGCTGACGTGGCCGGGTTTGCCCTGGACCAGGTAGCGTTTGAAGACCTCGCGGACGGTCGGGGCATAGCCGCATTGCACCAGAAAGCGGGCGAAATGGGTGCGACCGACGAACCGCTCGTCGCCGGAGAGGGCCAGGGCGCCGGCATAGGCCCCCTCGATGCCCTTGGCGGCCAGGCGCCGGCCAATCTCCTGCGCCCGCCAGCCGCGAAAGCCACGCAGGCGCTGCAAGCCGGTGGCCAGTTCCGGGGCCGCCGGGTCGATCCCCAGGCCGAGGATGTGGATGGTCCGCCCGCCCCAGGAGACGGAGATCTCGACGCCAGGGACCAGGGTCAGGCCCAGCTCCACCGCGGCGGCCTGGGCCTCCGCCAGGCCATCCAGGGTGTCGTGATCGGTGAGGGCCATCACCTCGATCCCGACCGCGGCGGCACGCGCGACCAGGGCCGCGGGCCGCAGGGTGCCATCGGAGGCGGTGGAATGGGTATGGAGGTCATGCACGCTGTTCACCTTGGGAATGTTACGCTAACTTGCTTGAGGGTTCTTGCCGAACACTCGATGATGACCGTCGCGGATGGGGTTTTGGGCGCTGAATGCCATGTGGGTGCGGCTGACTTTCATGAGGGTTCGCCTGACTTTTACGAAGGGTTTGCCACCCGCGGGCTGGATATGAGCGGGCAGGTGGGTGACTCTCGCCACTGACCGCCCCTCCCCGCCAGAAATGGTGTGTAATAGGCAAATTTTCGCGGCCGGGGAACCAAAGGCCCCTTCCCCCTTTCCCACGGCAGGTCGCCATTCACCCAGGACGCCGATGAAACTCTTACTCGACTTCTTTCCCATCCTGCTCTTTTTCATTGCCTACAAACTGGCGGGCATCTATGTCGCCACCGGCGTGGCCATTGTCGCCGCTGCGGCGCAGGTCGGCTGGGTCTGGTGGCGCAGCCGGAAGGTCGAGAAGATGCACCTGGCTACCCTGGGCCTGCTGGTGGTCTTTGGCGGCATGACCCTGGCCCTGCAAGACCCGATCTTCGTCATGTGGAAGCCGACCCTAGTCAACTGGCTATTTGCCCTGGTCTTTCTGGGCAGTCATTTCATCGGCGGAAGGACGCTCATCGAGCGGACCATGTCCCAGGCCATCGACCTGCCCCCCGCCATCTGGCCCCGGCTCAACCTGCTGTGGGTGGGCTTCTTCTTCCTCTCCGGCGCCGCCAACCTCTATGTCGTCTACGACTTCAGTGGTTTCTACAGCGCCCAGCAGGCCCTGCTGGCGGCGGCTGGGGTCACGCAGATCGATCTCACCACCTGCGCCGAGCAGTTCACCGGCGCTCTGCTCGCCCAGTGCCAGGATACCCAGGCGCGGGAGGAGGTCTGGGTCAATTTCAAGCTCTTTGGCCTCCTGGGGCTGACCATCGTCTTCATCATCGCCCAGGGTCTATACCTGGCTCGTCACATCCGTTCGTCTGAATCAGAAGAGGCCACGGAGGCCTGATCCCCATGCTCTATGCCATTATCGCCACCGACCACCCCCAGAGCCTGCCCCTGCGGCTCTCCGTCCGTCCCGCCCATCTGGACCGACTGCGGGCCCTCCAGGATGAGGGCCGGCTGCTGCTTGCCGGCCCCCATCCCGCCATCGACTGCGAGGACCCGGGCGAGGCGGGCTTCAGCGGTTCACTGATCGTCGCCGAGTTCCCTGACCTGGTGGCAGCCCAAGCCTGGGCGGACGCGGACCCTTATGTCCAGGCCGGGGTCTTCGCCCAGGTCACGATCAAACCCTTCCGCAAGGTCTTGCCGGCCTGAGCCGGTGCCTTAACGATGGCGGATCCATTCGGATACCCGCCTGCTCGCCTTTACTCACCTTTCCATCACCGCTTCAAGGAGCTCTAAGAACCCTATGAATAAGTGCCTGTTGACCATTGCCTGCCTGACCGCCCTCTTGTCCCTCAATGCCCTGGCCGCCGAAGAGGCCAAGACCCAGGCGGCGCCCGCGGCGCCCGCGGCGGACCCGGCGGAGCCACCAGACACCACCACCATCGCCACCGTTAACGACCAGCAGTTCCCCCTCGGGCTCTTCCGGCTCTTCTACGGCGAGCGCCTGCGCGCCGCGCGTGCCGAGAATACCCCCGAGTTCCAGAACCTGGCCTTCAACGAGTTCATCAACATCGTCGTCACCGCCCAGGATGCCACGGCCAAGGGGCTGGAGAAGCGACCCGAACTCGGCTATGCCCTGGAACTACAGAAGATGCAGCTCCTCTCCCGCCTGGCCCTGGAGGAGGCGGCCGCCGGCGTCAAACCCAGCGAGGAAGAGATCAAAAAGGTCTATGACGAGCAGATCGCCAAGCTCGACCGTGAGGAGTACAAGGCCCGCCATATCCTGGTGAAGGAGGAGGAAGAGGCCAAGAAACTGATCAAGGAACTGGACAAGGGCAAGAACTTCATCGAGTTGGCCAAGGCCCACTCCGACGGTCCCACCGGCAAGAACGGCGGCGACCTGGGTTGGTTCGATCCCGAGCAGATGGTCCCGGCCTTCGCCGAGGTGGTGGTGACGCTCAAGCCCGGCAACTATACCAAGACCCCGGTCCAGACCCAGTTCGGCTGGCACGTCATCCTGCTGGAGGACACCCGCAAGATGGAACCGCCCAGCCTGGACAGCGTGAAGCCCGAGATCGTCGCTGCCCTGCAGCGCGAGGCCCTCACCAAGTATGTCGGCAGCCTCCAGGAAAAGGCCAAGGTCGATCTCAACCCAGATCTGATCAAGCAGACCGCGCCCCCGGCCTTGCCGGGCGATCAGGGCGAGGCCAAGGAGGCGCCTAAGGCCGAGGCCAAGCCGGCGGGCAAGTAAGCGCCCGGGCCGCGGGGTTGGGAGGGGACCCGGGGGTGGCTCATACCGCCCTCGGGGCTAGCCTGTTTCCCGACAGCCGCAGCTCCAAGCTCCTTCGACGCGTCAGGGGCCTTGCGATCCCGGTTGGCTGTCATGCATTCTGACTGTTTGAGGCCTCAGCCACCCGGCCTGACGAGATAGTCAAACCGGTAAAGGGCGAAGAGGGTGACGGTCACCCCAATCAGGAACCAATCCGGACCCACCAGCCAGAGGACGAAGGGAATCGTCAGCAGGAACATGCGGCTGCCGCGATTGTACTGACCCGCGGCACGGTTGAGGGTGATGGCGATCTCGTCCTCCGCCACCCCGTGAAAATGCTTGGCGGGCAGAATGACGAGGAAGCCCGCGTGGTTGTAAAAACGCAGGGCGATGACGAAGCGCAGGAAGGCGCTGAAGAAAATCGTTGCCAGCATCAGGAGCTTGAGCCGCGCCATATCCTCACCCGCCGGCACCAGGCTCAGGGCCTGGGAGAGATTGGCCAGATTGAGCCCCTGGAAGGAGGCGGCCACCAGTCCTAGACCGATCACGATGGTTGTGGAGGCAAAGACCGAGGCGGTCATCACCCAGTTGCGCAGGGTCTGAATGGCGAGGATGTCGCCATTGCGCTCCCGCACCGCCTCCACCCAGGCCCGGCGCAGCCGGTCGGCGCGCCCCCGGCTGGTCCGCTCCGGATGGCGGCGATAGACCCACCCCAGCCGCCCGTGGTAGAGGATGAGCAAGCCAAAGCCCAGAAGGTCCACCAGCAGATTCCAGACCGAGGCGCTGAGATAGACGGAAGAGAACTCAAAAGGCATCGTGGTTTCTTCAGAAATCGGCAACGAATATCTTCAGCAGTGTCTGGAAAGTACCTCTACGCTCTGCTGGTAACGGTTAGCTTGGCATTGCATTTCATCCCAGGTGACCATGCATAAACCCTAGACGCTCGGTTAGCCCGCGTCAATCAAATTATTAATACAAGGGCTCAATATTGATTCCGGACGGTTAGGCCCAGAAGTGGCGCCGGTAGACGTTGGATAGATTCAAATCCACCCAATAGAGCCACAGGATTCCTGCCTGAACCTTATATGTATTTTAATCATGAGGTTACATCTAGTTGAGAAGGGGTACGATCAAAAGTTCGATTAAAGAGACACGGATTCCACCACCTCAAATTCCCAGTCACTCTTAGCCACTCGACGCAGCAGCATGGCCTGTTTATTTTTCCCGGTAGATATGTGTGGGATGATCAATTCGTCATTACCAAAATAAGCATGGCATACCCCATTCCTTGCCAATGAATCACCCTTGATCTGCCCGAGAAAACTATACTCAACCAATTTGTAGCTGCCAGGGGCAGTCTTCTCTAGTCGCCCGCGATACCATTCGTTACCGACAGCCACTTGGCGCATCTCGATGGCTTCAGTGTCAGGATCGATGACAGTGGTGGCCGGAGAGGGATCTCGACATAATGCATTAAGTGAGATTGGTTCTCCCCCGCTCCGCCCACGTACCTCGTCAAACCGTTTCTGACAATCTTCAAGGGTGAGATGAAGCGCCGACAGAGAAGGAAGGGTGGCGAGTGATTCGACTTCCCCTCTCAGGCTCCCCAGCAGGACTACGAGACCCTCGCCAGGGAGGTTTAGTTCGAGGAATGCCGGCACATCTTTCGCCCTGACCAGGGCCACGAAAGGCCATTCGCGAAACTGGTACAGGATATGGCCAAGATTGATGGCCTTGGCTACTATTGTAGAGTTGATCCCTCCTTCTTGATTGAGCAGTGCCACGAAGGCTAGGTCTTCGGCAAATTGCTCGATATCGACCGGCTGACCCGAAATACTCAGGGACACCTCTTCCCCGGCTAGATACAGCCGTCTATCCGCAACCCTAAGCAAATGAGATTGTTGACACAGAGATTTACTGGAATCAGATAGCAATTTACTGTTTATGAAGCGAAATGCCGCCTCGTGGCTGATCGGGGCTTGCCGAAATTCGGGTAGCGTCTCCCCTCCCAGCAGGTCGCGCCCAGCCAGGAAAGCCTGCCGATGTTCTACGCCAAGAAGCGTCAAGAGCGTGGGGGCAAGGTCCAGGTGACTGGCTGCCACTGGCACCTGCCCTTGGTTGTCAGCATTGAGGACGGTAAAAAATAGCTTTCTGGGATAGCCCTCAGGATAATAGGGTTGCGCGATGTTACGCATGGCAAGATGGTCGCTGCACAATGCCACCACTGTATCGTTCCAGACGGGAGTTTGCCGGAGCCGCTCTATGAATCGGCCCACCAGGTAGTCGGTACAATGAACGGCATCAAGCATCTCATTGTCCCTGGCCTGATAGGCCGGGCATGAAACCGAGGCATTCCCGGTAGGAGGATGGGTATCTATGGTCAGCAGGGTAAGATTGAATGGCTGCTGGCTCTGCGCCAGTCGGGTGTAATACACCTCAGCGATAGCGAATAAAGAATCATCATACAGTCCCCAGCCATTGAGATAGGCCGGGTCCTTGATTTGTGGCAGCAATTCCTCATGGCCATTGACTTCATCATAACCATGGTCGCGTAGAAATCGTCCCTGGCCGGCAAATTGGGTTGAAGCACCGTTCAGATAAACCTGCCGGTAACCTGCGGCCCTCAGCACGTCCCCCAAGCAGGTGGCGCGGCCGAGGAAACCGTTTTGGAGTACATCGTTCCCGCTCGGTCCGAAACCGTAGATTAGCGGCGTCCCGCACTGGGAGGAAACAATACCGCCCATGGTCCAGTCAGCGCCTTCAACTTGTTCGAGGTTAGTGAAGCTCAAGCCTTGCTCCTTGAGACGGTTCAGGTTTGGCATCAATCCAGGGAAAATGCGCTCATCCAGGTATAAGCTTTCAAGACTCTCGAGGTAGATTAGCACCAGATTTTTACCCGGCTTAACCCCCGCGACCTGCCTTGTAAGGGCAGCCGGATTCAAGCCCAGTTGTTGCCAAGGCAGGCTATCCTGACTGAGCTCATTTTCTTGTTTCTGCACCATCACTAAGCCTGCTTGCGCCAGGCGTCGCACATCCGGATCCGCTACCAGCAACAAAGCCAGCAGGGAAAAGATCAGCAGTCTGGGATAATGATTACCTGCGGTAGCCACGCCGTCAGGCCTGGAACTCGACCAGGCAAAGGCGAGCATAGCGATGGCCAGAATGTACAGCAGACTGATGATAATAAGAGGCAGGTAAGCGCTGCCGGCCTCGGTCAGCGAACTGAGGTTGAAGTGGAAAAAGAAACGCTGGTTGAAGCTCTCCCCCTGGAAATAAAAGGATACGAAGCGGGCTAATTGTAAGGCTGCCAGGAGTTCCAGGGTCAGCATCGTGAGCATGATCCGCCAGCCTTGGCGGCGCGGCAGACTGACGACCAGAGCCACCATGGCTAAGGCAGCCCCTAAGCCTGATAGAGCTGAGAGCAGCCACACCAGATCGCGCGGATGGGCATAGTAATAGGAGCCCAGGATCGGTAGGCAGAGCGCTAGGATTAGCGCGGAGAAGATGGCGGAGATCTGCATAGGTGAGTGCTCAGTTCGCCAGGGTTGCTCTTGAAATAGGTCAGGTGACCGTTCATCCCACAGTGCTGCGCTTTATGGTCAGTATCATCTCGCCGGTATCCATATACTTGATATAAACATAAAAAAGATCCGACATTAGTCCACCTTCTGACGGAGTGATTGCGCCGCTACAATCCCGGTCCGTAACCGGAAGCTCATGCCTTGGACATCATCCTTGTTCAGACCCAGCGCTTGGGCAATTTGGACCTTGGAGAGGTTCAAACCTCTCAAATCGCAGGTCCCGCACCGCTTGGAATGGGGCCTATCAGGACCTTACCGGGTCACCATCCCCGAGCCGCAATGCGGACACACCACCCCATCTGGCCTGGGCGGTTCACGCACCTTGTCGTAATATTTCGTGCCGTCCAGCAACCTATGCAGCTGAATTATGCGGACGCGTCCGTTGGAGAATGGCCATAGCCTACCAGGCATTGGCGTGCCAGGCGAACTATCCGGAATTCATATTGAGCCAACGTTATTTCTTCAACATGGACATCTGTAACAATCCCCCTTCACCTGCCGCCATGTCTAACAAAAAGAATTTTTTATCAATAAATACAAGCCTCTGGCGCTTCTGCGCCGCCCCCATGCTCGACTGGTCGGACCGGCACGCCCGGTTTTTCCAGCGGCTGATCAGTCGTCACGCGCGGCTTTACAGCGAGATGGTGACCACCGGGGCCCTGCTCCATGGCGACCGGGCGCGGCACCTGGACTTCCACCCCGCGGAGCATCCCTTGGCCCTACAACTGGGTGGCAGCGACCCGGCCCAGATGGCGGCCTGCGCGCGGATGGGCGAGGACTGGGGCTACGACGAGATCAACATCAATGTCGGCTGCCCGTCCGATCGGGTGCAAAACGGGCGCTTCGGCGCCTGCCTGATGGCGGAGCCGGACCTGGTGGCGGCCTGCGTGGCGGCCATGAAGGCGGTCGTGCGCGTCCCGGTGACGGTCAAGACCCGCCTGGGCATCGACAACAGGGACAGCTACGAGGAACTGCGCGCCTTTACCGCGGCCGTGGCCGCCGCTGGGGCCGATGCCCTCATCGTCCATGCCCGCAAGGCCTGGCTTAAGGGCCTCAGCCCCAAGGAAAACCGCGAGGTGCCGCCGCTACGCCCTGAGTGGGTGCTACGTCTCAAGGCCGACTTCCCCACCCTGCCGATGGTCATCAACGGGGGCATCCTCGACCTGGACCAGGCCCGGGGGTTCCTTGACCGCCTGGAAGGGGTCATGATCGGCCGCGGCATTTATCAAAACCCCTGGCTGCTGGCCCGGGTCGACCGGGACCTCTTCGGCGACCCCCGCCCTCTCCCCGATCGCCACCAGGTCCTGGCGGAACTGATCCCCTACCTGGAAGCGCGCATGGCCGCCGGCGTCCCCTTGCAGGCCATGACCCGCCACATCCTCGACCTTTTTCAGGGTCAGCCCGGCGCCAAACGCTGGCGGCGTACCCTGAGCGAGAATGTCCACCGGCCCGGCGCAGGCATCGATCTGGTGTGGCGGGCCATGCCACCCCCTCCGGCCGAGACGTCCGTAATAACCAACCTTGGGGCGCTTGATCGGTAAATGTTTTACCATCTCCTCCGGTAATCATGACAGGACTTGCTGGATGAGAGATGTCGGGTGGTTCCTGCCGCTCAGGCTGGATGAGTCAGTAAGCCGGCACGGGACCCGTGGGTCTGATCGCTCATGAAGGCCATGATTCTGGCCGCGGGCCGCGGCGAACGCATGCGCCCCCTGACGGACCATACCCCCAAGCCGCTGCTGGTGGCCGGGGGCAAGCCGCTCATCGTGCATCACCTGGAACGTCTAGCCCGGACTGGCTTTCGCGACCTGGTCATCAACCATGCCCACCTGGGGGACCGCATCGAGGCGGCCCTGGGCGACGGGTCCCGCTGGGGGGTGCGGATCACCTATTCGCCGGAGGTCACTGCCCTGGAAACCGGTGGCGGTATCTTCCGGGCCCTGCCCCTGCTGAGGCCAGGGCCCTTTCTGGTCGTCAATGGCGACGTCTGGACCGACCTGGACTTCTGCCGTCTGGCCTTACCACCGGGAAATCTGGCGCATCTCATCCTGATCGACAATCCTCCCCATCACCCTCAGGGAGACTTCCATTTGGCCGACGGGCAGGTTCGAGCGGCATCGTCGCTACCGGATCAACCGCGCCTGACCTTCAGCGGCATCGGTGTCTATCACCCCGACCTGTTCCAAGGCTGCCACCCAGGTGCCTTCCCCCTCGCCCCACTCCTGCGCACCGCCATGGCCGGGGAGCGGGTGACGGGGGAGCACTACCACGGTCTCTGGCTGGACATTGGAACGCCCGAACGGCTGAGTGACTTGGATACCCTTCTTCGGGGGCGAAAGGATAAGCAGGAACGGAAGGATGAGCGGGAGCGGATAGGGGCTTGAAGGCGGCGCAAGGCTAGGTATCTCATGGGCCAGGAGATCGAGACCCCTGACTTCACCCCGGCGGACCTGGTGGAATTTCGCCATCGTCTGGACCAGGAAACCCAACTGCTGGCCTCCTGGCTGAGCACCGGGGCCCTGCCGGCCGGCCCCAAGGTGGGCGGCTTCGAGCTCGAGGCCTGGCTGGTGGGCCCCGACCTGCGGCCCTTGCCCCGCGCCCCGGACCTGCTGGCCCGGCTGGCCGATCCGCTAGTCGTGCCGGAACTGGCCACCTTCAACCTGGAGTTCAACGGCACCCCGCAAGTCCTTGCTGGCCGGGCGCTCAGCGCCATGGCGGCAGAGCTGACCAGGACCTGGGACCAGGCCCAAACCGTCGCCCAGAGTCTCGGCGCCAGGCTGGCGATGGTCGGCATCCTGCCCACGGTGCGGGCGGAGGACCTGATCCTCGACCACATGACCCCGCGCAACCGCTACCGTATCCTCAATGCCCAACTCGGTGCCCTGCGGGGCCACCAGCCCCTGCGCCTCGACATCCAGGGCCATGACCGCCTGGTCCTGACCCGTGAGGACGTGATGGCCGAGTCCGCCACCACCTCCTTCCAGATTCACCTGCGTGTATCCCCCCCGGAGGCCGCCCGAGTCT
>Ga0116141_10005484_pt1 | contig 10622 bp, 4 predicted proteins | sample AD_UKC097_MetaG_FD_89744 | JGI IMG/M metagenome (GOLD analysis project Ga0116141, IMG submission 89744) | Active sludge microbial communities of municipal wastewater-treating anaerobic digesters from USA - AD_UKC097_MetaG | ecosystem: Engineered > Bioreactor > Anaerobic > Digestate | place: USA... | reverse complement strand
GTGAAAGCGGAAGCCCCCCTTCCACTTTTCGAGGGGTGCCCCAAGCCTTTCCGCTGCTGCCTGTATGAATCGACGGACATCTTCCTCGCCGCCAAGGGCCCGGATGGCTTTCCGCCATTCAGGAAGGACCTCGCCTGGCTTCAACCGGCGCTGGGCGAAGATGGTCCTGCTCTGCTCCGCCTTTTCTTTGGCACTGGACCATGACTCATCGACCTGGGTGTCGATCTCTCCCAGATCCAAGGCAAGTTGCCTGTCCTCTGTTTTCTTTTTCTTGCGGAAAAGAACGGTTCTCATGACCGTTTCCATGACTTGGGTAGTATCCATGGGCAGGGGAACGGTGACTCCAAGTTCCTTACGTATCTTTTCGGCCTTTCTCAGAATAACCTGCAGGACGGCCCCATCCACGGGGTTATCCTTCCCGTAGAGCATGACGGCTCGGACAACGGGTGCCCGCTGGCCGAACCGGTCCACCCGGCCTTCCCGCTGCTCATGACGGGTCGGGTTCCAACTGAGATCATAATGAATCACAGCCGTGAAAAGTTCCTGGAGATTGATGCCTTCGGAAAGACAATCGGTGGCAACGAGAATCCTTTTCTCTCCTTCACCCATGCTCCGCACATGCTCTTCCCGTTCTTCCGGCGCCATCTCGCCGGTGATCGCCTTGACGGTCATCTCCTTGTCCTGAAAATGATCCCTCAAGTGAAGCTCCAGGTAATGGGCCGTTGCAATATAGCGACAAAAGACGACGGGGGAAAACCCTGAAGCGATCATGTCATCAAGAATATCCAGAAGGGCGGCAAGCTTGGGATCTTTACCGGGTCCGCGAAGGGCTTCGGCACGAAGGGCAAGAGACAGAAGTTTCTGCTGTTCGGCATTCTCGCTGAGTGCTTCATCCGTCACAGCCCCGGGAACCGTCTCGCTCAGCATGAGGAGGTCTTCCCCATCGCCGTCAAGGACATTTTCTTCCCCAAGGGCGTCAAGGTTCTTGACTTGCTCCTCTTCCGTCTCACCAGTCATCGCCTGTATGCGTGTTCTAAGGGCGAGCCCTGCCGCCTGGGGACTGGAACTGATACACCGTAAGAGGGCCAGGGCGGCCCACCAGCTCATCCGTTGCTGAAGTTTCCCGAGAGATTCGGCCCTTTCTACGATTTCCCGGGCATAGTTGAGAACATCATCAAAAAGGGAAGACCATTCCCTGGTCAAAGCATAGGTATTTTCCCGGGTCTGCCGGTCCGGGAAAAGGGTGGTGTCTCTCCACTCAGCGATATCAGCCCTCCGTCTCTGGACAAAGTGAAGGGCAAGGTTTTCTCGTCGTCGTTCACGCTCTGGACCCTGTAGGCTTCCCAACCCCGAGAACTCCGACCGGAGCATTCCGAGAAGATTATAGAATGCTTCGTCGTTTCCACTATGCGGTGTTGCCGTCAGAAATATCATGTGCCGGTTTTTTTCGTCGGCAAGGGCCCGGAGAAGACGGTATCTTTGATGGCGGGCCTTTCCATGGCTGACACAGGTGTGGGCTTCCTCGACAATGACACACTCGGGGCAGGCCCTCTGAAATTCATCCCGGCGGTTATCGGACTTGATGAAGTCGAGGCTCACAACCGTAAAGGGATATACTTCGAAAAGAGATTTACCGGCAGGCAATCCCCGATCCAGGCGGGAGGCCGTCCCCGTTCGCACGACTTCACAGGAGATGTTGAATTTCCGGAAAAGCTCCTCTTTCCACTGGTCACAGAGATGAGGGGGACAAAGAACCGCGAGACGCTCCACTTCTCCCCGGTCGAGAAGCTCCCGGACAATAAGGCCCGCCTCGATGGTCTTTCCTATTCCCACGTCATCGGCAACGAGAAGGCGGACGACATCCAGTTTCAGGGCCATCATGAGGGGAACGAGCTGATAGGCCCGAGGCTCGACACAGATGTTCCCGAGACCGCGGAAGGGTCCCGCCCCCGCCCGCAACTTGAGCATCATGGCATCCCGGAGCATCTGGCTCGCCACCCAGTCCCCCGCTTTTTCCGGGTTCGGAGGTCCGAATACGGCCGGTTCAGGCGGTTTTCGCTCCAGGGGAAGATAGATGACCGTGGCATCCTCGTCGCTACCACCCAGGGGGCGAAGTTTAAGGATGTCCTGCCTCGTTTCCGGAAGGACCACCCATTCCCGTCCCCGAGCCCGGACAAGACTTCCCGTCTGAAAAACACCGGTTGTCATGAAAGATCTCCCTTTCCGAACACATCAGGATGACGGGCGAACGCGTCAGGCCATTCATCCTGATTTGCTGTGAAGACAATGACCTCGAATCCTGCATCACTCAACCGTCCCCGCATTTCTTCATCGAGTTTTTTCTGACTTTTCCCTTCATGGTGGGGACCATCGATATAGATCACCGCTTGGGTCTGTAAATACAAAAAGTCGGGCCGGGTTTTGAATTCCTTGAGAAGCCATTGGGCGCGGTCCGGCAGGTTAAAGCCGTGACGCTTGACGAATTCGAGCCATGCCTTTTCCAGGGAACTCCCCGAAAGCCTCATCAACTCCTCATACTGTTCCTCCGGAGGCCTTCCCTCGGTTCCCCGGCGCCCCTCGGCATAGAGGAGGCGACAGAGCATTGAAAGTACGTTTTCGTCCCTGCGGTCGATTTTGTCATGGTCCGGCTGATTGTAATAGCTGAGAAGACACCGGTAGCAGCCCGCCTCGCAGTCGTCGGCGGTGTTTTCCAGTTCCTCGAAAAGCCATTGATCGCCTTTTCTTCGATAATGACAGACTTCGAGGCCCTTCATGATAACGTGCTTTAAGGCGTTAAGATCATGAGCGATCCGGTTAAGGACGCCAGCACCACCCTCGGCGGACTCATAAAAAAGAATGGCATTCCGATTGTCCCGCGTTGGAAGGGGTTCCGACATCAACTCACTTTCCTCGAGCTGGAAGTGTTTTTCAATACCTCTTTTCAATATATATTGAAGTGTCGTGATCTGGTTTTCCTCCAAAGACCCTACAGGGTATACGATCAGGATGTTCCGGCGATCCTCTACATATGGGACAATTCTCTGGATGGAAAGAGCCTTTTCCATATCGTCTTCCACATCATCCGGGGCCTGGCTGTCCTGACACCACTTACCTGTGTTCGGATCGATGTTGAATCCGTAAATGGTTTTGTTTCGACGCCTCCGCCATCCCAGGTTCATTCGCCACACGGTGGCGGCGGCACTGTAGTGAATTCGAAGCAGGTCATCTCCTTCTTCGCTAAAAATCGTCTTCGTGACCTGCAGATTGCCCCGTTCTTCAGGATATTGAAAGGTGGTCTGCATCTCGTAACCCACCCGAAGCCGCTCCTCCTCATCGGAGGTGATCCTGAGGGCCTTCCGGGTGCTCACGTTCTCCACACGATACATGTTTGTGAGCCTCAAGCCCCCGTTGAGAACGGAGCCGCAGGAATGGCATTTGTCGCTGCTTTCCTGGGCTCCAAAGTGTCCGTATCCGCAATCCGGGCAAAGAGAAACGGCAATGACGGGAAGATTTGTCTTCAGCTCCTCACGAACCCCGACGATAACCTTTCGCACCCGGAACTGATTTCCTTCATGGTAGATGAGGCTCAAAGGCCCGAATTCGGAGAGGGCCAGGAAGCGGGGACGGGAGATGAAGGCATCCCGCCTTCTTTTTTCCTTCATCCCCGGCAGATAGGCCATGAGGGGCAGTCTGGGAAAATTGTAGCCGGGCAGAAAACCCTGGCTTGCCAGGTAACGATAGGTATAAAAATCGGAATTGAGAGTGGCAGCGGCGTCGAGAAGGAGGTTCTGCTGGATGCGGGCCTCATTGTACCGAAGACCTGCCTCCTTCCGGTCCCTTTCGGAAGCCGCCGCATTCATCTGTACGGCATGGCTCACTTCGAGCTGCCGGGCCGTCGCCTTGTAAAGGTCCCGCCAGCGGTCCAGGGCATGGTCAAAGTTTCTGAAGGTACTCTGGCATGTTCTCCTCACCCAGTCTTCCTGATACCAGGGAGCCATTTCCGGGGTCAGTTCGTCCGTCAGCATGGTGAGGATCTCCGTTCCTCTCTCCATGGTCCGTTTTCTTGCTCCCTCGGCGTCAAGATCCGTCCCCAACTCTTCGAGAACAGGAAGATCTGAATTTCCCATATCCAGAAGCGCATTCACCGTGCTCTCCAGTTTTTTCCCCGTTTCAGCAAGCCAGACAGCATGAATATGACTCCGGATAAGATCTTCATTGGCCAGATCCAAAGTGGGAGGGTGGACACTACCAGCCACGACCCGTGTCGGATCGGCAAAGAAATACTGATCATGAGGGGCCCGGGCGGCGCAGTAGGTGATGACGAGGGCGGGCTGACCACTCCGACCGGCACGACCGCTCCGCTGGGCGTAATTCGCCGGCGTCGGGGGGACGTTTCTCATATAGACCGTGTTGAGATCGGCTATATCGACCCCAAGCTCCATAGTCGGTGAGCAGAACATGGCGGGAAGCTTGGCCGCCCTAAAAGCCTCTTCTCTTTCACGGCGAACCTCGGCATCCACCTGGGCGGTGTGTTCATGAGCTTCAAGCTGGTGCATGAGGCGGTTTTTCTGATCAAGAAGAGCCGCTGCATTTCGGTAGAGAGAATTGAAGAAAATATTGTCCGTTCGCCGGATACCCGATATTGGTATCGAAGGATTTTCTTCATATTTCCACTTTAAGCAGAGGGCATTGAGTTGGAAAGCCTGTTTCCCTTCCACCCGATCGGTCATGATGTATCCCCCGAGCGCTTCCAGGAGGCCTTCCATGATCTTTTTGTACACAGACTCCGTGAACTTTGCAGGGTAATCAGGGCTGCCATCCCGGCCCCATGTGGATCCCTTGCGAAGGAAGGCTCCGAAACGGGATCGGTAAGACAGGTAAGAAAAGAGATCATCCCCGCCATCTTTCGGTTTGGTTTCGGGTATCACGTAATGGCTCGATATGAGAGCTTCTCCCTGTTCCAGACCCCATGGTTCTCGAAGGTCCGTATAGCTCGCCGTCTTCATCTGTTCCTGTTTAATGCGATCGAGATAGGCTGTCCGGATGCAAAGTCGCCGTCTCAGTTCATCGAGGAGTTCCCGGGCCACCTTAAGGCGGATTTCGGGGGCTGCATTGGCCAGGAGGGGGTGCTTTCCCTGCCAGAATTGATCATCTGCACAATGGGCCTCCAGACCTTCATAGTCGATTGTGATAAGACCAAGCTGTTCCAGATTGGGATGATTCAACCGCCAGCCTCTGCGAAGATCGTGATACAGCCGGTAACCGATAATGTCCCGAAGCGTTTCCTCCGCCCGGCGTCTGACAAAAACGGGAACTTTCTCGGGGTTTGCTTCGGCCATGAAATCACGGAGATTAAGTTGCAGGCTTTGGTAGACTTCATGGGTAATGACATCATCGGTCAGGTAGCCTCGCTTCGCATTCATGGCCGCATGGAGAAGGGCAGCCCTCAAAAGAACAATCTGGACGAAATCGTTAAAATGGCCTGCCTGAAGGGCGGCGTCCTGGCGGTTGTCTGTAAATCCCAGAATTTTCTTCGCCTGGGGACTCAAGGTATGGGCCTCCGACAGGAGGTACCGAAGAGCGGATATGGTCAGGACCGTTGTGGCCGAACTGCGGCCCTCCATGCTGAGACCCGCCAGCATGGTCGCGTCGCTCCTACTGAAAGGATTATAAACGGCCTTGCAATCGGGGTTGAGACAAAACCTGAATCGTCCGGGAACATACCATCCGGGAAGATGGCCTTCGCCACAGACGCCGTTTTCCCTGACGGTGATCATCTTGGGCATATATCGACGGTAACCGGATTTTACCCGGATGTCCTTTCCTGAATAGTCCATCCAGTCCTCGGGGAAGGCCTCTTCGAGATCCGAAGGGTTCCATTGATGTTCCGGATCGGGCATGAAAAAACCATACTGGATTTCCTCGTCTTCGTGGCTTCGCTCGTCGATGCTGCGGGAACTTAGAATCCTGGGTTTTTTCCCTTCCATTTCAAGCCAGACGGGGTAATACTCCTGTCCACATTCCCGGCAAAAAACGGCATTGAAAAGAAGCTTGCTTCGGTCACCGGGCTTGTACTGCTGGCCCTCGACAGTAATGAACCTTTCCCCGGCCGGTTCCAGGGTTGTGAAAAGATCCCCGGGACCTGATATGAACTGATGGAGGCGGAAAGCAAAAAAACTCCGACCGCTCGAATCCTTCGTGCCGTAGGCCAGCAATAAAAAACGCTGTAGATACTCCCGGCAGGTGTCAACGGGACTTCCACTTTCATGGCTCAGAAGATGCGAGGCTTCTTCGATGTTTCGGGGACAGGCCCGGATAAGCCGCTGCCCTTCTTTGGCAAGGCCCAGATTCATTTCCACCCAGGCGGCCACAGGGTGTTTCCGAAGTTCATCAAAGGTGATACTTTCAGGAACGCCTGCTGATAGAACTGCTTGAAGAGCTTTTTTATCAACCGCAGTATCCGGGGCTGTGATGCGCTGCAGGGTTTCGGTGATGACATTCCCAGGCCTCACTTCGGATCCGAAAAGCCGGCTGGCCACCTCGGCGATTTTCTCCCTTCGGGCTTCATAATCCCCTTCCGTAGCCATAGTGGCTGACGTCCCGATGCATAGAAGGTCTTGATTGAATGCCTGTCTCACCCGTCGTATCAGAAGAGCCACATCGGAGCCTTGGCGGCCCCGATATGTGTGAAGCTCATCAAGGACAAGAAATTTGAGCCCCTTCGATGCATTGACCACCGCCTTGTCCAGATCGTCCTGGCGGGTCATGATGAGTTCCAGCATCATGAAGTTTGTAAGCATGATGTCAGGAGGGTTTGCTGCCAGCCGATGGCGTTCCTCCTGGTCCTCCTGCCCTGTATATCGCCCGAAGGTCACTGGTGCCTTCCCCTGGCCGTATCCCTCTTCAAGGAACTTTCGGAGTTCTTCCATCTGGCTGTTGCAGAGGGCGTTCATCGGGTAAATTACAATGGCCCGGATACTCCCTTTTGTGGATATGCCGGCTTTCTTCTCCTTCAGGACAGCATCAATGATGGGTATGAAATAGCCAAGAGATTTCCCTGAACCGGTGCCGGTGGTGAGAACGTAACTCCCCCCGTTTCGGGCCTTTTCAATGGCTTCGTCCTGGTGAAGATGGAGCTGAAGCGTACGGCCGGGCGGGCTTTCTTTTTTCTGTATACGGAAGATCTTCTCGCATTCGGGATTGAGCACCTTCTGGTCGACAAGCTGCTCAATTGTGCGACCCGGAACAAAGAAGGGGTTCAGTTGAATAAGGGGTGGCGGGAAAAAATGTTGGGACGAATATATATCGTCGATAGTTGTCTTAATGTCCCCCGTCCGATACTTGGTAAAGCTTCTTGAAAATTGTTCGTAGTCCGTGACGAGACGGTTCCGGAATTCGAAGACGTTCAATGGCCCCTCCTTCAAACGTCAGATAGAACAATCTATCTTATGATCATTTTTCGGGTAGAATTCTGTAAATACAAAAAGATCTGCCCCGACTGCAATTGCGGAATCAGTAGCTTCAGGTTGAAACCTGACCCTCCCGACGCGATTATTTAGATTCCAGGTAGCAATGATCATACAGAGACTTCTTTGGGTGTCCTGCTGCTCTTTTTTTAACTCTCACTACTCACGAAAACCTTGCTGGCTTACGTTTGACATCGACTGCCGTTGTACCAATTTAAGAAAGGATCGTTGATCAGGCTTCTATTCTGCCTTAGGGTATTCATTTCGTTTTTCATTACGTGGTTTCTTCGATTCCCTAACTATCAAGAAGATTACCAAGAGCCTGCGATTACATACTTACATTTGGGATAATTTGAACAACCCAAAAAATATTTACTTGGACTGGCGTTTCGGAGACGCCAAACCATTTCGGACCCACAAATTTTACAGAAGATTGCTTCTTTATTGGAACTTCTAATTTTATTCTCATAGCTCTTCTGGCAATAGAAGCACCGTTGAGCTTTCGGTGTTTTTTTAAACTCATCCGATGGAATAGGTTTTCCACAAGTTACACATACCTTAATTAACTTTGAAGCAGCTTTCCCGACTTGCCACTTCTTTGAATCTGCCTTCGTGTTCGAAGACCTGAGGAGTTCCCTCCTCATCCGATCATGAGCAGGTAGTCTGATTATTACGATATCTTTTCCACCACACTTCGAACACTTAAATCGACATAAGTTTTTCTCAATATAATCAATTGTTAAAAACAATCTGTCCAGTTTGACCGAGAGATCAACAATAAATGATTCATCAAGTTTCCTTTCGTGACCGCATGATCTGCATCTGAGTATTTCAAGGTAGCTATTCCGCTTCATTTTTTTTGCTGGGCTAGCGGTGGCATTTGATCCCATAAACGACCTTCCAACATCCGACCATTAGCTTTCTCGTTTCGCCCCCCCACTGTTTGAAGAAATAGGCAACCCTCTGTCTTAAACACTGATCACGCACTGAGGCTGCCCATTCGACAAGCATCGGTCTAGCTTTTGGACCTGCTCACCGGTCCGGCATCCTGGCCTATAATGACTATCCCATTTCCACCGGACCTCTCGAAGGAACTAACAACAAAATCAAAACCATGAAACGGCAGGCCTATGGCTTCAGAGATCTCAAATTCTTCAAACTCAAAATCATAGCCGTTCACACAACAAAGTACGCTTTAGTCGGATGAACCCCATTTTATTATGGTGATAGATTGTCGAACGAGAATCCATAACTTGTTATTTTTGTCGTTTATTCCTCCGTAAAATAGTCAGAATCCATCCTTCTAATCTCATATGTAGCCGTAGTTGTTGTTCCTAATCCATGATCAATCATCATGTTTGCCAATGTGATTCCGTCGACCAATATCACCTTCGGATCATCAAGATTGACAATAATCACACTCAGGGTCTGTACAGACAACCGGTTCTCCGGCATCAAGTATACGCTGTCTGACCTCTTTCCGGGTGATCATTCGACACTTGTCACCGTCCTGGATGTATATGGGTATCGAAAAGGTATGTTCACCGTTAGGGAAACACCAACCGGGATCGGTCCAGACGGCAACACAGAATTCCTCTCCATCGGTGTTAATGTGCTTAAACTTATACATGTTCTTTTCCCTTTCATGTAGTCCGTCAAGTCGATTTCCGTTGGTAGGATTTGCTGACTTCGACGTTGTATTTCCACTATCAGAATAGCCTCACGATAGATGATATGAGAGATTCGTTTTGTCAGAAGGAATCCGGCTTTGCCGGCCTTAATACTTGAGCCCCCGGATTTTCGATAGCATACGGTGCGGTATGTGTCAAAGATGAATCGAAAAATTCATTGAATTTGCCCTCCGTGCTCACGGGGAAGAAAAGAATGACGATCCGGGGGTGGGGGTAGGACATTAACCGGGTCGCGTTTTTTTTAAGATCTCCATGCTGCAGGGCGCCCTGGGCAAGGTCGCGCCCGTTTTCTCGTAGTGCGGCTTCCCGGGCCGCGAAATCGGCATCGTGTCAGCCAGGACCTTCGGTGCAGATCCCTGCGCTTCGGCCGCCAAGTCGGCAACCACGTCATCCAGCTTTGGTCAGCTGACGCCTGCTCCCGGCCCTGTGGGTCATCTCATTCAAGGGGTATTCATTGGCCTGGTGAGTGGTGGCCAACGTCAGCGGAGAAAATTTTGCCGGGGGGTGGGTTAGGTATTGACCGGGAGGTTTGTTTTGCTGGAAGCCGCTGTGGAGGGCTCGCCAGGGCAAAGTCGTGCCATCCTTGTTGCAGGGCTGCTTCCCGGCTCACGGAATCAGTATCGCTGCCACCAAGTCCTTGCTTCACCAGACGTCCTGCAATGGAGGATCGATCGGATTAACGGTCCAGGGGGGATTCCGATATTACTTGACGGGCATAAATCCTGGGCCTGTCATCAGTAAAAGAAGAAAGTCCCGGGTGTAAATCTCCCCCCAAGCTGGTCAAACCCCTGGCCGGTTCGAGGTTTGAAGCCAGGACACATAGCGAGACCGTCCTTCGGGGCAGCTGTTTTTGTTCTCTCGGACTAGGTGAGCCTGCTGCGAGGAAGACGATGCAATCGGGTGAAAAAGGCTCAGGGAGGCAATCATAAATCAAGGGTCAAAATGACACTTTGGTCAACCATGATGAAGTCCTCGCCAAGCAGCACGGCGTTTCTCCGGCTGTGAGATTTCAACCCGCATATCTGCAGAAGGTGTTATTCCGCATATTTGCAGATTTGCTCTCAAAAAACGGCCTTCGGGGTTGCCCTGTATTGAGGCTGTTTTTTTTAAGGGTTATAGGGAGGGTAGGGCGGATGATGGGACATGATGGGACCACGATGAAAAAGGTCCGGGAAGAAAATCAAGGTTTACACCATAAACGGATTCACTTTTTGCCGAAAAAAGTGGTGTGAAAAATGGTGTGAGTTGATAGGCAAAAAGGGTGCTTTTGAGTACTTTTTGTGACATTCCGTGACAAGTTCCAAAAAAGGAAAAGCCCCCGCCGTCGCAGCGAGGGCTTATGTTTCCTGGAGGCGGCAACCGGACTCGAACCGGTGAATAACGGTTTTGCAGACCGCTGCCTTAGCCACTTGGCTATGCCGCCATAAAAATGGAGCGGGCGAACGGATTTGAACCGTCGACCTTC
>Ga0116141_10005478_pt1 | contig 10626 bp, 13 predicted proteins | sample AD_UKC097_MetaG_FD_89744 | JGI IMG/M metagenome (GOLD analysis project Ga0116141, IMG submission 89744) | Active sludge microbial communities of municipal wastewater-treating anaerobic digesters from USA - AD_UKC097_MetaG | ecosystem: Engineered > Bioreactor > Anaerobic > Digestate | place: USA... | reverse complement strand
GCCGACTGGGACCGCAAGAACCCGGACCGCCCGTCGGCGCCGTTCGCCGTGAACCAGATCGTGCACAAGACCAATGACCGGCTCGAGCACGACGTCGAGATGTGCGTGAAGTACAAGGTGCCGGTGATCATCACCTCGCTGGGCGCCCGCGAGGACGTGAACGCCGCCCTGCATTCCTACGGCGGCGTCGTGATGCACGACGTGATCAATGACCGCTTCGCCCGCAAGGCGGTGGAGAAGGGCGCCGATGGCCTGATTCCCGTCGCCGCCGGCGCCGGCGGCCACGCCGGGCACCTGAGCCCCTTCGCCCTGATCCAGGAGATTCGCGCCTGGTTCGACGGGCCGATCGCTCTGTCGGGCTCGATCGCCAACGGCGCCGCCATCCTGGCCGCCCAGGCCATGGGCGCGGACCTGGCCTATATCGGCTCGGCCTTCATCGCGACCAAGGAGGCCAACGCGGAGCAGGGCTACAAGGACATGATCGTGTCCTCGAGCGGCGACGACATCGTCTATTCGAACCTGTTCACCGGGGTGCACGGCAACTATCTGCGGCCGTCGATCATCGCCGCCGGCCTGGACCCGGACAACCTGCCGGAATCGGATCCGTCGAAGATGAACTTCGGCTCGGGCGGCAACACCAAGGCCAAGGCCTGGAAGGACATCTGGGGCTGCGGCCAGGGCATCGGCGCCCTGCACGACATCCCCTCGGCGGGCGACCTGGTGGACCGGTTCGCGGCCGAGTACGAGGCGGCCAAGGCGGACCTGGCGGCCAAGACCGCGCTGACCGCCGGCAAGGCGCTGCAGCCGGCCGAATAGGCTGACGCTCAGGCTGAACGGCATGGGCCCCGCGCTGCAAGGCGCGGGGCTTTTGCTTAGCTGCGGACCCGACCGTTCATATCGTCGCCCGCGTTGTCCGGCAGGCGGACGTAGAAGATCAGGCTGAGGAAGGTCAGGCCGCCGATCACCAGGAAGGCCGGCGAGATGGTGTCGACGGTCATGTGCGTCTGGTGGTGGGAGACCATGAAGACGTGCAGCAGGGTGGCGGCCAGGCCGATGCCGATGGACTGGGTCAGTTGTTGGGCCATGGAGGACATGGTCGAGGCCCGGCTCATCTGGTGCTGCTCGATCTCGGCGTAGGACAGGCCATTCAGGCTGGTGAACTGCAGCGACCGGAAGAAGCCGCCGACCAGCAGGATCAGCATGATCACATAGTGCGGGGTGTCGGCCTTGAAGAGGGCGTAGGCCAGGAAGCTGACGCCGGTGATGACGGCGTTGACGCAGAGCACGCGGCGGAAGCCGAAGCGGCGGAGGATGGGCGGGGCGGCGGTCTTCATCACCAGGGCGCCGGCGGCGCTGATGAAGGTCATGGCGCCGGCCTGGAAGGCGCTCATGCCGAAGCCGATCTGCAGCAGCATGGCCAGCATGAAGGGCATGGCGCCCATGGCCAGGCGCATGAAGCCGCCGCCAACCACCGAGGCCGTGAAGGTCTGGAGCCTGAACAGGGACAGGTCGAGGATGGCGTGCGGGTTGCTGCGGGAATAGACGCCGTAGGCGACCAGACAGGCGAGACCGAAGCCGAACAAGCCGGCGACGGCCAGGGGCGGCAGGAAGGCGCGGCCGAGGTTCTCGAAGCCGAAGATCAGGGCGGCGAGGCCGACGCCGGTCAGCACGATGCCGATGAGGTCGATGGGCGGGGCGTCCTGCTCGGCGACATTGGGCACATAGCGCTGAATCAGCACGCTGCCGACGGCCGCGATGGGCAGGTTCATGAAGAAGATCCAGCGCCAGTCCGCGAAGGTGACGATGGCGCCGCCCAGCAGCGGGCCAATCACCGGGCCGAGCAGGGCGGGCATGGTGAGCACCGACATGGCGCCGACCAGTTCGGCCTTGGGCGTGGTGCGCAGGAGCACGAGCCGGCCGACCGGCAGCATCATCGCCCCGGCGATCCCCTGAACGAAACGGGCCGCCACCAGCTGGGTCAGGTTGTTGGCGAAGCCGCAGGTGGCGGAGGCTAGGGCGTAGAGGATGGTGGCGGTCAGAAAGACGCGCTTGGCCCCGAACTTGTCGGCCGCCCAGCCGGAGACGGGCAGGAAGATCGCCGCGGCCAGGATGTACATCGAGATGGCCAAGTTCAGGCGCAGGGGATCCTCGTGCATCACCCGGGCCAGGGTGGGCAGGGCGTTGGACAGCACCGTGGCGCTGAGGGTCTGCATCATCATCGCCGCGCCGATGATGCCGGGGACGATCCAGCCACGGGTGAAGGCGTCGCGGCTTTCCGCGGCGGTGTCGACGGCGGCTTCGGTCATGCGTCGAGGCTCAGCAGCTTGAGAAGGGCGGGGGCGGCCTGGGCGATCTGGTCGCGTTCAGCCTCGGAAAGTTGGGTGAGACGGCTGGAGAGCCAGTCATTGCGCAGGCGGCGGATGTCTTCGATGCGGGCGTCGCCGGCGGGGGTGACGGCCAGGCCGGAGCGTCGGCCGTCTTCCGCATGGTCGGCGCGGGCCACCCAGCCCGCGGCCTCCAGACGTTTGACGTGGCCGCTCATGGTGGGGCGGGACAGGCGTTCGGCGTCGGCGAGCTCGCAGACCCCGACGCCGGGCTTGCGATGGATCTGACCCAGGATCAGGGCGTCCAGGGCGGAGATCCCGGCCTTCTGAGCCTCCTGGCGCAGGCGGCGGGAGAGGCGCAGCAGCAGCGGGCGCAGGGCGTCTGCGAGCAGCTCCGGGGCGGCGGTAGTGGGGGATGTGGGCATGGCAATCTAGTTAGATAGGCGAACTATCTTGTAGGCGAAGATCCGCGGATGCGCAAACCTGGGCGGTCAGGGGGCGCTGGAAAGGCGGCGCAGCCGTCGGGCCTGGCGCAGGGCGCTGGCCACCTGGACGGAGATGTCGTGAACCAGGTCGCCGCAGGCCGAAGGGGTGTCGCCGCGGGCCGTGGCGGACCGCAGGCGCTCACCCAGGTTCAAGGCTGCATCGCAGGCGCGCTGTAGGCTAGCGACTGTCGATGTGAAGTCCCCCTGAGGTGACGCGGCCCAGGCCGCCCGGCGCAGGATCTTGGCGTGGGCTGCGGCCAGGATCTGGCTATCGGTGCGGGGCGGATGCGGGGGTGCGGATAGTCCCGACCAGGAGACGCCAGCCGCGCGAAGATCGGCCAGGCCCATCAGCCGATCGATCTCATGCTCCTGGGCGATGGCGGCTTCGAGATCGAGCGGGGTCATGCGTGAAATGTATTAAATATACAGTTATACGCAATCAAAAGCTGTAGTAGTCAGCCGCCTCGCACGATGATCCGGCGGGCCTGGAAGGGCGGGATGATGGCGGTGATGTGGGCCGCCCAGCGCAGGCGGGCGTCGTGTCGCGTGGGGCCGGCGACGCTCTCGAGGTCGTAGCGTCCCGGCGAACTGCCCCGCAGCAGCCGCTTGACCAGCACCTCGTCGCTCTCGGTTTCAACCACCACGACGTGGGTAGACGACGCAGCGAAGAGCCTGACCGATCGCATTCAGCAGATTGGTCAGCAGGACCCCTACAGCTTTGTTGCGCCGGTCTCGGATCTGGAGCGGATGGCGGCGAACGGTGCGTCAAAGCTGGGCGGCGGAGACCCCAAGGCGATTGGTGGGGCGGACTGGTATGCCGACCTCATGGGGCGGGCTGCGCCCAGCGTCAGCGCCGCGAGCCTCTTGGACAACCTCAACGCTTACATGAGTCCCTATCGCGACATGGTCACCAACGCTCAGATGGCGGACTTTGACGCCGACGCGGGGCGCACGCGAGCCAGCCAGACCTTGCAGATGGCTCAGCAGGGGGCGTTTGGGGGATCCGGCGCCGCGCTCACGCGGTCGCTGACCGAAGGCGAACTGGCCCGGGCGCGAAACGCGCAGCTGTCCAAGTCTTTAGCGGACATGTTCAACACTGGCGCCGCCCTATCGAACCAGGACTCCGATCGTCGCCAGCAGGCGGCAGTCTCCAACGCCCAGCTGGCGCAGCAGCACAATCAGTGGCTGGGCCAGCTCGCGGCGGATCGGCAGGCCAATGAACGGGCCAATCTAGCCACCCAGGCGGCGCTAGGCCAACAGATGCGCGCCGCGGACCAGACCTATCGCGAGGCGCCGCTGACGGCGTTGGCCAAACAGGTGGACATGTTCTCGGGCCTTCCGCTTTCGCTGTTTCATGGCCAGATCACGGATACAGCGGGGCGAACAAGTTCGACCCAAAGGACTTCGGGCTTGGACTCATCTGACGTCGCCCAGGCGGCGCAGATCGCCGCCATGATCATCTAGACGCTCTAGTTCAGGGGAGCGGGCCCAAGCGTCGTGACAAGGCCGCAAGGTAGGTCGCAACGTCGTCCGGCCAACTGCAGACAATGGCTTCTAAGCCTGCGGTATTGAGCGCGTACAAAGCCCTCAGAGCTTCCTCGTAGCCGGGGAGGTCTCCCGCCAGCGTCGTCATGGCGCGATGGATGGCGGCCTGAGCGGCGCGCGGGTCGGCCTCTGAGGTCTTGCGGGCGGCTTCGACAAGTCGGCGTAGGGCCGCAGAGGCCCCTCCAGGCTGCTGCGCCAGCCAGTCCCAATGGCGCGGCAAGAGCGTCACTTCACGCGCTGTAACGCCCAGTTTCGGGCGCCCCCGAGCAGGCTTCTGGGGGGGGCTAGCGTGGCCCGCCTCGAAATCTCGGGTTTCTCCGGACAGATCTGAGAGCACCACGATGTGGCTTAGTCCCGCGCGGGCCGCTTGTTGTGCGGCGCTGGAGACCTCCGGCCAAGAGCCGTGGGCCAGCCGCTTTGGGCCGCTGAAGGCGGTAAAGGTCTCTGGCGGATCGAGGTCGTCCATGGCGTCTCCTTCGGCGAGATTTTAGCCCGGGCAAAATTTGACGCAAGCGGATCAAATGGATTGATGCTGATGAACCTAGACGCCGGACAGCTGATCGCCACCGTGGTGACGGGCGCCGCCGGTGGTGGCGGGCTCTCTACCTTGCTGACCTGGCTTGCCCGGCGGCAGCGCTCGCAAGCCTATACGATGGGGGCGGTAGATCATGCGGTGCAGACAGCAATGTCCGCGGTCACAGCGGCGCTAGAACGAACTGAGGCCCGACTTGGACTGGTCGAGGCGCAGCATGGGGACTGTCAGACCAAGCTCACCCTGGTCCACCAAAGACTGGACGCCAGTGAGCGGGAACGCGCCGCGATCAAGGCTGAGCTGGACCGTGTGCTGAGCACCCGGCTGCAGACGGTGACCTAGCGGCGGCTGCGCTGGATTGATTTTCAGGAGATTGGCGGAGACCCAAGCATCTCAGGACGCTTGGGTCTCCATGGTGCCGCCGGGCAGGATTGAACTGCCGACCTCAGCCTTACCAAGGATGCGCTCTACCACTGAGCTACGGCGGCGAAAGGCGAGGCGGGGGCTATAGCTAAACCCGCGGCCGGAGTGAAGCGGAAAAGCGCGGAAAGTGTGCTTGACGTGAGCCGGTCCCTAGCGCACCGGGGGTATGTGATGGAAAAGCCGTCGAAATCTCCAATTCCGGATCGCGAAGCCAAGCTCGCTGAAGCCCTGCGAAAGAACCTCAGGCGCCGAAAGGCAGGGGGCAATGCTCGCCCGGGGGAACCCAGCAAGGACGAATCTGGCGCCGAGGTGATAGGCGAGGGCGACTAATCGCGTTGGTTTGGCCCGTAGGTTCGCGCGGCCCGACGATTCTGATCGAGGCTACGTGTGACGGAATACGCACCCCTGAAACTCCTGGCCGCCGACGCGGAGGACCTGAAGGTTGTGGCGTCGGCGCTGCAAGATGCGGTGGCCAAGATCGGTGATATCGAATTCGATGCGCGGCGCAGGCTCCTGACAATCGGCTTCAACCGGTACTGTTGGGAAGTGGGCTCCGACCTTCGTGTTCGCAGTGGTCTGCAGGTGGGCTCGGTCATGGGCCTGCAGGCTCGCAACCTGCGCCGGCACGCGCGCGACGCGGTGGTGGAGTTGCTCACCATCGCCTTTGAACCGGATGAAGAGCCGGGGGGCGCGCTGATCCTGAGCTTCTCGGGCGGCGGAGATCTGCGGGCGCGCGTTGAGTGCGTGGACCTCGTCCTGGCCGACGTATCGGCGCCGTGGCCCGCACGCCGCACTCCGACGCACGATCTCTGACAGGCATGGCGTCTGGCGGGCCGCATCGCTAAGTAGCCGCCATGCGCAGCTTCAAATTTTCAGACCCCGGGTTCGAGGCCGCCTTCGCCGCCTTTATCGATGAGCGTCGTGAGACGCCCGAAGAGGTGGATGCGGCCGTTCGCGACGTGCTGGCCGCCGTGAAGGCCGAAGGTGTGGCGGCCCTGTTGCAGTTCTCAAAGGACTTTGACCGGGTCGAACTGACGGAAGAGACCTTGCGGGTCTCCGCCGATGAGATCGCGGCCGGCGCGGCCGAGTGCGCGCCTGAGGTTCGCGCAGCGATCGACTTCGCAGCGAAGCGCATCCGGGCCTACCACGAGCGCCAACGGCCGGCTGACCAGAGCTTTGTAGACGAGGCCGGCGTGCAGCTTGGCTGGCGTTGGACGCCTCTTGAAGCTGTCGGCATCTATGTTCCAGGTGGGCGTGCGGCCTATCCTTCCACCGTTCTGATGAACGCTGTGCCTGCGGCAGCGGCAGGGGTGTCGCGGATCGCGATGGTGACGCCGCCCGGGCGTCTGCAGCCCGCGGTGCTCGCCGCCGCCCAAGCCGCCGGCGTCACCGAGATTTGGCGTGTGGGGGGGGCGCAGGCTGTCGCCGCCCTCGCCTATGGCGCGGGGCCGATCAAGCCGGTCGACAAGATTGTCGGCCCCGGCAACGCCTATGTGACCGCCGCCAAGCGGCGGGTCTATGGGACCGTGGGGATTGATGCGCTCGCGGGCCCTTCTGAGATTGTGGTGGTGGCCGACGCGGCCAACGACCCTGATTGGATCGCCGCCGATCTGCTGTCTCAGGCAGAACATGACCCCGCGGCGCAATCGATCCTCATCACCGATGATGAAGCCTTCGCCGCAGCCGTGGCCGCGAGTGTCGAGCGTCAGATCGGACAACTGGACACCGGCGATGTCGCGGCCGCGTCCTGGCGCGATCACGGCGCCGTCGTGGTGGCGCCCCTTGATGCAGCGCCTGGCCTGGTCGACCTGATCGCGCCGGAGCATGTCGAGTTCGCTGTCGAGCAGCCGGAGCGCCTGTCCGACAAGGTTCGGCACGCCGGCGCGATCTTCCTTGGCCGCTACACGCCCGAAGCCATCGGCGACTACGTGGCCGGCTCAAACCACGTGCTCCCGACCAGCCGGGCAGCTAGGTTCTCGTCCGGGCTTTCGCTCTACGACTTCATCAAGCGGACTTCGATCGTGAAGTGTGACGCGGACTCGTTCGGTGTGCTGGGTCCGCACACGAGGGTGCTGGCCGACGCCGAAGGCCTGCCGGCGCATGCGCGCTCCGCGTCCATCCGGCTTAACCGGTAGGAACTGTCTCAGGCGTCTCGACGTTCGGCCCCACGGGTGGGCCAAGCTTCGAGATCGTCACAACATGTCCGTCACCAATGCTGCAGCCGCGGAGACCGCGGCCTATGCACAGCCCTCGGCCGCCGAGAAACTGATAACCCTGGGGCGGGAGGCCTGGGCCGCCCTGGCTCGCCTCGATAGCAGGGAAGTGGCGGTGAACCTCGCCCTGTCTGCCGTGGTGGTCCTGGCGGCGCTCGGCCTCATCGCACTGCTGCGCCGATTGTTTGATCGCTGGCTCGCCCGGTTCGCCACCGACACCCCGGCCGATGTCAAGGATCCACGAACGCCCCGCGCCGCGGGCCTCAGCTGGCTCTTGCTCCGATTGGCGATCCTGGGCGGAGCGCTGATCCTGGTGGCGGGGGTTTGGGGTGTCGATCTGTCGGTCCTGGGCGGCGGAGCGCTAGGCGCTCTGCTTCGCGCCATCGGGGTGATCATCCTGGCTGTGGCCGCCATCGAGATTGCAGGCTTCGTGGTCGATCACCTGGTGGCGGGCGTCGCAAAGCGCAGTCGCGATGTCCGACGGGCGGCTCAGGTCCGCACACTCGGGCCCCTGATCCGCGGTTTCATCCAAACCGTTCTGGTGGTGGTCTCGACCTTGACCTTCCTCTCCGAGATCGGCGTCAAGGTTGGGCCCCTGTTGGCCAGCGCCGGTGTGGTCGGTGTCGCCATCGGCTTCGGCGCTCAGACCCTTGTGAAGGACTTTTTAACCGGGCTGTTCCTGATCGCCGAGGACGTAGTCTCGGTGGGAGACAATGTTCAGATCGCCGAGTTCGGGGGGGCGGTCGAGGCCATGACGCTGCGCACAATCCGCCTCCGGGACCAAAACGGCACCCTGCACATCTTCCCCTATTCCGAGGCCCAGGTGATCCACAACCGGACTAAGACCTTCTCCTCCTATGTGTTCGAGGTGATGGTCACCTACGGCTCCGACATCGACCACGCCTTGCGTGTGATGGGGGACCTGGGCGACGAGATGCGGCGTGACCCTGACTTCGGCCGCAAGATCATCCGTCCCTTTGAAGTCCTGGGCGTTGATCGTCTGGATCCTATGGGGGTGCTGCTGAAGGCGCGGGTGACCACCCACCCTCGTGACCAATGGAGTGTCGGGCGAGAGTACAATCGCCGGCTCAAGCTCGCCTTCGAACGGGAAGGGGTTGAACTGGCCTATCGCCCGGTCGGCGCGCCTGCGCCCACGATCCCGACCGCAAAGCTGGACCGGGAGACCCCTGCTGGTCCCGATGTCGTCGAGGCGCCGCTGGATCCGAAAGCTGAACAGAAACTGTCAGCCCCGCCCCGAGGAGGTTCAGGTTCGAGGTCCTAGGGTGGCGTCATCGGAGCTCGAGAGGGTTCCGGACACCTTCTGAACGGAGACCACCCATGACCCAACTGACCTCCAAGCTGATGCGCGGCGCGATCGCCGCCACTCTGGCCGGCGCGATCACTGCGGGCGCCGTCTCGACCGCTTCGGCCCAGGACTACCGCGCCCCGACGGGCGGCGGCCTTGGCTCCGTCGTCAGCTGCGATGCGCCTGGCGGCAAGCAGGCCGGCGGTGCGCTGATCGGCGCCCTGCTGGGCGCGGCGGCCGGCTCGAACCTGGCCAAGAACGACCGCGGCACGGGGACGGCCATCGGCGCCGTGGTCGGCGCGGCGACCGGCTCTTATGTCGGCTGCAAGATGCAGCGGACGGATCAGGCCCAGGCCGCCTACGGCTACGGCGAGGCCTACAGCGCGCCGGCCACCTACACCCACGGCGGCCTGCGCCTGAGCGGCCAGATCTCGCCGGCCAAGTATGTGCGCGAGAACGGCCTGTTCGCCGCCAACACGACCCTGAACCTGCGCGGCGCGCCCACCACCTCGGCCCGCAAGGTGGGCCAGCTGGCGGCCGGTGAGCGGTTCCAGGCCATCGCCCGCGTTCGCGGCACGGACTGGATCCTGGTCGGCCAGAACGGGGTCGGCGTGGGCTATGTCCACGGCGCCTATGTCCGCCCGGCGAGCGGCTACCAGTACGCGTCCTACGGCTACTAACCCTTCGGCGGTTCCTCCCCTCCGGTAGAGCCTGCGCCCGACGCCCCCCGCGTTGGGCGCTTTTTTCGTATTCGCAGCGCTTGAAGCGTGAAGGCGGGATGACGTCGGGGGGCGGCTTGCACTACATCTCGGCTCAGCCTTCCGCAGCGACCCCTCATGGCCGACGAAGACCGCACACAACACCGCCTGCAGAGCGTCCATATCGACGAGGATTCCCTCGCGGCGGTGTCGCGCGACCAGGAGCAGGAGCGGCAGATCGCGATCTTCGATCTGCTGGAACAGAACTTCTTTCGCCCCGAGGGCGCCGAGGCCGGCCCCTATGACCTGAAAATGGGGTTGATGGAGAACCGGCTGGTCCTGGATGTCACAGGACCGAGCTATGAGCGCCGGCATATCCTGTCGCTGTCGCCGTTCCGCCCGCTGATCAAGGACTACTTCATGATCTGCGAGAGCTACTATCAGGCGATCCGCAACTCGACGCCCCAACAGATCGAGGCCTTGGACATGGGCCGCCGTGGCCTGCACAACGAGGCGTCGCAGCTGCTGCAAACCCGTCTGCAAGGCAAGATCGAGACCGACCTGGATACGGCGCGGCGACTGTTCACCCTGATTTGCGCGCTGCACTGGCGGGGCTAGGCGCCGATGGAGCCCCCAGCTTTGCGACCGCGTCTGCCTGATGCGGTTCTCTTCGCCTGCAACTTCAATCGGGTGCGCTCGCCCATGGCTGAGGCGTTGCTGAAGCGCTTGGTTGGACAGCGCATCTATGTGGACAGCTGCGGGCTGAAGCACGACGACCCTGACGCGCCGCCCGTCGATCCCTTCGTTGAGGCGGTGATGGCCGAGGTCAGCTGCGATCTGTCCGACCACCGGGCCAAGACCTTTGATCAATTGGAAGCCAGCGCCTTCGACCTGGTCATCTCGCTGACGCCGGAGGCCCAGCATCGGGCGGTGGAGATGACGCGGGGCAGGGCGGTGGAGATCGAATACTGGCCGACCCACGATCCGACGCTGAGCGAAGGCTCCCGGGAGGCGCGGCTGGCGGCCTATCGCGAAGTGCGTGATTCCCTGGCGGCCCGCATCGCTGAGCGCTTCGGCGCGCCCCGTTAGGCCGCGGCAAG
>Ga0116141_10005477_pt1 | contig 10627 bp, 13 predicted proteins | sample AD_UKC097_MetaG_FD_89744 | JGI IMG/M metagenome (GOLD analysis project Ga0116141, IMG submission 89744) | Active sludge microbial communities of municipal wastewater-treating anaerobic digesters from USA - AD_UKC097_MetaG | ecosystem: Engineered > Bioreactor > Anaerobic > Digestate | place: USA... | reverse complement strand
CCATGCAGGAGATCCCGGTCATTAAGGCCTATATAAGGGAAGAGGAAACCACGAAAAAGAAAACGGTTCGCTCCAGGAAAACGAAATGAAAACAAGCCGGTTCATATCACGAAGCACAGCCCTCCCGGTCACGATCTACGAGGTTAAGGAGCATTTGGGCATCTACCACTCGGAGAAGGACGTTAACCTTAAAATTCTGATGGAGGCCGCCTGTAATGCGGCGGAGCAGTTCACGGGTCAGATCTTCCGGGTCGGCGGTGATACGATTGAACAGGCCATTGAAAAATTCACCCCGGTCATTGATCTGGATTACTCCCCGGCAACGGGTGTAGCGTCGGTCAGCTATTTCGACGGGTCGGAATATCAAACGCTGGCCACCGGCAATTACACATTCCTGGACTACACCACCCCCCAGAAGGTCGAATTTTCCACGACTCCGGTCGCAACGGGATCCACGGCGAAGGCCGGGTTAGTCCGGTACGTGGCCGGTTACGCCTCCCCTGCGACGGTCCCAGCCGATGTCCGGGCGGCCATTCTTCTGATCACTCAGCACCTATACGAAAATCCGGGGGACACGGTTCGCCAGCTCCCCACGGTATCGGAATATTTACTCAGAAATTACAAAGTTCATTAGGTTTTCATAGCGGTTGGTTTTAGTTGGTTTTGGCCCCGTCCACACCGGGCGGGGCTTTTTTGAAAAACGAAGATGGAAAAGCAAAAGGTTTTTGACACATACGCGGAGTATCACAAGCCCACACGGGTGAAGGATAGCCACGGCCATGTTAAGGAAACCTATGCCTTGCATCAAAAGGCGATGGTTGGCATTGAACGCTATGCCGGTGGGGAGAGTGCCGGGGCTGATCGGATAGCGTGGGACGGGACTTTTACGATCCTGGGGCATTACATCAGCACCGTGGACATAACATTCCGCGTGAAAATCGATTCCGACTATTGGGCCATCGTGGACATTGAACCGTTGAATCGGCGCCGTTGGATGAGGCTGCGCGTTAATAAAGTGGTGGGGTGATGGAACCAAACGGAATACATATCAATGTAAAATCTGAGGGGGTCGCCGAAACGATGGAGATACTCAGCAAGCTCCCGGCGAAGGTTGCGAAACGGCCCATTCAGAAAACCCTGCGCAACGCCGCAAAACCTTTGGAACGGGAAGTGCAGCAGAACCTCCCCCAGAAAGTTTCAGAGCTAAAAAAGGTCATCACCACGAAAAACATGAGGTCCCTCCCTGCCGTGAAAACCGGTATCTACACAAAGCGGGTGATGGTACAACTCCGGGATGGGCGTAATTACGACGCTTATTATCCCCTATACTGGCTTAATTACGGAACATTGGAAAGGCGCGATCCTACGCACCAATTCCAGAAGCCGGTCAGAAGAACCCGGCATTTGCTGGCGGGGATCCGTCCGCAGAGGTTCGTTCAGAAGTCCTACGACAATGTTTTTCGGGAGGTGGTCGAATACGCGGAAGCCAATCTGCTGAAAGACGCTGAAAAGTTCCTGGACCAGCAGAGTAACAAAATGTTCAAACAGACAAAAGTCGCATGATCTTAGAAGCTATACATAGCGCAATAAGCGGGGTTTGCGAAGCATACGCCCTGATAGGTGACATAGAGGCCGAAACCCCCTTTGCCGTATATAACGCCTCCCCTACGCCTCTACGGGACAAATCCGGGATCGTGGGGTATGATTACGACGTTACGGTTTCCCTCGTTTCACCCGATCTCGACACGGTTGTAAATATGTCCTCCGGTATTATATCGGGGGTGCTGGCGTTGGAAGATAACATGCGCGTGGGGACATCGATAGATTTCGCCCACTTCCAGGGGGCGGAACAGAGATATGATGCGGTGGCATCGGTTCATGTGAATGATTTAAAGTTCAGAATAGTAACAGAAAACGAATAAAATGGCACACTCAAAAGTAAAAGGTTATCAGGTGGCTTTGACAATCGGTACGGATTCGATTGTAGGCACGACCTCCGACACGTTCGCCGGTGGCGGGGTAATCAAAGAGGCGATCCAAAAATCTGATCAGGGGCAAACGCAGTACCTGAATGCGGGCTACGAAGGTACCCACAGCGTTAACGCGTTTGTTTATACGGGAACCGAAGGAGCTAATGAACTCGGCCTCGCGTCGGTCTTGGCGGCCTGCCGGGATAACACGACCGGAACCTATGCCCTGGCATTGGGTTCTGATTCCGGGGATCCCCTGATTACGGGGACTTGCACTTACCTGAGTTGCACGGTCAACAGCAACTCCGAGGATTACGCTGATTGTTCGGTGGAATTGCAGATCACCGCCGCCCCCACAGTTACAACCGTTTAAATAAGAGAGATATGGCACTTGCAAAAGTTTTAGGGTATAATATTTTGGTGGCCCTGGGCGGGAAGAAAATAGCCGGAACCACCTCAGACACCTTCACCCTGGCCGGTAAAGGTGAGGAAACTATTATGAAGTCTGACAACGGAGTTAAACAGATAGACAATATTGGGCATGACGGGACTCTTACTGTAAACGCCTTTGTGATTAAAGGCACCGTGGCTGGGTGGCTTAATTTCGCCGATGTGGTGAGTTGTTGCGCCGGATCCTCCGGGTCATCCTTTGTTATGACTTTTGGGGGTACTCCCGTGGCCTCCGGGTTTGCGATCTTCCGGAATTTCACCCTTAACAGCGATTCCGAGAATTACGCGGATTGCTCTATCGAATTGCAGACACAGGGGAGTGTCTGGGTTGCTTCCTAATAATTTTAAAAAGAACTGACTATGAACGACTATTTAGAGATCGACGGAGTTGATTACCTGATCCGATTTAACTGGAACGCAATCGGAAGGTTTCAGCAGGTGGAGGGTGTTGAATTTGCGGAGCTGGATAAAATCGCCGGTAAAAACGCAAAGGTCCTGACCTCCCTGATCCATTGCGGGCTTGCCGAGGGGGCGCGGATTGAGAAACGGGAGCTGCCCTTTACGGTTGACGACTTGGGTGCTTTAATCGGCCCTACCGATATTGCCCCCATCCTCGAAGTTTTCTACCGGCAAATAAGTTCATCGGTCGGGGCGGTGAAGGTTAAAAAAAAATAGAGAGTGAAGATGATGGGGAGCCTAAAAAAATATCCGAATATCTGGCAATGGGGATCGCCTGTCTGCGCCTATCCCCTGCGGAGTTCTGGGATATGCTCCCCGGGCAATACTTCGACGCCCTTACAATCTACTACCGGGAGAAGCGCAGCGATCAGCGATTCATCGCCGAACTTTTCAGGATGCAGACCACCGATCTGCTCAATATCCAGATCAAAAAATCGCAGCGCCTTAAACCCGGCGAATTATGGCGCTTCCCCTGGGACGATGACGATGAGGCCGACAAAAAGCCGATGACGGATGATGAGATACGAAAGCACAACGAGGAAATTTTGAAACGGTTCTCAAATGGCGGATAAGGAAAGAAGGCTGAAATGGATGCTTTGGGCGGATGCAGTTAAGTTCAAAGCAGGACTGAATGATGCCAATAAATCGCTTTCTGGATTTCAGAAAAAAAGCCAGTCAATGTTTTCTGGAATCCAAAAGGCCGCCATTGCCGCGTTTTCAGTTACGGCCATTGCCAATTATATGCGTGTGGCAACAGAGGCCGCAAACGTACAGCAACAGGCGGAGGCGAAACTGACGACAGCGCTGAAAGGGCGCGTGGATGTCATGCGTGAGATAGGGTCCGTCGCTTCGGAACTGCAAAAAAAGACGCTTTTCGGGGATGAGGTTACAATCGAGGCCGCAGCGCAACTTGCCGCTTTCGTAAAAAACGAAGAGCAGATAAAGAGGCTTTTGCCTGCCATTCAGGACATGGCAACGGCTATGCGGATGGATCTTGTTTCTGCGGCTGCGTTGGTTGGGAAAACCATCGGCGCGTCAACAAATGCGCTTGCTCGTTATGGGATTAGTGTCGAAGGGGCGGCCGGGAGCGCCGAGAGGGCTGAATCTGCAATCGCGGCATTAACGAGTAAGTTTGAAGGTCAGTCGGCGGCGGCGGCAAAAACCGGAACGGGGGCAGTCACCCAATTAAAAAACGCTATCGGCGACCTGAATGAACAGGTAGGGGCGTTCATCATAACATTTCAAAATTTCTTAGCGACAAACAGATTTGTAAAAGGTCTGCTGGATGAGACGGCAAAAACATTAACCATAATGTCCGTTAAATGGACTGCATGGGAGAGAGTGATTACCACATTTGAGGGCCAGTCTAAAACATATCAAAGGGCGTTAAAGAAGATTGAAGAGGAACAGCAGAAGGCGATGCGCGGCTTTTATGATATGTCGCAGGATTCTATTTCTCAGGATGATCCCTTGATGGTCAGTATGAGAAATTTGCTTTCGGCCGTTCAGGATCTGAGTAATTTTGCGGGGGAACAGTCGGAACAATTAAAGGCCCCCGCTCCGGAAGTCCCGACGAAATATGAAGAATTAAGCAATAAGGTCGCCGAACTTACGAAACAGGCGCAGGCGCTTGCGGCAGAAAATAAAGACACTTCCGATATAACGGCCCGGATCGCCGCCATTGATTTACAAATCGCCTCCATCGATGAACTGATCGAAAAGCAAAAAGAAAGCGCAACGTGGAATCAAAAATATGGCGGCACCTATTCCCCCGCCTCATCGATTACCGGGCAGGGGGCGAGTGTAACGGGATCGGCAGGACTTGACACCAAAACCCTCGGCGACATGAGTGGTATGATCGCCGAAAACACGGCGGAGGTTGAAAGTTACTTTGCCCAGATCCAGGCTTCCGGGGAGAGGGTGGCCGACATGATCCGCTTTGCCTTTGAAGATATGGCCCGCGGTGCCGCTGAAGCTTTCGGGAACCTTGCCGCCGGTAGCGGATCAATGGCGCAGGTAGCGCAGGCCCTTATGAACCCAATCGCAAACTTGGCGATTGAATTGGGGGTGATCCTTCTGGGGGTCGGCAAAGGGATAGAGGCATTGAAGGCATCGCTGGCGACGATCTCCGGACCTATCGCCACCATCGCCGGTATTGCCCTGATCGCTTTAGGTACGGCAGCGAAAGCCGGGGTGGCAAAATTGGGAAGCGGTGGCGGTGGTTATTCCGGCGCCAGCACTGGAACATACGACCTGAGATCCGCGGGCAACACACCGCAACTGAAAGGATTGAACGCCTCGGCCATTAAGGTAGAGGTTGTCGGGGAAACCGTGATCCGGAATAAAGATATTTTCATCGCCTACAAAAACGCGGAGTCTTTCCGCAAAATGAAAACCTGATCTGATGGCATACGGCATAATATATAAGCTCCGGGCGGAAACGCAGAAATATAAGGATGATATAAAAATCAACATCCTCAAACTGGACTATGCCGGTACGCAGTATGATAAATACCTCGGCGCCGGGGGTGTCACGCTTACCAAAGACGACGCGGGCGTGATCTGCGGGACCTCCATGAGGTTCACAATCCAGGCTGATACCGATTTTGAATACATTGATTTTTTTGAGAGCGCCCCCCTTCAATACCGGGTTGACTTATACGTTAACGACGAATTGATATGGACCGGCTTTATGGTGGGCGACGAATACCGGGAAGAGTTTAAGGACCCCCCATATGATGTTTCCGTTACAGCCACAGACCGGCTGGGGCTATTGAAAAATCACGATTACACGATTCATTCCACGGACCCGGAAACAAAGACCACCAGGATCGACGCAATCCGGGAGATTCTTGAAAATACGGGGTTGGCGCTTAATATCCGAATTGCCTATGACCTTGCCCTATCGGGGGTAAATCTATTCTCGGTGGAGTTTTCAGACGACTATTTCAACGGTTGGGACTGCTATTCCGTCCTTGAACGACTGATTCCCCCGGACGCCACCATTACGCAGTCGGGCGGGGTGTGGCTTATCAGGCGCAACGAACGCGACAGCGAGGGAACACACAGCACCTACTCATACATCGAAGGCGCTGGGTACGTCATAACTACGGGGGCGGGTGAGAGCGTGTTAAACCTCGCTCCTATGGGGGGAAGCAATATTTACCCGATAGGTACGGCGGAACTTTCAATGCGTCACGCCTGGAGCAACCTGACCCTCGTCAGCGAACACGGGAAGCGCCAGTCGATGTTGCAGAACCACGATTTTGCAGACGACCTGACGGCCTGGACAGAGGTAGGGACGACCGGCTTTGTAGCCACCTATCAGGGCGAGAGTGGGACATTTGTAAAAATTACGGGCGCCCACGGGTTGAAAGATGATGGCTTGCCAACGGTGTCGGTGAAACAGTCGATCCCCTTTGAGAGCGTTGACGGTGAGGACTTCATTTTCCGGATGAAATATTCCGTCACCGGATACCTTGCCCTTGCGCTTGGTGCAGGACTGGTCGGGAAGAAAAAGACCGAGTTTGAGATGAAGGGGCGCATAGAGTTTAATAACGGGACCTCTACCTATTACCTGAATCAAAAAGACGGATGGAACCTGAGTGACCCGGATAGTTTCGGGGAAAAGGCCGTGGGGAACATTGTCGGTATAAGCTGGAAGGACTTTGCCATTTACGCCAATAACCCGCCCAATACCGGCGCGGGAACGCTTACCATCACCCTTTATGGCCTGTGGAACGATCCCAGCGTTACGGAGGTCGATGTAAATTATACCGATGTTGTTGTCACGACCTCGAAGGCTGAAGAATATCCGGGGGCCTATCGTTACGAGGTTGCAGTCAGGGAAAACGCAACGGAAAACGGGGAGGTTACGATTCTCCCTACGGATGCGCCCGACGTGGCCAATTTCAACAGGATTTTCTACACGGGTCAGACGGTTTCGGACGAGGCCACCACGGGCTTTGTAAATGCGATGATCAACAGCCTCGTGTTCCTGCACGGGGTGACGCGCCAGGTGATCAGCGGGTCATTCCGTGGACCGGGGCTTGGCCTTAACTCCGTTCTGCAGGCCGCAGCCGCCGGTGGCCGGAAATACACGGTCGCTTCCGGGGAGTGGGACATTTTATCTGACAGACTCAGCCTCGATCTCTTGGAGATTCCCGGCTCCGCATCGGGAAGTACGTGGGTGGTGCCTGACACGGATTACGACGGCACCGGAGCATGGGATGATACAACCAGCGCCCCGTCATCATCGGGTGGAAGTTCGACCGTTGAACCCGCTTATAGCGGCGGCGGGTCGTATGTTGAAAAGTCGTGGTTCGATGAATATTTTGAGATCGTAAACCCCGGCACCACCGGCGAATTTATCCGGGCGCTCCGGGACTTTGCATCTACCGGTGAAATTGTGGCTTACAATACGGTCAGCGGGATAGAAAGCAATTTTGTCGCTTCGTTCCTTGATTTGATCGACACCCCAGATTCATTCGGAACTTCCGGTCAGTTTGTTGTGGTAAACGCCGCCGGTAATGGCCTGATATTTTCAGACTCCGGGGGAGGGTCAGCAAGCGGGGTGTCTGATCACGGGTTGCTTTCAGGGCTTGGTGACGATGACCACCCGCACTATTTCAATCAGACCCGCGGGGATGCGCGCTATCAGTTTAAAGATGCGGATTTGACTTCGATAGCGGCCCTACGGGATAGTTATACGGGCGGTGTTATTTTATTCAATGGCAGCGAGTGGTCGCTGGACGACACGTTCATGGATTTCGATACCGCCAATTCATTCTTCCAACGCAAAGATGCAGACTTAACAGCCATTGCCGCCATTGGGTCGAGTTTCGGATTCCTGAAAAAAACTGCCGCGAATACCTGGGGCATTGATCCCTCCGTTTACCTGACCGCCGAAACAGATCCTGTTTTTGCTGCTGCCTCCGGGTCATTCTCCACCACGGGGCATAATCATAATTCGCTTTATCTTGGAATTTCGGCGAAGGCTGCCGACTCGGATAAACTTGACGGGCAGGATTCCACTTATTTCGCGGTAGCATCCCACAATCATAATTCGCTTTATCTTGGTATTTCGGCAAAGGCTGCCGACTCGGACAAACTTGACGGGCATGATTCCACTTATTTCGCGGTAGCGTCCCACAATCATAGCGGAGTTTATGAACCCGCATTTTCGAAGAATACGGCCTTTAACAAGAATTTCGGTTCAGCTTCCGGGGACGTCTGTCAGGGGAACGATGCACGGTTAAGTGACTCCCGCACGCCGTTATCACACACCCATGGGAATCTGACCAACGACGGAAAAATAGGGGTTGTCAGCGGTAAGCCCATCATCACCACCACGGCGGGGGCATTGACTGCTGGATCTTTCGGAACAACGGCGGGGACATTCGCGGCGGGCAATGATTCAAGATTCCACACCCACGCAAACAGCGCGAACCTCGCAGAGATAAACCAGGACTTGGGTACGGGTGACGATGTCCATTTTCTTTCTGCAGATGTGACGAGCCTTGAGGTTGACCAAATCATTGACGGTGTAATTCAGACAGGCTACGGTGCGAACCTTTTGAAATACTCCTCACTCTTTGAAAATGAGGTGTGGGATAAGGTTAATTGCACGGCCTCGGACAATAACGCAGATAACCCATTTGGGGGTAACACTTTAAAGGCGTGTTACCTTATGGAGGATTCGACATCGCCGGTCTTACAGCAGGAGATTACAAATTCCACGACGGGGGTTCACGTTTTTTCAATATGGGTAAAATCAGCCGGTACGAGTGACACCGTAAATATACGCACTTACAGTAACACTCAGTCAGTAAGCAGTACGCCTGTTTCAGTCACTACGTCTTGGCAAAGGGTTTCCGTGACTCTTAATTTCACCGCGGCGCACGCAAAGAAATACGCGCGGCTTGAAATGGGGACACAGGATCTCTATATCTGGGGTGCGCAGTTGGAGGCAGGATCCACCCCAACAAGGCACATTAATACCGGTGCGGCGGGAGCAAGCGAAACAGGCGCCCACGTTTACGGTGATCTTCGGGTGGCCGGGTCCATTGTGGCGTCGGATGATGTCACCGCATATTCTGACGCCCGTTTGAAACACGACATCACCCCGACATCCCCGGCATTGGATAAACTGCGGAAAATTGAGGTCGTCGATTACAATATGAACGGAGACAGGCAGGAAAGAAGGCGTACCGGGGTAATCGCCCAGCAGATACTCCCGATTTTCCCGCAGATGGTAGAGGGTAATGAATCGGATTATTACACGGTCAATTACCCGAAATTGGTCACCGTAGCCATTAAGGCGATTCAGGAACTGACGGAAAAGGTGGAACGGCTTGAAAAAATATTAAAGGAGAATGGCATTACCCACGACTGACATATCAATTTCTGCAGTTAAGGCTGTGCTTTCTGAGAGCACAAATAACCTGTCTGAGCTTTGCACCAGTGCAAACCTGAATCAGTGGGCAAAATATAAACCGGCGAAGTACGGTATTGGAAATGATGCGTGGTCTGAGAATGCTGTAGCACGGGGGGCGGCTTCCGCAACACAGGGATACCGCCTTGGTGACTTTCGTGGCTATAATCATGATGCCACCCCTCCGCTCAGATTTTATGCAACAGGATACAGTTTAGTAAAACTACTCGATACCCTCGATAATGGAGGGAATAATACTCCAGCCCTGCTAATAGGCGAGATGTATCCTATCACCAACCGCGACGGCTTTAATCCTGATTTTGTCGTTGACCCAAATGTATTAACATTGACCCCGCAAATTTATGACGGGACAACATTAGAATATAGCGCGGATGTAACACTGATAGACAGAGCTGATTATACTGCCGGTAACACCATATCCCTGGAACCGCTACAGCCGTCATCTATTAACGTAGGCAGTTATACCCTTAAATGTAAACAGCAATATGGCGCCGGGCTTAATGATGCCGGTCTGGTTCAGAATGATGTGACCCTATCCGTTACGCAGGACACATATTGGACTGTGACAATTAACAGTATGTCATGGAATTCATCGGGTGCTGATAAGCCGGTAACCGCAAACATCACCCTGTCTCTTAACTGGGGAGTAAAAGGAACGAGTGCAAGCGTAAAAATTGAGATGATCATAAGTTCATCCGCAGGGGTGGTGTGGAAAGACACTGGAACAGACACTAAATCAAACACTCAAACTGTTACAAAAGACACTCCAACAAACGTGACATTTGGGACTATCGGAACCTTCGCCTCCGGTGATACAATAACCTGTAATGTGTATTACGGAGGTACGAGCAACTATCAATATGACACGGACACATTAACAATATAAAAACCTCACATATTCATAAAATCATGGTATTGCACAAGGAAACAAAGTATGGGTTAACATTCGGGCAGATCCTCTCCCTGCTGACAGTGATCGGAGGCATAATCGCGGCATGGCTCAGCATCAATGTGAGGATCGCACAGGCCGAGGTGAGAATACAGGTTTTAGAGCGTCAATTTGAGGCAACTGCGAAAAGCATTGAACAGATCCGCATTGAAAACCGTGAAGATCACCGGGAATTGATTTTCAAACTCGATGAGCTAATGAAAATAAAACTTGACAAATGAAAAGAAAAAAATGTGATACGATTTTCTGCGCCCTGATCGGGGTCGCCTGGCTGGTAACGGTAGTTATTCTCTTCCACGAATATAAACTGATATGAAATACAAAGACGGAGTTATAGAATATTTG
>Ga0116141_10005476_pt1 | contig 10628 bp, 7 predicted proteins | sample AD_UKC097_MetaG_FD_89744 | JGI IMG/M metagenome (GOLD analysis project Ga0116141, IMG submission 89744) | Active sludge microbial communities of municipal wastewater-treating anaerobic digesters from USA - AD_UKC097_MetaG | ecosystem: Engineered > Bioreactor > Anaerobic > Digestate | place: USA... | reverse complement strand
CTCTTGTGGAGATGCTTAACAGGGGTGTTACTCCCTACGTTTGCCAGAAAGGTTCAGTAGGCGCTTCGGGCGATCTGGCCCCGATGTCGCAGATAGCTCTTCTCCTTCTCGGAGAGGGAAAGGCATGGTATGAGGGCGAGCTTCTTGAAGGGGCCGAAGCCCTGAAAAGGGCAGGAATACCTGTGCCCGGACTCCAGGCACGCGATGGGCTCGCGGCCATAAACGGTTCAAACATGCTTACGGCAATGAGCGCCATCTGGCTTGTTGATGCAAATAACTGGCTGAAGCAGGCCGAAATAGCCGCTTCAATGTCGCTCGAGGCCCTGAAGGCAAATATGAAACCCTATACTCCGCTTCTGCACGAAGTAAGAGGATTCAAAGGGGCTGTCCGCAGTGCCAATGCAATAAACCTTTGCATCTCAGGCGGCGACCTGAAGGAAGGAAGGGTTAAATCGAAGGTTCAGGATGCATATTCAATGAGGTCGACACCTCAGGTAATTGGATCTGCCCACGACATGCTTGCCTACGCCAGGTCGCAGGTGGAGATAGAACTCAACGGAGTGGGCGATAACCCGGTCTTCTTCCCCGACAGGAACATTCAGCTTTCAGGGGCCAATTTCCAGGGTTCGCCGGTATGCGTCCCGATGGATATGGCAGGAGCATGCATAACAATGGTAAGCGTAATGTCGGAGAGAAGAATGAACAGGCTCAATAACCAGGCCCTTAGTGTCGGACTTCCGGATTTCCTTACAAAAGGGGCAGGGATGTTCTCGGGAATGATGCTCAGCCAGTACACGGCCGACACTCTTATCGTCGAACAGCGTATCCTTTCGGTTCCGGCTTCAATACAATCGATCCCCGCGGCAGCCGACCAGGAGGATTTCGTGTCGATGGGAATGAATACTTCAATAAAGAACAACCAGATCCTCGACTGCGCGTACGGTATTCTTGGAATAGAATTCATGGCAGCAGCACAGGCTCTAGACTTCAGAAAAGAAGAGTACAGCTTCGGACATGGCGTTCAAAAGGCGAAGGATGTCATAAGAAAATATGTCGATTTTCTCGATATCGACAGGCCCCTTTATCCCGACCATACCAAAATGAAGGATCTGGTGAAATCGTGTGAAATTCTGCACGAAGTAGAGAAGGTAACCGGCCCTCTTGAATAAAAAAGAGGCTATATTTGTAAATATCAAAACATAATATATGAAAAGAACCCTCTTAGCTGTCACTTGTGCGGTGGCTGTTGCTATGTTATTATCTTGCACATCAAAGCAGGAGAAAATGGAAAACAGGATGAAGAAATTCCTTGCCGGTCACGAAGCCAGGGTTATCCCACTCTACCGCGAGGCAGCACTTACCTCATGGGATGCCAACATTAGCGGAACTGATGAAGATTATGCGAGAAGTGAAAAGGCCTCCTTCGAGCTTGCAAAGGTCTATACCGACAGTATTGCCTTTGCTGAACTGAAAAGTATTAAGGAATCGGGAGCTGTGAAGGATCCCCTCCTCACAAGGCAGATTGAAGTCCTTTATAACTCATACCTCGGAGGACAGGTCGATCCCTCTCTACTTGAGGAACAGATAAGGATGGAGACGGAAATAAGCAAGAAATTCTCCACGTTCAGGGCTGTGGTCAGCGGAAAGGAACTGTCGGACAACCAGGTCGAAGAGATACTGAGGAGCTCGGTTAAAAGCAGCGAGCTTCAGGCAGCATGGGAGGCTCATAAACAGATCGGACCTCTTGTTGCCGAAGACATCATCCGTCTGGTGAAGCACAGGAACATGATTGCACAGAAGACAGGTTTCAGCAATTTCCACGAGATGAGCCTGAAGCTTTCAGGGCAGGATCCGGCGGAAGTAACAACCATCTTCGATGAACTCGACAACCTTACCAGGGATAGCTTTGCCGTACTGAAAGACGAAATTGACACTTACTTTTCCTCATACTACAAAATCGGAAAAGACAACCTAAGGCCATGGCACTATCAGAACCGATACTTCCAGGAAGCTCCGGCAATTTATTCCGTTGATTTCGACAGGTATTACGAGAACCTCGATCCTGTAAGGCTGGCTGCCACGTTCTACGACGGTATCGGGCTGAATGTCGATGCGATACTTGCCGCAAGCGACCTGTATGAAAAGCCTGGCAAGAACCAGCATGCCTTCAGCACCGACATCGACAGGGAAGGCGACGTCAGAACACTCGACAATATAAGGCCGGATTCATACTGGATGAACACGATCCTTCATGAGCTGGGACACGGTGTATATTCGTACTACAACGACAGGGAGCTTCCCTTTACCCTCCGCGACGCTGCCCATATGTTCACAACCGAGGCTGTCGCCAATTTATTCGGAAGGCTCGCCACCGACCCTCTGTGGATGCAGAAAATGGGAATTATCGATGATGAGGAAAAGGAAAGGATATCGGAGATGAGCCATAAGGCGCTGAGGCTGCAGATGCTCGTATTCAGCAGGTGGGCACAGGTAATGTACCGCTTCGAGAAATCGATGTACGAAAATCCCGATCAGGACCTTAACCAGCTATGGTGGGATACTGTGGCCAAGTATCAGATGCTTCAGAAACCCGAAGGCCGCGATATGCCCGACTGGGCGACAAAGATCCACATCGCACTCTACCCCTGCTATTATCACAACTACCTTCTGGGAGAGCTTCTTGCTTCACAATGGTACAGCCATATCACAACTCATGTTACTGATAATCCTGCCTTTGCCGGTGATAAGGCCGTTGGAGAGTACCTTAAAGAGCAGGTTTTCAAGCCCGGGATGAGATACTACTGGAATGAGATGATAGAAAGGTCGACGGGTGAAAAGCTTACAGCCAGGTACTATGCCAGGCAATTCGTAGAATAAGGCTGGCTCGCGCGGTATAAATTACTGTTGAGGCGCTCGGAACTGCCTCACTAAAGATATATGTGACAGAAATTCCCTTTCCCTCAGGCGAAGGGGCCGAAAGAATAATAATTAAAAATGAAATAATATTCCTATGAAAAAATTACTGTTCCTTCTTCTTTTAGTATCGGCAGCATGCTCATCTCCTGAAATAAGGGAGCAGGCCGCAGGAAAATCGGAGTTTATCGGCCAGCAGGCCATCAGCGCACTTATCGACAGTGTGAGGGCAATTTATCCAATGGCTGACCAGGCTCTTCTTGAAAAAGGAATCCGTCATGCCGCTTCCCTATGGAGGGCAGAGGATGGAACCCCTGCAGAATTCTCAAAACTGGTCAGGGTGAACTATCTGGCTGACCCCGGAAAAAGGTCTGCTGTCTTCAGAAAAATAAGCAGCTATTTTGAATCGGTGAACGGAAACTTCAACGAGATAACCATTGATCTAAAGAAAAATCTTGATGAGGCTGCAGGTGAGATTGACGAGATTGACCGTATGTTCGGCAATTACTCTGTCGGCTCCCACCTGTCGGATGACCTCTATTCCAACAAGATAGCTTTTGTCATTGCCCTCAATTTCCCCTACTATACCCTCGAAGAAAAGGAAAAGTCGGGACCTTCGTGGAGCCGTGAAGAATGGGCTATGGCAAGACTCGGTGATTATTTTGTCTCCCGCGTACCTGCAAAACTTAACCAGGCGCTCGCCGTAGCTACAGGAAATGCAGACATGTATATCGCCGACTACAACATCCACATGGGCCGCCTTCGCACCGATGACGGAAGGCAGATCTTCCCCGACGACATGGTATTACTTTCGCACTGGAACCTCAGGGATGAACTCAAGGCTGACTATGCCGATATGGAGAAGGGCGGGGAAAAACAGGACATGATATATAAGGTTATGGAACGCATCATAAACCAGGATATCCCTCAGGTGGTCATCAACAATCCTGAATATGAATGGGCTCCCTTCTCCAACAAGGTCACGAGAAACGGAGAGGCTGTTGATGCCGCTCCTGAACCCGATACGCGGTATGAGCACATTATAAACACATTCAGGGCAATGAGGGATATCGACCCCTATAATCCGGAAATGAATACCGCCATCCTCCGCAAGTTCTCGCTCGAAATGGAGATAGCTCAGGAAGAGGTGGAGGAACTCTTCGATTCATACCTGAGTTCTCCCCTTCTTGCAAAGACCGGTGCTGTTGTAAAGGAGAGGCTCGGACGTGACCTCAGACCTTACGATATCTGGTACAGCGGATTCAGGGCAAGGACATCCTTCCCCGAAGAAATACTTACTGCCAGGACATCTGCCCTATATCCCAATCCCGAAGCTTTCAGGGCCGGAATGCCGGCAATGCTTAAAAAACTTGGATGGAGCAGCGAAAGGGCACAATACCTTGCTTCAAAAATAGTGGTGGATCCGGCCCGTGGTTCAGGCCACGCATGGGGAGCAGCAATGAAAGGGGCTGTGTCGCACCTCAGAACAAGGGTGTCGGATAAAGGAATGGATTTCAAGGGATACAATATTGCTGTTCATGAGTTCGGGCATAACATAGAGCAGACCATCTCGCTTTATGATGTTGATCATTACATGATGTCGGGTGTTCCGAACACTGCAATCACCGAAGCTCTTGCCTTTATCTTCCAGGACAGGGACCTCCTTCTTCTGGATATGAAGGACACCAATCCCGACAGGCAAAAAATGGAAACCCTCGATGCAGCCTGGTCACTGATGGAAATAATGGGTGTGGGAATGGTCGACATGAAAGCCTGGAAATGGCTCTACACTAATCCGGATGCCACACCTGCACAATTCAGGGATGAGGTCGTGAAAATAGCGAAGGAAACTTGGAACCTTTACTTTGCCCCTGTTTTCGGTGTGAGCGATTCACCCGTTCTGGCTGTTTATTCGCATATGGTGAATTCCCCGCTATACCTTGCAAACTATTCCTACGGACAGATCATTCAGTTTCAGCTCGAGGAACACCTGAGGGAGAAGAAACTTTCGGATGAGATCGACAGGATATTCAGCCAGGGAAGACTTACTCCACAGCAATGGATGACTGGCGCCGTAGGTTCCAGGATTTCGGCCCAGCCTATTCTGAATGCCCTCGAAAGCGTTCTGAATGAGTAAGAGCAGTATTGAAATAAATTAGAAGGAAGAGTTGACAGGTATGCCCTGCCTTACTTCGCCGGAGAAAGACCCCAGCACTTTAATCTGATATAACAGACTGAAAAATAATTAAATACCTGACATATGAAAATAAAGATAAAAGACTTCCCTACCTTTGATAAAGAGTGGGACAAAGAGGAAACAGAGGAGAAAACTAAAAAGATCCTCAAAAAAATAGGCAAGCTTCAGAACAAAATGTATGCCCAGGGCAAGTTCAGCCTGCTGGTAGTCCTGCAGGGAACCGATGCATCGGGAAAAGACGGTTTGACAAAGGGTCTTGTCAAATACTGCAATCCATTGGGGATCAAGATCCACAGCTTCAAGAAACCGACTCCTGCCGAATACGCACACGACTTTCTGTGGAGAGTGCACCAGGTTGCTCCGGCCAAAGGCGATCTGCAGGTCTTCATTCGCTCACATTACGAGGATATACTTGTTCCCTCAGTGGAAAAATACATTCCGGCCGACATCATTGAAAAAAGATATGAGGTAATCAACGATTTTGAAAGGCTTCTGGAAACCAACGACACCAAAGTCCTGAAATTCTTTATGAACGTGTCTAAAGAGGCCCAGAAGGAAAGACTTGAGGAGCGTATTGAGCTTAAGGAGAAACACTGGAAGCATAAGGACGGAGACTGGGATACCCGCGAGAAATATGACCAGTACCTCGATGTTTACGAAAAGATCCTTAATACCTGCAACGTGATACCATGGCACATTGTTCCTTCCGACAAGAACTGGCAGAAACTGTATGCCGTTGCAAATGTTATACTTAAAACCCTTGAGGATCTCGACCTGAAGTGGCCCGAACTTGTGAGCGAAAAATTCGGCCAGTCAAAACAATCCTGATCCGTATATTCAGCATTAAACCATAAAGCTAATTGCCATGCGCCTGAAATTCTCAATAATCTTTCTTTTTTGCGCTGCTCTTTCAGCAGAAGCACAGCAAACCTATACTCCTGCTCCCGAAAATCTTAAAGCCCGGGAATGGTTCCAGGATGCGAAATTCGGTATGTTCATTCACTGGGGTGTTTACAGCATTCTTGGTGACGGTGAGTGGGTGATGAACAACCAGCGTATCGACAAGGCAACTTACCAGAAACTGCCTGCATTCTTCAATCCCATCAGCTATGATCCGAAAGAATGGGTCGCTCTTGCAAAGGCTGCCGGAATGAAATATATCACCATTACAAGCAAGCATCACGACGGCTTTGCAATGTGGGATTCGAAGCTCACCGACTGGGACATTGTGGATCGTACACCTTACGGGAAAGATGTTTTACGGGCGCTTGCCGAAGGATGCAAAAAGGAAGGAATAAAACTCTTCTTTTACCATTCGCAGCTCGACTGGTACCAGGAAGACTATTTCCCGAGGGGGAACACAGGCAGCACAGCAGGAAGACCCGACAAGGGCGACTGGTACAAATACCTCGATTACATGGACGGCCAGCTTACCGAACTGCTTACCAGTTACGGTGAGATAGGAGGAATCTGGTTCGACGGCCACTGGGACAAAAAGGATGCCGACTGGAGACTTGACAAGACCTACAGTCTCATCCATAAACTGCAGCCTGCATGCCTGGTAGGCAGCAACCACCACCTGGCAACATTCCCCGGCGAGGATTTCCAGATGTTTGAAAAGGATCTCCCGGGACAGAAAACCACCGGATTCAATCCTGAACAGAAGTTGGGAGAACTTCCCTACGAGACCTGTGAAACAATGAACAACTCATGGGGATTTAACCTCCAGGACAAGAATTACAAATCAACAAAGAGCCTGATCCATTATGTGGTCAAAGCCGCCGGGTTCAACTCGAATTTCCTTCTCAATGTCGGCCCCATGCCCGACGGGAAAATACAGCCTGAATTCACCAAAACGCTAAAGGAAATAGGTGAATGGATGGCTAAAAACGGAGAAACAATCTATGGGACCAGAGGCGGCCCTGTAAGCCCGAGGAACTGGGGTGTGACAACCCGGAAGGGGAACAAGGTATATGCTCATATACTGAACCCTGAAGATAAAAACCTGCTTATTCCCGATTTTGGAATGAAAGTGAAGAATGTCTCATTATTTGAAAGCGGAGCAAAACTTAAGTTCAAACAGGATGCCTTTGGCATCGCAATATCGGTCCCGGAAGGGAGCTTTGATGAAATAGATACAATTCTTGTAATAGAAATTTAGCTTATGACAAAAAAACAGAACCGCCGAAGCTTCATCGGCGCCACTGCAAAAGGAATGGCTGCAGCAGGACTCCTGGCAGCTTCGTCATGTGCCGGTTCAGGGAAGTGTCTCACAGAAGACCTTTTTATTCATCATGTCTTCTTCTGGCTAAAGCAACCGGTTACACAGGAGATGAGGACCAAATTCGAGGGGGAGCTCAAAAAACTCGTTACGGTCGAAACCATTGCAGACTACCATCTCGGGGTACCTGCTCCGACCGGCCGCGATGTGATTGACAACACCTATTCCTACTCACTGCTGACAGTTTTCAGAAACAAGGCAGACCAGGACGTTTACCAGACCCATCCCACCCACCTGAAGTTCATTGAAGAGAGTCAGGATCTGTGGGAAAGGGTTGTAGTGTATGACAGCGTAGGTATCTGATCTGACTGGGGAAAACCTGACGCTTTACTTGTCCGGCTATTTATCTCCCCTATTTGAGAAATACTTCCAGAACCGGTATCTCCACTGAAGGTTTCAATACAGGCAGCTGGAGGTTAAGGTTATTCTGGAATTCATTGCTTCCCGTACTGAACCTTATCTCGGAAGCATCGTGCAGAAACTGTACATAGCTTATCCTGCCGGCCATATTCTCAAGTGTAAGTGAACCCATTGGATAAGCAAGAAGGTGGATATAGAGTCTCCTGGTTACAGGATTCCAGGTAAGCAGCGTGTTGGCCGGGGCCTTAATATCCGTAGGAGCCTCGGTACAGTTATAAACCGAACGGCCGTTGTATTTCATCCACTCCCCCATTGCCGAAAGTCTTTCCTGCGCCCTGTAATCGAAGGTACCTCTTGCCGTGGGTCCCACGTTCAGAAGAAGGTTGCCTCCCTTGCTGACCGATTCAACAAGAAGTTCGATCAGCTGCGCAGGGCTTTTCCATGTAGTTTCGTCGCGATAATAACCCCACGATCCGGAGAAAGTCTGGCAGGTCTCCCACGGAACCCTCTTTCCGTTTACCTCCGGCCACTTCGCAACTTTTACCTGCTCGGGAGTGGTGAAGTCCCATCCTCCTTCAACATCTCTAAGATCGAGGCGGTCGTCGACGATTATCCCGGGCTGAAGCGACCTTGCAAGCTTAAGGAGATTCTCCGAATCCCAGTCGCTGCGTCCCTTGCCGTTCTTACCGGGGAAGGAGAAATCGAACCAGATAATGCTTATCTCACCATAATTGGTAAGTAGTTCCCTTACCTGGTTTTTCATGTATTCCCTGTAGCGGTTCATATCCTTCCCTGTGTTCAGGCGCTCATATTCAGCATCGGATTCCTGCCTCTGCGGATGACGGCTGTCTATCGTATAATCGGGATGATGCCAGTCGATAAGGGAATAATAGAATCCTACCTTAAGCCCCTCTGCCCTGAAAGCATCCACATATTCTTTTATAAAGTCCTTCCCTGCCGGTGTGTTGGTCGATTTGTAATCGGTGAATTTCGAATCCCACAGGCAAAATCCCTCATGGTGTTTTGCAGTGAGAACAACATATTTCATTCCGGCTTCCCTTGCCATTTTTGCCCATTCTTTCGGATTGTAAAGGTCGGGATTGAAATTGTCGAAGTATTTCTGGTATTGCTCGTCGGTCATCCGTTCACGGTTCTTTACCCACTCGTGCCTGGCCGGCATCGCATAAAGTCCCCAGTGGATGAACATCCCGAAACGGGCATCAGTCCACCATTTCATTCTCTGTGCCTTCTGGGCCTCGGTCTCTTTCGGAAGCTGAGCCTGGGTAACCTGTGAAATGAATAACAGAAATGTCAGAAGGAATGTCAGGGTTTTGTTGAAATTTTTCATAGTCAGAGGTTTTTATTGATGTTTACTGTTTTTTATTCCTGAGTGCCGGATATTCTTACTGATAATATCGATAATTCCGAGGTCACTTTAGGTCTGAAAATTAGCAATTTATGTTTTTCAGGTCGTCAACGAACTTCTTCATTTTCTCATAATGCGATCCTTCCCAGTACAGCTGGCCGCAGCGGCGGCATTTCCTGAAAACGGAATAATAGTCCCTCGTCCTTGCAGGAAGCTGATCGAGGATCTCTTCCTTACCGATATCATCAAGAAGACCGTTGCATCCCATGCATCTTGTAAATGGCCTGAACAAACCGGCTATATCAAAAGAACGGAGTACTTCACCAATCTGTTCCACGGGTTTCCGGGAAACTATCCTCAGTCCAGGGGTGCCATTTAAATTCCTTATAAGATCCTTGTCACACGAAAGTACGATCCTTTTACCTGAACTTGCTATCCTGATTATCTCCCTGTCATCCAGTGAAGCGTCATACAAAGTGTCAAATCCGCATAGACGGAGGTATCTTGCAAGTTTTCCCAGATGAGCGTCAGAGATGAATCTTACCTCGTTCATTCAGGTAATTTTTTTCAGAGCCTCGACCGGAGAACACTTTCAAGGTGTTCTTCGTCGAGGGCAACAGGATTGTTCTTTGAATCAGTTTCCCTGCATATCATTTTTAGATCCTCCTCCCCGATCCCGAATTCCCCGAGACGCGGCAAATGAAGGATTTCCGTAAGGTTCCACAGGTACTCAACAAAGGCATCAACATAATAATCATCTGCTTTCTTCTCATCAGCATCTGTGAAAAGCCTGCCGAGAGCGCTGTATTTCTTAAGGGCGCCGGCACCCAGACCGCCTGACCTTATCTGCTTTACCGTTGCCTCATTAGCTGAAGCAGCAAGGGTCCCGCAGATTATTCCATGAGAAACACCGAACAATCCTCCAATCGCTGAAGCGAAACCGTGAACAGTTCCCAGTCCTGCATTCGACAGGCAGATCCCCGAAGTAAGTGCTGCAAATGCCATTCCCGTCCTCGCTTCAATATTCTTTCCATCTTCCCATGCCAGCATGAGGGATCCCCTTACAGCTTTCAATCCCTCCCAGGCAAGGGCGTCAGTATACAAGGTGGCTTTTGTTGAGAGGAAGGCTTCGATAAGCTGGGAAAAACAGTCCATCCCGCTTGATGCCGTAACGCCGGTTGAGCAGCTGACCGACAGCACAGGATCGACAAGAGCTATGTCGGGTACAAAATTGTCATGACGAAGGGATCTTTTAAAGCCATCCCTGCCGATCCGGGAAATAACAGCGTTCTTTGTTGCCTCACTTCCCGTACCTGCTGTTGTCGGGATTGCTATGAAGGGCACTTTTGCACCCGGATGTTCCCTGTTACCGACCCCCTCAAGGTACTCCATAACGCTTTCACGGCGGTAAAGCATGGCTGAAATCGCCTTGCCGGCATCCATGACACTTCCTCCGCCGACAGAAACCACCGCATCAATCCTTTCGTCCATGAATCCTTCAACGGCATTAT
>Ga0116141_10005472_pt1 | contig 10634 bp, 11 predicted proteins | sample AD_UKC097_MetaG_FD_89744 | JGI IMG/M metagenome (GOLD analysis project Ga0116141, IMG submission 89744) | Active sludge microbial communities of municipal wastewater-treating anaerobic digesters from USA - AD_UKC097_MetaG | ecosystem: Engineered > Bioreactor > Anaerobic > Digestate | place: USA... | reverse complement strand
TTGAAGGCTGCGCCCGCAACCCCGTGGGCGGCCAACAACCTGGCGCGCCTCGTGGCCGAACACACCGACATGCCGGCGGGCGTGTTCAACGTCATCACCTCCCAGGAAAACGCCATCGGCGAGGTGTTGTGCACCGACCCCCGCGTCGACATGGTCAGCTTCACCGGCTCCACGGCCACGGGACGCAAGGTCATGGCGGCCGCCTCGGCCACCCTCAAAAAGGTGTTCCTCGAACTCGGCGGCAAGTCGGCGTTCATCGCGCTCGACGACGCCGATCCGATGGCCGTGGCGATGGGCGCCGGATTTCAGATCATGGCGCACGCCGGCCAGGGCTGTGCGATCACGACCCGGCTGTTGGTGCCGCGTGCCCGCCAGGACGAGTTCGTCGATGCGCTCGTGTCGATGATGCAGGGAATCGGGTGGGGCGACCCGACCGATCCCGGAAACTTCATGGGCCCCATCGTCAGCGAGGTCCAACGAACCAAGGTCCTCGACTACATCAACACCGCGGTCGACGACGGAGCCGAACTGGTGCTCGGCTCGGGCAAACCGGCCGTGCTCGAGGGGGAGTTGGCGGGCGGATACTTCGTCGAACCGACCGTGCTCGTCAACGTCGACCAGAACTCGCGCATCGCCCAGGAGGAGGTGTTCGGACCGGTGCTGGCGGTCATCGCCCACGACGGCGACGACGACGCCGTGGCCATCGCCAACAACAGCCTTTATGGACTGTCGGGAGCGGTGACCTCCAACGACATCGAACGTGCCCGCTCGGTCGCACGGCGAATCCGAACCGGCACCATCAGCGTGAACGGTGGGCTCTATTACAGCCCCGACGCTCCGTTCGGTGGCTACAAGCAGTCCGGCATCGGCCGCGAGATGGGGGTCGCCGGGTTCGAGGAGTACCTCGAGCTCAAGACGATCGCGGAAGGCATCTGATGGCGGTTGCAGGATTCGTCGGCCTTGGCAACATCGGAGCACCGATGGCCAAACGGCTGTTGTCCAACCCCGACGGGCTCGCCGTGTTCGACCTGTCGGCCGAAGCCACCGCTCCGTTCGCGGAGGCCGGTGCGACCGTCGCCGACCCGCTCGCGGCGCTCGGCGAGGCGGCGGAGGTCATCTGCATCTGCGTGCGCGACGACGCTCAGGTGCGCGAGGTCGTCGGTGGACTGTTGGAGGTCGCCCGGCCGGGACAGGCCTACGTCATCCACTCGACGATTCGGGCCACCACCGCCGAAGACCTCGCCGAAATTGCCGCTGCCAAGGGGGTGTACGTCGTCGACGCGCCGATCTCGGGTGGGGCGATGGGCGCCGGCGACGGCCGCCTCGCGATCATGGTCGGCGGCACCGACGAGGCCCTCGAGGTCGCCCGTCCGGTCCTCGAACTGATGGGTTCCATGATCAGCCATCTCGGACCCGTCGGTGCGGGAACCCGCACCAAGTTGGCGCGCAACATGATGCACTTCGTGAGCTACGCGTCGGCGCTCGAGGCGAGCCGCCTCGCCGAGGCCGCCGGGATCGACATCGAGGAACTCGGTCGGATCGTGCGCCATTCCGACCAGGTCACCGGCGGCCCCGGGGCGATCCAGGTGCGAAACACCACCGCCCAGATCGACCCCGACGACTGGTGGTACGGCGTGATGGAGAACGTCTTGTCGCTCGGAGGTAAGGACCTGAGCCAGGCGATCGAACTCGCCGACGAACTCGGCGTCGACGTACCGATCGCCCGCCTCGGACTCGACCAACTGGCCTTCGCTCTCGGCGTGGCCTCCTCACCGCTCAACACAGGACGAAACCAATGACCGATCACGTAGAACCATCCCCCGAACGCAGCGCGAACCTCCAGCGCATGGGGGAGGTGTACGGCTGGGAGATGACCGACGGCACCGGCGACTTTTTCTCCTACACCGTCGATCACCTCTTCGGTGAGATCTGGAATCGTCCGGGCCTCGACGATCGGGCGCGGCGTCTGTTGCTCATCGGCCTGCTCATCGGTTCGGGCCAAGAGGATGTGCTGGATATCCAGTTTCCCGCGGCGCTGTCCAGCGGCGACTTCAGCACCGAGGAGCTGCGCGAGATCGTGATCCTCGCGTGCCACTACGCCGGGTGGCCCCGCGGCGGGCGAATCAACACCCAGGCCGAAAAGGCCATCCATCAGTTCGAAAAGAAGCAACAGGCTTCCTGATCCCAACGGGGGACATCCACGATGCAATCCGAATCCAAACAGTTCGACGGCAAGGTCTCGATCGTCACCGGCGCCGGCCAAGGCATCGGCGAGGAGTACGCCCACGCGCTCGCCCGCGAGGGTGCGGCGGTGGTGGTCGCCGATCTGAACGAGGAGAACGCCAACAGGGTCGCGGCCGACATCGTCGCCGACGGCGGCCGGGCGCTCGGCGTCAAGGTCGATGTCTCCGACCCCGAGTCCTGCGTCGCCATGGCCGAGGCCGCGGTGGCCGAGTTCGGCCGAATCGACCACCTGGTCAACAATGCGGCGATCTACCACGGCATGGAGATCAACGGCCTGTTGCGCATCGACCTCGACTACTACCGCAAGTTCATGGACGTGAACATGAACGGCGCCGTGTATGCGACGCGTGCCTGCTGGCGCGAGATGCGCAAGAACGAAGGTGCCGCAGTGGTCAACCAGACCTCGACCGCGGCGTGGATGGCCTCGGGTTTCTACGGGGTCGCCAAGGCCGCGCTCAACTCGATCACCATCAACCTGGCGGCGGAGATGGCATCGCTCGGCATCCGCGTCAACGCCATCGCCCCCGGCCCGACGAACACCGCCGCGACCCAGATCCTCACCGGTGGCGAGGAGAACTTCGACATCTTGTTGACCGACGTGATGATCAAACGCCCGGGAACGCCCCTCGACATGGCGAACGCACTCGTGTTTCTCCTCAGCGACAAGGCGAGTTGGATCACCGGCCAGATCATCGCCGTAGACGGCGGTCAGTCCAAGCGCATCTGATCTCGGCGGACTCAGGCGTTCGGAAGCGCCCAGACGAACTCGCCGTCGGCACCAGATTCGTCGGCGGCAAACGCGCCCCTGAATTCCTCGGTGAACTGGCTGGGGTAGAAGAGGCGCCGGTGCTTCGCCTCGGAGATCGGCCCCGACACGGCTGTTCGCTCCAGGCGGTCGTCGACGAGCGCTGCGATTCGCTCGGCCTCGCCGTGCGCCGCCCAGGTCACATAGGGCCGGTCCTCGTAGAACTCCACCCGCAGCCCGTCGACCAGCAATCGGCGGGCTGCCTCGGTGACGATCTGATGATCTCGGTGGTCGCCGACCCCGAGCGGGGCGATGATGCGTTGTGCCCCCTGGGCCCAATCCCGCACGACCCGTTCGACCGCGTCGACGATCGGGTCGTCGCCGATCTGAGGATCGCGGACCAGGTAGGTGGACGGGCTCAGATCTCCGGATCGAAGCACCGTCTCCTCGAATCCACCGAGGCGGAGCCGGTAGCGCAGACGAATCGAGGCCAACGACTCCTCGCTGAGTCGGATCGCGGTGGCGAGTGGCCAGCGCCGCCGTGTCGGGTGAAACCACCGGGTCCAGTTCGAGTGCGAGAAGACGACGCCGACGGTGACGCGCTCACCCGCGAGGCGGCCATCCAGCATCGACTGGCCGAGACTGAGCGGGGCGTCATCGAAATGTGGAGACAAAACGAGGGTCCTCATCGTGGCGTCAGGCTACCGGCGGATCAGGCTGCTGCTGCGCTGTTCGACGACCGGCAACCCCGGACCAGCGATGGGGGATCGACCCATCGCCACTGGTCCCGGACACCTATGGGTCGCGTGCACTTCGATCCGTAGCGTCAACCAGCGTGTTGTTGTGCAGCGGATCTCGCCCCGCCTCGCGTCCCGGTGGCCGCACCATGCCAAAGCGGTTGGCGATCGCCTGGGCTGCGGTATTCCTGGCGGCGGTATTCCTGGTGTCCGGCTGCGGCGGCGAACCCTCGGCCCGCAACGGCGATGCCGATGGACTCGTTCCTGTGGCTGGGTCGGATGCCGCCGACCGTCCCACGTCGACGCTCGCGGGACCGGCGTCGACTTCCACCACGCGCGTCGACGACACGGCGCTCGACGACACGGCGCCCGGCGACGATACGACGGTGACCCTGCCAGCGCGCGAGGCTGAAGTCGCGCCGGAGCACGTCTTCGTCGTGGCCGCCAATGGGTTGGCCTGGCAGGAAGCGCTCGACGCGCTCGCGGCCCTCGATCCGTCGGCGGTGAACGCGAGCGGGAAGATGACCGAGGATCTGGCTGCGGCCTGGGTGGACGAGATCGAACGGTGGCGCGAAGCCGGCGCGGTCAGGACCGAGGAACGACGCGCTTCGTGGCGACGGGTTGAGTCGGTGATCGAGGTGGAACCCGGGGTGGTGGAAATCGAGGCCTGCCAGTTCGCCGGGCTCGCCATGTACGGCGCTGATGACGCGGTCGTGTGGCCGGGCAACGCCGCGGCGTCGCGCGAGGTGGCCGTGATGGTGTCGACGCCCGACGGCTGGAGGTGGGACGACACCTACCTCGACTCGGCGGACGGCACCTCGCCGGTGAACGATTGCGCGTGGCCGTGATTCGGCGACTCGGCAGGCGCCCGTCGTCGCGCACTTCGGGGCGGACGCGTGTTGGTTTGGTCGCGCTTGTGGCGGTCGCACTCGTGGTCGGCGCCGCCGCGACCATCGCAGGGTTCCCCGCCGAACAGGCGTCGGCCGACACGACCACCGGCGGCGCCTCAACCGACAGCGGGGCAGCGGTCGGGATCTCGAAACGTCGCGCTCCCACGAAATCGAACCGCCGATACTCGACCCGGTGCGACATCTATGAGGTGCTCGAATTGAATCCGAGCAACCCCAAAGGCCCACGAGGCCCGCGCCTGAATCGCAACACGGTCCTTCCGGGGACCCTGGTGTGGCAGACCTGTCGAGACATCCGCAGCAACGCCATCGTTTCGGGTCCGCGTCTCGTGCCGCTGCGCGCCCCGGGCGGAACCCAGCTCTCGTTGGCGACCGTCGACGTTCCCGATCCGGCCATCCAGTTCATGCCGCCGGAGTCGACCCTGCCCGGGGTGCTCACGCGCCTCGACCTGTCGGGTCCGATGATCGTGAGTGCTCAGGCCTCCATCGGCGTCGAGACCGTGACCGTGTACGCCGCCCTCGTCGATACGACCTTCGCCGTCGAGTCGACGACCTTCGTGTGCGAGGCCCCCGGTTGGTTCGCCGAGACACAGGACATCAAGCCGTGCACCCATCGGTTCGCCGGACCCCGCCGCGAACTGACGATCGACGTGACCGCCCGCTGGGCGATGTGGTGGGTCGACGTCTCGGGGGCGATCGAATTGCTGCCCGACCATGTCCGCCGGGTGCAGGTGCCGTATGCGGTCGGTTCGGCGACAACTCGGGTGGCGGGCACCGGCTGGGTCGAACGGTGGATGGCCGGGGTCACCCGGTCGGAGGATCGCTGACTCCGGAGTCGAGCGACGCGTCGGCGATCGGCAATTGCATGACCACCCGGAGGTCGCTTCGCCCCGCGGGAATGAGCTGTTGGTACTCGACGCCGAGCACTCCGAGGGTTGGATGGTTGAACCGTCGGATCCTGGTTTCGAATCCGGCGACGTCGTGTCGGTCCCACCACTCGTCGAATTCCGGGCTCACGCGACGGAGACGTTCGACGAGGTCGTGGACCGCCGGGTCGTCGCGCCACGGTGCGATATCCGCGCGGAACTGCGCCAGGGAACGACGCGCCTCGTGTTCCCACCCCACGATGAGGTCGCGCACCTCGGGGAGCGCGAACAAGACCCACACCAGGTTCCGTTCATTCTCCGCGAGCGTGGTGATCGGCGGGAACAGCTCCGCTTGGGCGCGGTTCCAACCCAGGTACTCCCACGTCGGTCCGAGCAGGTAGGCGGGGATCGGGTCGATCGAGTCGAGGAGCCGCTGCGCCCAGTCCGGCACGTCGACCCCGATCGGAGAGCCGGTGGGTCGGGTCCGGTGCCCGGCCAACTCGACGAGATGATCGCGTTGGGCGCCGTCGAGTCCGAACACGCGGGCGAGCGCGTCGAGCACCTCGACCGATGCCTTGATCGGGCGCCCTTGTTCGAGCCAGGTGTACCAACTCACCGACACGCCGGCGAGCATCGCCACCTCCTCGCGTCGAAGGCCCGGGGTTCGGCGGCGTCCCCGGTGGCCGAGCCCGACCGTCGACGGCTGGGTCGATTCGCGCAACGAACGCAGGTAGTCGCCGAGTTCGAAATCCGAAGTCACGACCACATCGAACCACATCGAACCGCGCCGACCCGCGCCGATACTGCGCCGAGGGTGGTGGTGGACATCACAGGATCGACGCTCACTGTTCGAGGCGCCGGACTCCTGGTCTGATTCAGCCATGACCACGCTGACCCGATGCTCGCCCTTACCTCCACGCTCACCTTCGCCTTCGCTGATGGCGCCACGGGTGGCCTCGCTGCGTTCGTCGTTCATCCGTGACCTGCTGGCGTCGAGCTGTTCGCCGGGGGTGCTGTCGTTGGCGGGGGGCCTGCCCGGAGACGACCTCATTCCGGTCGAAGCGGTTGATCGAGCAGCGAGGCGGGTGCTCGCCGGGGGGTCCGCGGCGCTGAACGCGTTGCAGTACGGCGCCACCGAGGGCGCGGCCGAGCTTCGCGACGTGTTGGGGGAGCGGCTTGGGGTGAGCGGAGGCGAGGTGATCGTGACCACCGGCTCGCAACAGGGGATCGACCTGGTGTCGCGTTGCCTCCTGGAAGCCGGCGACGTTGTGGTGGTCGAGTCGCCGACCTACCTGGGTTCGTTGCAGGCGTTTCGCGCGCAGGAGGCACGCGTCGAGGCCATCGAGGGCGACCGCTGGGGCCTCGACATCGGTCGGCTGGCCGATGCTCTGAGCGCCGGTCTGCGCCCACGGCTCGTGTCGGTCGTGTCCGAGTTCGCCAATCCGTCCGGTGCGACGTTGAGTTTCGAACGCCGGCGCGCGCTGGTCGACCTAGCGCGTCGCTACCGCTTCGTCATCCTCGACGACAACCCCTACGGCGAATTGCGTTGGAGCGGGACGAGTCCTGTCGGGCTCGAAGAGATCGCCGCGACCTCGGCCGATGACGGACGAAACGATTGCGTTGTGTCGCTGGGATCGGCCTCCAAGATTCTCGCTCCGGGTCTTCGGGTCGGGTGGTTGCGCGCCCCCGAGGAGATTCGGCGCTCGGTGGTGACGCTGAAGCAGGCGACCGACCTCCAGACGAGTTCGCTCGACCAACGCCTCGTGGCCGAGTTGCTGGGCGACGCCGACTGGATGGACGCGCACCTGGCCACGGCGCGGGAGACCTACCAACGCCGCTGTTCGGTGCTGCTCGATGCGGTTCTTGGCGGCTTCGGCGATGCAGTCGATGTCGATCAACCCGACGGTGGGATGTTCCTGTGGGTGAGGTTCAACCGGTCAAAGATCGACACGATGGAACTGTTTCGCCGATCGATCGAACTGGGGGTTGCGTTCGTGCCGGGGGAGGCGTTCGGCAGCCGCAGTGGCCGTTCCCACGCCATGCGGCTGTGCTTCGCGACGTTGAAATCCGAGGAACTCCGCACGGCGGTTCGGCGGCTGGTGAGGGCGGCCCAACCGATGTTGTGACGACGGACCGCTCAGGTGAGGGGCGCGACGGGCCTCGTGCGCCTACACTGTCTGAAGCCCTCGCATCGGGGGTCGCATTACGAAAAGAGAATACGTTGGCAACTGGCACGGTGAAGTTCTTCAACCAAGAGAAGGGCTTCGGTTTTATCTCCCGTGAAAACGCGGACGACATCTTCGTCCACTACTCCAACATCCAGGGGTCTGGTTTTAAGACCCTCGAGCCAGGCCAGGAGGTCGAATTCGACACCGCTCCCGGCCGCAAGGGCGAAGAAGCTCAGAACGTTCGCGTTCTTTAAGAGTCACGGAGCCGTGTGCAGATGCCGCCGACGCAAGTCGGCGGCATTGCCATGCATAGCGGGTCGATCCGATCGACCCGTTCGAGAACAAGAAGGTCCCCATCATGGGCGTACAACGAACAAGTTTCGGCAAACTGCAGCGAGATCGAGCCAAGAAGGCGAAGCAGGAAGCCAAGCGGGAGCGCCGCGCAGCGAACGCGGCGGCCGCTGAAGAAGAGCGAGACATCGAAACCATCCTCGGTGATGAGGACAAGGAGCTCTCGGCCGAGGAGCTCCTCGAGGCGATCGAGAAGATCCATCGCCAGTTTGAAAACGACGAGATCGATTTCGAGGAATTCGAGGAACTGAAGCTCGAACTCTTCGCCCGTCTCCCCGTCGACTGAACGGCGCCACGATCGTGGGGTTCGCATCGCGAGTCGTTCGTTTGGTATCCCGTAGCGCACTCGGACTGGGCGGGATCGGTCTGGCGGCGCTGTCATCGGTAGCGATCGTCGGGCATCGGGTACGTCGGCGTCACAACCCCGAACTCGATGCTCTGGCGCACGAGCCCACCTCGATTGTTCACCATCACCTTCGCACCGCTGATGGCGGCGTCGTGCACGTCGCCGAAGCTGGCACCGGCCGACCGGTGGTGTTGCTTCACGGCGTGACGCTGCAATGGTGGGTGTGGTCGCCGGTCATGAACCTGTTGAGCGACCGCTATCGCGTCATCGCCTGGGACATGCCCGGGCATGGCGAGTCGGAACTCGGATCCGACGGGTTCACGATGGAGACGTTGTGTCGAGATCTGGCGATGGTCCTCGACGAACTCGACGTCCGCGACGCCGTGCTCGTCGGGCATTCCCTCGGCGGGTGTACCGTCGGCGGGTTTCTCTCGCGGCAGCCGGAGACGCTGGCTGAGCGCGTCGGGGCGCTCATGTTCGTCGCCACCGCAGCGACGCTGGCGGAGGGCCTCGCGACCAAGGGCAGCCCCAGAACGCTGTTCGGGCTACCCGGCGGTGCGCTGCTCAGCGGCCTGCGCAAGCCCCGCCCGTCGAATCCCTGGACCGACAACGACCTCAACGCAGGGTTGGTCGCCATGGCGTTCGGGCCCGGGGCCACCGCTCGGATGGTCTCGTCGGTTCGCCGGATGATCGCCGAGTTTCCAGCGTCGACGAGCGTCGCCGCAGCGCCGGTGCTGTTGCGTCACGACGCCACCGCGGCGCTGTCGTCGGCGGCGATTCCGACGACGGTGCTGGCCGGACAGTACGACCGACTCCTGCCTCCGGGCCACAGCCGGCAGATCGCGAACCTGGTGCGCGGCTCACGACTCGTTGAGCTCGACGGCGTCGGGCATCAGATCATGCAGGAGGCGCCGCATGAGCTCGTCGCCGCGCTGGATGATCTCGTGACACGAGCTTCGACGCACTGACCGAGCCCGGATGGGTTGTGGGTGGCTGCGTCGCGTTGGCGTGAGCGCGCTCCGAGGTGTGCGCGGCGGCGTGTTGGTGGCGCGCGGAGGTGCCGAACATTTGTTCTGGATTCGTGGGCTTTCGGCTTGCAAGCCGAACTGTCGTTCGATACCATGAACACATGTTCGAGCACGACAGGGCATCCCAACACACCAACAACGGTGACAGCGGCGGTGACGGTTGGGGTCTGCTCGACACCGCAACCACCACCGGCAACACCCTCGCCACACAACTCGAACAACTCCTCGACCACGTCCAAACCGGCATCGAGACCCTCAACACCACCCCAGGCGACACAACACCGTTCAACGGGTCAAGCGGTGGTCAACGCGAACACATCGCCCGCGAACTGTCCCTCACCGCAGCCCGCCTCAACCACCTCGCCCAACGCCTCCACGTCGCCACCGTCAAAATCGCTCAACACGAAAACGTTCACCTCCACGACCGCATCCCCACCATGGGCCACTGGCTCGCACTACACCACGGCATCGCCCGCCGCGACGCCAACCGGCTCCTACGCGCCACCACCACCATCGAACGATTCGAACAAATCGCCACCGCCTACAACAACGGCACCATCACCCTCGGCCACCTCGACGCCATCTCCAAAATCATCCCCACCCGCTACACCCACCAACAAACCCTCGACGCCATCGAAGCCATCCGCAACGTCGAACAACTCCTCATCGACACCGCCACCCACACCAGCATCAACCGATTCGAACAATTCTGCGACAACGTCCGCGACCGCCTCGACCAAGACGGCCCCAGCGACCCCAACACCGAACCATCCCACATCACCCTGTCCAAAACATTCAACGGACGCTGGCACCTGAACGGCAACCTCACCCCCGACGACGGCGCACTCCTCGCCACCATCCTCCACGACCTCATCAACCGCCAAACCCACACCCCCAACGAAACCAACAGCGACAGCGACAACGGCAGCGACAGCGCACCCACAGGCGCCAGCCCACCCACCGAACCGGAGCCCGCCGAGCCCGGTGAGCCCGGACCTGAACCCGGACCTGAACCCGGGCCTGAGCCGGCGGAGCCTGACCCCGCCGAGCCCGAACCCGAACCCGAGCCGGCGGAACCTGCCGAGCCTGAACGCGGGCCCACCATGGCCCAACGCAGAGCCAACGCCCTACGCGACGCCCTCATCACCGCAGCAGGCGCCACCAAACCCGGCCGCGTCGGCACCTACCTCCACATCGACCTCGACAAACTCAACCGCGTCCACGAAGGCCTCACCGCACTG
>Ga0116141_10005467_pt1 | contig 10637 bp, 8 predicted proteins | sample AD_UKC097_MetaG_FD_89744 | JGI IMG/M metagenome (GOLD analysis project Ga0116141, IMG submission 89744) | Active sludge microbial communities of municipal wastewater-treating anaerobic digesters from USA - AD_UKC097_MetaG | ecosystem: Engineered > Bioreactor > Anaerobic > Digestate | place: USA... | reverse complement strand
GAAAATCTGTGGCTGCAGGAAGAAAAATAGAAAAATGATTATTCATTTTATTATCGATAAATACAGGAGCCGCTTTGGGGGATGTTTCTATTATTTTTTTAATTTCATTGACAGTCTCAAAATATAATTTTTTTTCCTTTTCAAATTGATTCCATGGGTCAATTTTATTTGCAAGTTTGGCGCTGGGATAAATAGAAATCGCGATAACCGCTAAAATACATGGACCTGTCCATTTTGAAGCTTCCGGAAAACGATTGATTAGCATATCAGCCATTAAAGCAAGGATCATTATGGTAATGAAAAAAATAATATAATAATATCGTGGTGTAAGAGATGCTTCATCAATTGAGATAGAAACTATTTTATAGATAGGTGCTCTTCCTAAAGCAATAAAAAACGCCAGGCATAAAAGAAACAGAGTCAAAACCCCCAAATACCTTTTTTTGCTGTCTGAACAATGCAGAAAGCACTCGATTAGAATAATAATAACGAGGATTGAGACAAGAAATGGAGCAATTGGGTACTCTAGAGGCATTGATACGTGAAATGGGGCGGCAGGATGATCTCTTGTTGACGGTATAAATAACATTGGGAATGCTGCCATGCAATAAATGCTGTAAGTACATATTCTTACAAACATTTCCAGGATAATTCCGCAATGATTCAAAGGATTGCATAATGAAAGCGGTTTTTGTGTTTGAATTTCACCGCTGAAATAGTAATAAATATTATCCTTAAAAATGAATTGAAACATTATTAAAGCAATAACAGGCAGCATCCATGCTGCAAATTTCCATTTGTTTTTGTTTTCCCAGAGAATGATAACAACTGCAATTGGCGCTAAACACGAAATAATTAATCCACTGCCGTATGAGCTTGCCATCAGCGCCAGCAAAATTGACCATTTTATGGCTATCGTACTCGTAAGCGACATTTTCTGTTTTTCGATCTTGATCAGGTCGTATAAAAACAATAGGAAGAAAAAACCTACTAAAATAATACCATGGCAAGAATACCAGGCCAATACTCCATAATTGATAGGGCAAATTCCCCAAATAACCGTTCCTGCAGCGGCAATTACAGATTTATCGGTCAGCAAATAGATAATTTTGTAAAGAATAAATGCGCAAGCAAGATGTGTCGCCATAAGGATTGAGTAATATGGAAGCGCATTTATTCCAAACAGTTGAAACAGAAGATAGAAAATAAGGTTTCTAAAGGAATAAAGGTGTCCTCCATAAGAAGAGAAAATAAATTCGAGAGGTTGCCAATTAGAAATCTGATAAAGATGAAGAAAATCGTCACTATGAAAAAATGTGAAAAAAACCTGATAATTTGCGATCAGCACGGAAATAATTACCAACAAAGGAATTAGTAGGCTGTTATTGATAATCTTTGTGGAAAGCTTCATCATTGCTATGCTCTTTCCGGTCAGCCCTGACGGGATGCTCCGGAAACGTGAGACTTGATGGCATTGAAAAACAATTTTGCAGAATCCTCCCAGTTTAACCATGACCATTCTTCTAGTTTTCTGGCCGCCGGAAAAATTCCTTTTTTTTCAAAATCCATGATTAGAGCCACCAGGGTTTTTGGCTGGTCTGGGTCAAAATAGGCGACAAAATCGCCTCCGATCTCCCGAAAAACTGGAATGTCGCTGGCCATCACTGGCAAACAGCGCTGCATCGCTTCCACCAGAGGTAGGCCAAATCCTTCGACATAGGAGGGATAGACCAGGCTGCGCGATGAGCGGTAGCAATATTCAAGCTCCGCATCCGAAAGATCGTTGAACATAAACAGCCGCTTATTATATTCGCGGTGATTTTTGACCCTTGTCACAATATCCTCACAGCGCCATCCGACTTTTCCCGCCAGACATAAGACAAAAGGCTCGTCTTTTTGCCACAGCAGCTCAAAGGCGTTCAGTAAAAAACCATAGTTCTTTCGAGGCTCTATTGTTCCAACCATTAAATACACCAAAGAGCGTCCGGTTGGGCCGTCAAAAACGTTCTGTAACTCCTGTCGAATTGCCGGACTCTTTTCCATCAAATCAAGCTCTGTGCCCAAATGAAAATAATCAAACCATTGATGTCCAGATTTTGCCTCACGGACGGTTTGAAAAACGTATTCCTTCATCTGATCGCGAATGGTTTGTGATATCGCGATGAAGCCATCCGATGTCCTGGCCGCCCATTGAATCCAGTGTTGAAAAATGGGTACCAAGCCGCGGTGGCAGTATCGGGGATGGGTCAGGGGAATCAAATCATAGATAACGGAAACAATGATTATGCCCCGGCCCTTTAATTCATCCACCAGCGAAAAAATGTCCGCATGCCAGGAAGAATCCAGCAAAACCAGCACATCTCCGGAATTGACCTTGAACTCTACAATGCGCTCGCCGATTTCCTTTTTCCGGCAAATTCGGGAAAGAAAAGTAATCGGAATATAGAAAACTGCCAGCCCGGCCAACTTCATGGCAAAAAGCAAAGCAGTCTCCAGCAGGCTGGATGCCCGAAAAGGCCAGTGTGCGGATAAACGATCAAAAAGAAGCCAGTAACGCATCCGAAGTTGAACCAGCTTGGCGTAAAGAAGATTAGCCCGAAACATTTCCACTCCTGCCGGTTCAAGCTTTTTTACCTCGAATACCCTGCTGTCCCTCAAAATAACGGGAATGACTTCGTATTGGGTTGGTTTACCGGATAAATTAGCAAGGATATTGCGGACAACGCGTTGAATGCCTGAATTATAATTGGGATGCTCGTAAACAAACGTGCATTCAATGAGAAACTTCATCTTTGTCCTGTTCAAAAGAAGGCGGCGTTTGGCCGGAAGACAGATGTTCAACGGTCAAAACCGCGTCCAGCGACGCGACGCCCACAAAATCCGGTTTTTTTGTATTATAAACGGAAAATACTAAACCTGTGTCGCGCCACTCATAATTATCAGAAAGGTGTGATTCCTGCCTGGAGACACTCGTTGATATGGAGTAGTTGCCTTTGCCCAAATTCATAGCAAACTGAAAATGGCCAATCACCTGATCTCCCGCCGATAAATGTTCAATTTTTTTGCCCACGCGATAGCTGTTGATGCCGTATACGATTTGTCCAAATCGATCTCTGATCAGAAATCCCATCACCATCTCCGGAACGGTTTTATTGACCTGCGCTTTTACTTCCAGTCTTACATAAGAACCTGTTTCTACCGCTAATATAGATTTCCCTTCGTTGTTTTTAAGGTTAATTTCCACTACAGTGACATCGCCGAGACCTGATATGGTTTGCAGCTTTCCATAGGCCAGCCGTTCCTGTCTGATCAGCTTGACATCGCGTTCGGATAGAAGAGCATGGTAAAAATCCATGGACTCGTCCGGTGGCCCTTCCTTGACCATTTTTCCTTCATGTAAAACAATAACACGATCGCAAATAGACTGTATGGCGCTGCGATCATGAGAGACGAGCAAGAGAGTGGTTCCTTCTTCGCGAAAGTTGCGGATTCTCCTGAAGCTTTTATGCTGAAAATGAGAGTCTCCCACTGAAAGAGCTTCGTCCACAATCAGAACATCCGGCCTTTTGGCCGTGGCCACTGCAAACGCCAGCCGAATTTGCATGCCGCTGGAGTAAGTACGCACCGGCTGATCGATATACTTTCCAATTTCCGCGAAATCTTCAATTTCGGGCAGCAAAGATTGTATTTCATCGACTAGAAAACCAAACAGTTGACCGGCCATGATTACGTTTTGACGTCCGGTAAACTCGGGATGAAAGCCCATGCCCAACTCCAGAAGAGCAGCCACACGGCCCGCTGCCTCAATGTTGCCTTCCGTATGCTTTGTCGTGCCCGCGATAATTTTCAAAAGCGTTGATTTTCCCGCCCCGTTCATACCGACAATTCCCAGCGCTTCTCCAGCGTAAACCTCGAAATGGATGTCTTTTAAAGCCCAGTATAAGAGATGCCGCGTCGTCGACCATGGCAGACACCATTCCGCGAGGCGAGACCACTGGCTTGGATATTGTTTATAAGCCTTGCCGAGGTGATGAAGGCGCAAAATAGTCATCAGAGTTCATCCACCATTTCACCGGATCGCTGTTTATAAAGCTTGACCGAGACAAGGCATGCCAGCGCGGCCAGGATGGCTATCGGCACCAGGGTAAGCCAATCTGGCAGTTTTCCATAAACCAGGATGGATTGATAGGCCGATACGACAGGTGCCATAGGATTCAGTTTGATCAGGGATTGGATGGACTTTGGTAAAATGGATATGGGGTAGATGATGGGTGTGAACCAGAACCAGAATTGCAGGATAATGCCTACGGACTGCCCCACGTCCCGGAAAAAAACATTCAGAATTCCCATAATAATTCCCAGACCAATTGCAAAAACCACTTGGATGACCAGTGCGACGGGCAGACCGAGGATGACCCAACCGGGGAATTTACCCAGAATGACCAAAAAGCAGAGAAACAGACCAAAGCTGATGGCGAAACTGACGGCGGCATTACCCACCACAATAATCGGCAGGCATATTCTTGGAAAATTCAGCTTTTTAATCAAATTGGCATTTTCCAGAAAAACATTTTGACTCCGCTGGATGATTTCCGCAAAAAAACTCCAGGTCAGCACCCCGGAGCATAAATAGATACTGTAAGCCATCGTGTCGTTTACCCCAGGCAGTCGCGCTTTCATTAGTTGAGAAAAAATGACCGTGTAGATCAGGATGGTTGCCAGAGGATTCAGAATTGCCCATAAACTGCCAAGAACTGATTTCCGGTAGCGCATCTGAAAATCTCGTTTCAGGCTTCCCCAAATAAATCCACGATAGGCAAGAATCGTTTTTAATTGATTGGTAATCATGGCATGCTCTTTTCGGATATTCGGTGCCGAACTGGGTTGGTTGTGTCCTAATAACTAATGATATCAAGGAATTGTAGCAATGTGCGGCGCAATGATCTTTTTCCAAATCATATAGCCATCGCCATTGAGATGCAAGCCGTCATTGGAATACCTTTGGGACAGGCGCCTGTTATCCGATAGTTCATGGTTAAGATCAATATATTGAATAGAACGCAATCGGCATTGTCGTTCCAAATAATCATTCAGGATGGTAACTTTTTCATTGACCACATCCCGATTAAAAAATTGATATAAAGAGTGGACTGAACAAATAATGGAATATGCAGATCTGAAATATTTTTAATAATTTCGGCATAGTTTGATTGAATAGTCGCCATGCTTACACCACGATAAATATCGTTTGTCCCTACCGTGATAAAGATGCCTTTGGGTTTTTGAAGGAGGCATCCGTTCAATCGGTTCAATATGCCGTCGGTTGTATCCGAGTTGATTCCTCTGTTGACGATGTCTGTTCTTTCCAAAAGCTCATTCCATTCACATCCATCCGTAAGCGAATCGCCAATAAAGACAATTTTATTTGAACAATCAAATTTTTCAAATAAGGATCGTTTCTGGAGGATGTAATATTTAAAAGGCACAATTTCATAAGGATTTACATCAGTTCGAATAGGTTGATCGGACAGGCGATGGTAAATTCTTGACGGATAATGTTCCCGGATAAATATGACCAAAAAAAGAAATATAAAAAAGGCGGTTATTCCAAATATTTATCATTTTCCATACTCGCCGGAAAAGTTTTATCATTGGTATGCCTTTGCGCGTTTGGAAGCTGACAAGTTTTTGCTGATACGAATGCCCCAATCAATCAGTGGCCTTTCAAAGACCATGAACATAGCGGATGCCACCAAAAAAGAGCCGATCATTGTAAAAATATAGATAAACATGAAGGATGCCGGCATCCCTGCCGGTAGTTCCAGAATGGATGAACCTAGATACATTGCCAGAATGATTAGAAAGTGGTGTGTAAGGTATATGCCGTAAGATACTCGTGCCAGGGGGTACCAGATACGTAGAGAAAGGAAGCGGGTGACACGGTTTTTGAGAAACAAACAATTGAGCACAAGCAATCCTGTGCCCAGAGCGCAGAAAAGGAACTGAAAAACAACTGCAAAAACACCTTGCTCAAATATTCCTCCAAATACACCAACCGATCCGATCAACAACAATGCTCCTATCCAGCATCCGTCGCCTAATCGTTCCACAACTGTTTGCAGACTATTTTTATGATGAACAAAAAAATAGGCGATAACAACACCAACCATGATTTCATCAATTCTGTTATGCGTGCGATAGTAAAAACCGTCCAGCAAGCGGATGGAAGGATCCAGAGCATATTGGACTGCGCGGCCCAGAAGTGGAAGAAACATGGCTAAGATCAGAACAACTGGTCGGACACCCCGGTGTTTTGTGCGGTAAAGAATAGCCAGCATAAGGGGGAGCATCAGATAAAAATGCTCTTCCACGCAAAGCGACCAGGCCCCGCCCATGGGGTTTGCTTTTCCGGCGCTGTAGGCATAATTCATAACGTAGATATAGTTCATCCAGCTTTCTTTGAACATGGCGTGCCAACCACCATCACCTATCAAGAGATAGCGCAAAGCTGGAATATCCAGACGTGTGAAAAAAAAGATGGTGAGTGTGAGCACCAAGTAATAAGCGGGAAAGACCCGCATTGAGCGACGAACGAAAAACCGGGGGAACTCAACACTGCCTGTGGTTGCAAGACTTGTCATCAGAATGCGTCCAATCAGGAATCCGCTTAAAACAAAAAAAATATCCATGCCATACCAGAATGCTCTGATAAAGCGAAAAAATAAGGACAGATTGACCATGGCATTTGCGTTTGATGAAAAAAAACCTCCAAAATGAGCCACATGAAAACCAATGACAAAAAAAGCGGCGACTGCCCGCATGCCGTGAAGAGCGTCGAATTGGTCGCCGGGAGGTGATAATACATCACGGCGTATCCGCTCTTTCAATATCGTCCAGATTCTAACGGATGCACTTGTTGATGCGATTGGAGTAGCGGGCGCAAGGTGACTTGATTGATTTGGAATATGTTTTTTGCTGTTATATCGGGGGAAAAATATCAAGGATTAAATCACCATCCGCCAAAGTAATATTTTATAAATTATATAACCGGTAAAAATGTGACAGATTTCTTTAACCGACCGTAACCAATTCTTGAATAATAGAGGACTTTCTGCGAAACGGCGGCCATTTTCTTTCTGATGAAGATTTGCTTTTTTAAGAAAAAGTCAAAAAACCTTATTTTCAGCAGAGGGATGAACAGTGCCGGATCATCCTGCTGCGGAACGGGCGATGCAAGATCTTCCGCCGGGACGCCGCAGTGGACGAAAACCATTTTTAACCTTTCCGTGACAACCGCCTTTGAGCAATATTTTCGCAAACTTTCGACGGCGCAATCCGCCATGCGGGCGTAAAGAGCAGGGGCATTTTTGGCTGTCTGATAACTTTTCAGGTAGGCGTGATAGAGAGATTCCCAATTGATCCGGTAGCGCATGGTTCTCAATGCGCCGCTTGGATCATCCGGCCAGAGCGTTTTTTCAAGATTCGATTGCACGACAAAGGCATTGTCTTCGCGGATATAATCTTCCATGGCCGTGTGTCCCGGCGCGATGGCCGGTTTTCCCGCAGACATGAATTCCATCAAAGGAAGGCACTGGCCTTCCCCGTACGCCGCGTTAACCACATAGGTCGTTGCCCGGACCAGTGCGGTATAGGCGTCATCATTCAAATATCCGTGCAAAATGACGACCCGGCATTTGAATGGTGTCAGTTGAGATATTTCATAGGTTAACACACGGCGGGTCTCCTCAAAGTCATGATGGACCACTTTCAGGATTAGCGTGACGTCCTGTAGTTCCCGGAACGCCCAAATATAGCCCTTGATGATGTCAATGAAGTTTTTTCGGCCGTCGTCCGGATTGAACACTGCCGTATAAACGATTCCGCTCAGGCGCAGGATGTTGCCTTCCGGTTGGCCTTTTTTGGGGAAAGTCCGCTGTTGGGCATATTCCTCCTGGCAATCGCGCGGCAGCAGGGGAACCTCACATCCATTGAAATCGACAAAGGTTCCGCCGACCGTTAAATCAAATCCTTCGGCTGGGTCCGGCGTTTTTCCTTTTTTATAAAACTTGACATAGCTATCCCAAACGGGTGCCGGAATGGACCAGATTGGAAAGTCATCCCCCATCTCTTTCCGGACGGCGTTTACCGCAAAGCTGGAATGTGTAATAGCGCGTCCATGCTGACGAAAAACGTGTCGCCAGTCATTGCGCGGATCGTCGCCCCAAACGTCCGTCGGTATCGTCCAGTATTCCCAGGCGAAAACTGAGAGCGTCGGGCACTCCAGGCCGATAACCGTTTTAAAAGGAGGGGTGAATGAAAGGAACAGACAGGGCTCTTTTCTGGCCCGGCAGGATTTGTAAAGGATGTCGGCATCCCGCTGCGGGTTCCTGATTTCGACAACGGTGGCAAATTGGCGAAGAACATCCCGGAATTTTTTCAGGACAAAATAGTAGCTGTAGTCCGGCAAACCCATACTGGACCGGATGCTGTTTTCCGTTTGAGCTGAATGAACAAGAATGATCATAATGAAAAATCTATCTCACGTAATGGGTGCGAGACCATTCGTTGATATCCGCAAATTTGCCAATATGCTCCAATCCGACTTACATCTGACGCTACAGTGTAGCGGTGAGGAAACTTTGCAGCTTGTCTTTCACGACATGATGGGAAGCGAAAGTTTTGATTTGCGACATTGCGGCCTGAGCCATTTTGCCGTAGGTATCGGGCTGATTTTTGGCAATCTGATAGCTTTGCTGGTAGGCATTCACCAGCGATTCCCAGTTGATGCGATGATACATGGCCCTGAAAACAGGACGGGAATCATGAGGCCAGACGGTGGGCTCGAGGCTGGAATCAACAATAAAAGAAGAGGAGGAGTCCATATAATCCGCCATGGCCGTATGATCGGGGGACAGGGCGGGTTTGCCGCAGGCCATAAATTCCATCAGGGGCAGGCACAGGCCTTCGCTGCGGGAAGCATTGATGTAATAATCGGTAGCGGCTATGAGCTTTTCATATTCACCCGGCTCCAGGTAACCGTGCAATGCCAGAATTCGGCACTTGAAAGGCGCCAGTTGCTGCATGAGCAAGTGCAATTTTCCCAGAAATGATGACAAGGCATTGTGGGTCATCTTTAAAACCAGCGTGGCGTCCTCCACATCCTGAAAAACCGTGCAGAATGCGGTGAGAATGTCCTTCCAATTCTTCCGGCCGTCAATCGGATTGAAGACGGACGCATATACCACACCATCGAGTTTGATCGGACGGGCGGCCTGGTCTTCCTGCCGCACTGCCCCTTGAGCTTCCCCATCCGACTGGCCGGTCATTTCGATGCTGCGAAGACCAATTCCCATGGAACGCCGATCCTGGGCGTCCGGAATTGCTGTTAAATCCAGGCCCGAAAATTGCAAAATGCTGACAGGTTTCTTTGGGTGAAAGATGACCTGGATGTCCGTGTAGTAGGCTCTCAGGCGTATCCGTTTTTTTTCATCGCCCAGGGAAACAAAAATATCTTTATTGACATTATTCGCATACCCGCAGGCGGTGATTTTTATCTGAACGGTCCCTCTGATCCGGCGGGGCAAAAGGACCCATGGCTCCCTGAGGCGAGACCAGCTTCCCCATACTTCCGGTTCATAAAATCCGCCGAGATAGGCGCTGAATTCATCAGTTTTGGAAAAACCCAGAAGCAGTTTTTCCCCGGAATAGTTTTCCAGACGAAAGCTGTCCGACACATCATGCGGATCAAAAATATCGGGTGTAATACAGTAATTCCTGCTGTCTACGATGTTGCCCTTCATTGATATTTCCACCGGCCTGATGCTGAAGCGACCGACGGCCTGATTTCTGAATTTTTCAAATGCGTCCCAGACAGGTACCGGAATCGCAACAACGGGAAATTCGCTACCCATAGCTTTCTTGACGCTCTGGGCTGAGTACTGAGAAAGCACGATCAATCTTCCGTGATCGGATAACACCACGCGCCAGTCGTTTTTGGGATTATCATCCCAGACCTCATTTGGTATGGTATCGAACTCCCAGGCTAGTACCCCGATGGTTGGACACCGAAGGCCGGTCGTAGATTTATGGGGTGGAGAAAATGTAATAAATACGCAATCTTCGTTTTTCTTTCGGCAGGCGTCATAAATGCAATCCACTTCTTTTTCCGGGTCCTTTACAATATGCACCTGACCCAGCTCTTTCAAAACAGGAAGAAAGCCTTTTAAAACAATATAATAGCTGTATTCCGGCAGGCCCAGGCTGCTGTGCAGGTTTTCTTCCCGGATTTGCGAATAAACAATAAAGTTCATGAAAACATTCTACCGGTTTTGCATGGTTTCCTGATAGACCGACAGTGTTTGCTCGGCGGTTTGTTTCCAGGAAAAACGTTGAAGGTTCTGAAATCCCTTTTCTCTGAGATTTTTTCGCAATGTGAGGTCGGAGGCGACTTGAGCAATCTTTTCCGACATGTCCTGAATGGAAAAAGGATCGAAAAAAACGCCAGCCTCGCCGACCACTTCAGGCAATGATGCTGTATTGGAACAGACCAGAGGAACGCCGGCGGCCATGGCTTCCAGAGCCGGCAAACCGAAGCCTTCATAAAAAGACGGAAAGACCATAAAATCCGAACCTTGAAG
>Ga0116141_10005465_pt1 | contig 10639 bp, 12 predicted proteins | sample AD_UKC097_MetaG_FD_89744 | JGI IMG/M metagenome (GOLD analysis project Ga0116141, IMG submission 89744) | Active sludge microbial communities of municipal wastewater-treating anaerobic digesters from USA - AD_UKC097_MetaG | ecosystem: Engineered > Bioreactor > Anaerobic > Digestate | place: USA... | reverse complement strand
CCTCGAATTGTGAGAAATTTCACTAACTTTCTGTCCCATATAAACTTATATTCCATACAAAACACCATCCAGCCGGTTTTTTCCTTGACGTTAACATAAACTATTAGTATATTTTATAGCGAGCAATTACTCATTCGGGGGGATAGTATGAAGCCATATAAAAAGGTTGTCATTCTTTTCGCACTTGCATGCCTCATCGTACCTGCCGCGCTTTTCGCGAGCGGAACAAGCCATAATACATGCGCAACACGGTATCCCATAATCCTCGCCCACGGCATGGGCGCGACCGACGACATGCTGGGCTTCATCGATTATTGGTGGGGAATCGAGGAGGCGCTGGGCGACGAGGGCGCGCGCGTCTACGTCATCAAGCTCAACGGCATGGACAGCACCGTGAACAAGGCGATCGAGTTCCGCCGGCAGTTCCTGTATTTCCTGGCGGTGTCGGGCGCCGCGAAGGCGAATATAATTGGACACTCGCATGGCACAATCTACACGCGCTATGCCATCACTAACCTCGGTCTCGCCTCGAAGGTGGCGAGCCACACCAGCCTCAGCGGACCGCACCGCGGCAGCGCCGTCGCAGACGTGATCCTGGGGATCCTTCCGGACCGCGGTCTCCAGCTCGTGGGCAGCGTTGTCAATTTTGTGTACTCTTTCCTCATGAGCGACAACAGTCCCGATACGGTGCAGAACATCCGCGACCTGTCGCGCTCCTACATGACGAACGTTTTCAACCCGAGCACTCCCAACGCCGCCGGCGTCTACTACCAGAGCTGGACCGGCAAGATCAAGACCATCACGGCGGAACTGGTCATGGAACCCACGTGGCTCCTCATGCTGTATTACGAGGGTGCCAACGACGGCCTCGTGTCTGTGAACTCGGCGAAGTGGGGCAACTTCCGCGGCGTGGAGAGCGGCGCGTGGTGGTGCGGAGGCGTATCGCACTACAATATCATCGGCCAGCTCTTCGGCATCACGCCGGGATTCGACGCGCCCGCGTTCTTCGTGAACATTGTGAAGGATTTGAAGAACAGGGGATTCTGATATTCCTCGCCTCCGTTTTATAAAAAGGGACGGTCCTTTCGGAGCGTCCTTTTTTTTCAGATTATGATGTGCGCCGTGGCCGGATTCGATGCCGTGTATCGGCGGCTTGTCCTTTACGAACACTCACGAGTGGTTGCGCAGGAAATCCACGAGCGTTCCCGCCCGATGGTGGTCCGACATCTCCTCCAGGAGCCGGTCGCTCGCCACGATAGCCTTGAGCGCGTCCATGCGCCTCTGCGGATCGAGCCCCCTGAACGCGTCGTGCTCCCTGAGAAGCCCGCGCGCCTCCTTTAGCGCCTCCAGGATGCGGCCGATGTTGTCGGGGAGGGAGCGCTCCAGCACGCGCCGCACCTTCGCCGCCATTGCGGGCGACGCTCCGCCGGTGGATACCGCTACGGTGAGGTCGCCCCTCGTGAAGGAGGAGGGGATGATAAAACTGCAGTGCTCGGGATCGTCCACGGCGTTGATGAAGATGCCGCGCTCGGACGCCTCGCGGTGCACAGCGGCGTTGATCTCCGCGCTGTCGGTTGCGGAGAAGGCGAGCACCGCCCCTTCCAGGTCACCGGGATAGTAGTCCCGCTTGATGATGATGGGATTGTCACGCTCCTCGCTCATCCTTTGAAGCTCCGGGTGGATCTGGGGAGACACCACGGTAACGAATGCGCCGGCCTCGATGAGGTCGTGGACCTTGCGGAGTGCCACGTCGCCGCCGCCTATGACCGTCACATGACGATCTTTCAGGTCGATAAAAATCGGGTAGTACTTCATCCGCCTTTCCTGCTTATAGAATATTGCGTCACTAGTCAGGGGTGTCCCGCATGGTGACCCAGCCCCCGAACTTGTACCGCCGTGTGCACCGTATACCGTCGATGAAGACGGGATTGTCGCCATCGTCGGCGAAAATGTAATCGACCGCTTTTCCCGGTGGCACCTTCTGGAGTATGTGCCGCGCAGGCTCCCCGCGTTCGTTGAGTGCGCGGGAATCGCAGCGTGGGCACACGACCCGCGGGTAGATCGAATACGGCTCGCCAAGGGGATTGCCGCAGATGGCGCAGGTCGCCGTTACCGCCACGCTACCTCGCGAGCTCCGCGGGCATCTCGAAAAGTTCACTCTTTCTTCGAAGTTCTTCCCTTTTATCGTTGTCGAGCCCGATTTCCTCGTCGGAGATGTAGCACTGCGGATCCGGCGCCCAGGGATCGCCGAAGGCGCGCAGCGCCCGCACGCGCATGGAGCCGGTGCAAAGGTCGCGGTGGGCGCAGAGGCGGCAGCGCCCCTTGATGAAGTCGGCCTTGTGCTTCAGGCCCTTCATCAGGGGATCGCTCTCATCCATCCAGATGTCGCCGAAGCTTCGCTCGCGTATGTTGCCCAGGTGATAGTCCTGCCAGAACTGGTCCGGGTGCACGTTGCCGAAAAAGTCGATGTTGGCGATACCCACGCCGGTTGAATGCGCGCCGCCGCCGTTCCATGCGAGGAGCCGGCGCACTTCCTCCGCGCGCGCGTCACCCGCCGCCTTCAGCTTCAGGTAAATGTAGACGCCGTCCGCGTGGTTGTCCACCGTGAGGATGTTGATATCCTTCCCGCGGTCGAAGTAGTCCTTCGTCCGCACCATGATGGTATCCATCGCGTCGCGGGACTGGCCGTGCGTCAGGTCGCCCGCGAAGAGGTTCCCGCCGCGGCCGGAGTAGACCAGGTGGTAGAAGCAGGCGCGGTTGATGCCCTCGCGCTCGATGAAGTCGAATATGGCATTGAGGTCCCCGTAGTTCTGCCGGGTGAGCGTGAGGCGCAGGCCCACGCGCTGCCCCACGGCGACGCAGTGCCCGAAGCCCGCCATGGCCCGGGAGAATGCGCCCTTCATTCCGCGGAACTCGTCGTTCACCGGTTCCATGCCGTCGAGGCTGATGCCCACGTAGACGATCCCGGCGTCCTTGATGGCGCGCGCCGCGTCGCGGTCGATGAGCGTGCCGTTGGTCGACAGCACCGGGCGGATGTTTTTATTCGACGCGCGTTCGATCAGCCGGAAAAGGTCCTTCCGCATGAGCGGCTCGCCGCCGGAGAAGAGGAGCGACGGTATCCTGAACGCCGCGAGGTCGTCGATGAGTGCGAAACCTTCTTCGGTGGTGAGCTCACCGGCGTAGTTCTGGTTCGCTGAATCGGTGTAGCAGTGGACGCATTTCAGGTTGCACGTGCGCGTGGTGCTCCACACCACTATGGGCCGCCTTTCCGAGGCGAGCACCTGCACCTCGTGGGGCCTGTTGCCGTGGCAGTCCGGCCCAGACTTCGCGCCGTAGCGCAGGCCGTCGCCCGTGGATTGGCCGCCGCAGTAGAGTTTCCCTATATCAATCATTCTTCGTCTTCCATCTTTCAAATTCCGGCGAAAAGTATCGGACCCTCTCCTTCTTGAACTCCCGAAGCGTCCTGAGCACCAGGCAGTCGCCGATGCCTGACTCCTTCTGCAATGCCGCGATGATCCCGTCAAGCTCTTCATCGCTTTTCGCGTGGATCATCGCAAAGAGGGGATGCTCCCACCTGCCGGGAGTCGTTTCCCGGAGGTACAGGTGCGAGATGCTCTTCACCGCGCCGAAGATGCGCACGATATCGGCCTCGCCGAGCGCGCCGGGCTTCCAGGCCGTCATGGCGTTGGCGCCGTACCCGGCCTTCCGGTGGCGGAGCACCGCGGAGTAGCGGCGCATCATTCCCCGCTCCTTGAACGAAACCCCGATGTCCAGCAGCATCGTCTCGTTGATCCGTCCCTTCTCCCGTTCAATCATAGCGCGGAACGCGCGTTCTTCAAGGGGAAGATCGCACTGGAGCAGGCGTACCGCCTCCTTTTCACCAATGGTGAGGGGTCTTCCCCCGGAAAACGCGGAAGCGCTTCCGCGCCTTCCGTCGTGCGCCGCTGCGCCTTCATCATCATCCCCCATGGCGAAATGCACGCCTATCTTGAGCATCTTCACGGTACGGAGGATGATATGGTCCGTTTCCCCGGCACGCGCCGCCAGGCCGCGCACGGCGTCGTCCAGGCTCTCTTCCGCCGGGAGCGCAAGCGTGAACCAGATGTTGAAGCGGTGTGCGCGCAGGTAGTTGTGGCTTACGCCGGGATGGGAGCTGATGATGCCGGCGGCGCGCTCCGCGTCGTTGTCATCGATGGATACTGCAGCGAGGCACGAGCGGTACCCCAGCGACGACGCGTTGAAAATGCCGGCGATGTTCCGAATCACGCCATCGCTCTTCAGTTTCTTCACAGCCGCGATGAATTCCGTCTCCGTGAGGCCGGTCTCCTCCGCCATGCGCGCGAAGGGGCGTTCCACGAAGGGAATGTCGCGCTGGACGCGGTTGAGGACCTTCTGTTCGACAGGGGTGAAGTTCATGAAAATTTTCTTAGTATTGTTATATATGTTTGAATAATATCACAGTTTAATTAACCACAGAGACACAGAGGCGCAGAGAAAAAAGATAATGAACCGTGCGCTGAATCCCTCTGTATCTTTGTGGTTGCCTTTGTCCCTATGCCATGCAATGCCCTGCTATGTGAAAGCAACAGGCAGCTTTCGTGTTCCGCCCCAACTTGATATCACAATTTGTGATCTTAAAAAAACTGAATGCCTCGCGTGTGAGCTGGAACATGAAATCATCAGGAAAGCGGGAGTTGTTCCGCTTCACCGCCTGGTTCAGGGTGCGGGTCTCCACGCCGTACAGTTCCGCGAGGTCCCTGTCGAGCATGACCCTGTGGCCGCGGATATCGTATATTTTTTTCAGAATCCTTTCTTCGGGGAGCATTCAATCATCATCCTGACGAGTGTATGTGAGCCGGTACTGGATACAACAACTGGACCAGTTCGCCGGATACGTCAAGAGATATTGAGTGTGCGGAAAGTCCCATCCTGTAATTAATGCTTGAAAAACCGGCGGAGAGCGGGTACGATTATACAATCGGCAAGTCGGGGGACATCAGCATGAGAGTGGAGGAGACCTGAATGAAAAGGCTTATCGTGATGGTGATGATGGGTATCGTGATGTTCGCGATGGTCAGAAGCGCAAGCGCGCTGGGAGTGAGCGTGGGTGCATCTGCATGGTATGCCGACTGGCAGATACAGGAACCGGCAGGCAGCTGGGACACAATGGATTCCACGCTCCTTTACGGTCCGGTCCTTGCGCTCAGGTTCACCCAGGAACTGAGCCTGTCATCGGCCTTCCTGTACGGAGTGTTCAAACACACCGATGGGAGCGGCAACCCCGAGGAGATCGAAAGGATCGATTCGGATTCCGCTCTGATATATGGGCTCGGCCGGTACTTCAAGGTATTCGCCGGCTTCAAGTACATAGGCTACACCGTGGGTTCGACGAGACACGCATCGTTCGGGCCGGGTCTCGGCATCGGGCTGGTGGCGCCCCTCAGGGAAAACCTGTTTTTTATCGCGAATGTTTCGGGAATGTACCTGTGGGGCAAGGATACGGGTGGCGAGAATTCTGATGACATTACATTCATCGAATATGCCTACAACTCCAATGCGGCCCTGACATATGTTTTTTCTTCAGCGCCCGTAAGCATTTCGCTGGGTGGAAGGTACCAGTATATCGAATCCCACTACGATGAAATTTATGACAGGGATATGAAACAGCGCATCTTCGGCGTGACCGTGTCAGCCATCTACTCGTTCGAGATATAACCGGCTGAGGATGATCCCGTGAGCGACGAAGCGAGGACACTGCGCATCAGGCACCTTTACCGGACGATGATACTGCGCGGCGGCGTAAGGATACCGCGCAGTCACGCGGAGGGGCTCGTCGGCCCGGACTGCGCCTACCGGCTTTACGATGTGGCGGATAATAGGAGCGGCGCCTCCAGGCGCGCAAGGAGGAAGCGCGGGAAGGGGGAAAATCGCGCGCGATGACCGACCATCGAACAGGCGCGAATTGCAATTCGCGCCTGTTCCCCAAACCTCACTCCCCGATAAACTTCGGCTTCCGCTTTTCCAGGAACGACTTCACCGCCTCGGCGTGGTCGGCGGACTTCACCGCCTCGTACTGGTAGCCGATGGTCATGTTCACCGTTTCGCCGAGCGGCATCCATGCCATCTCGTTGATGGCCTTCTTCATGACGCTCACCGCGTAGGGCCCGCGCGCCAGGCGCGCGGCGAGTTTCTCCGCCTGGGGGAGGAGCTCCGCCGTCGGCACCACCTTCTCAACGAGGCCGATGCGCAGCGCCTCCTGCGCGTTCACGAAGTCCCCGGTGTAGCAGAGGAGCTTCGCCATACCCATGCCCACGATCTTCGGGAGGAGGCACATGCCCACCTCGGGCACAAGCCCCATCTTCACGAAAAACTCTCCCATCTGCGCGCTCTCGGCGGCGATGCGGATGTCACAGATGAGGGCAAGCTCCATGCCGGCGCCAAGGGCGAAGCCGTTGACCGCCGCGATGGTGGGAATCTGTAAATTGTAGACCGCGACGTACATCTCGGCCAGCTCCTCGAAGTAGGCCTTGAACTCCTTCGGGTTCTTGTGCTTCAGCGGATCGATCTCCTTCTCCACGTCGCCGCCGGCGGAGAAGTGCTCGCCCGCGCCGGTGAAGACCAGCGCGCGTATCCGCGTGTCGCCGATCGCGTCGCGGTACGCTTTCAGGAGGTCGTTGAACATCGGCGGGTCGAACGCGTTGAACTTGTCCGGCCGGTTGAACGTGAGGACCGCGTAGTTCTCTTTTACCTCCAGTATGCAGTTGCCGTAATCGCGTGTATCGTCTGCCATGATTTTGTCCCTTGGATTTGATATTCATACCGGTGCTCCCTCCCCATTGGGAAGGGGGAGGGTCGGGGAGGGGGTGATATCATCACACCCTTTCGCAGATCGTTGCCGGAGCCATGGCCCCGCCGGTGCAGATGGCCACGAGCGCGTACTTCCCCTTCCTGCGCGCGAGCTCGTGCACGGCCGTCACCGAGAGGCGGCATCCGGAGTTGCCCACGGGATGGCCGAGCGCCAGCGCCCCGCCGTTCACGTTGAGCTTCGCCATGTCGGCCTTCAGTTCCTTCGCCCATGCGAGCGGAATGGGCGCGAATGCCTCGTTGATCTCGAAGATGTCGATATCGTCCATCTTCAGCACCGCCTTCGCGAGCACCTTCGGCGTCGCGTAGATGGGGCCCGTGAGCATCAGGATGGGATCGGAGCCGACGACGGCGCTGGCGACTACACGCGCCATGGGATTGAGCTTTTCCTTTTTCACGAAGTCCGCGCTCGCCAGCATCATTGCCGAGGAGCCGTCGGTGATGGTGCTCGAGAGGCCCGCGGTCATCCACTCCGTGTTGGGGAGGATCTTCAGCGCGGCGAGCGTCTCCAGGCTCGTCTCGGGGCGGATGGGTTCGTCCGTGTCGCGGACGATCTCCTTCCCCTCGGCGTCCAGCCCCTTCGTGGGAACGATCTCCTTCTTGAAGCGGCCCTCCTGCGTCGCGGCGTGTGCCTTCCTGTGGCTCTCCACGGCGAACTGGTTGCACTCCTCCTTCGTGATCTTCCAATTGTTCGCGATTTTCTGCGCGGAGCCGATCTGGTCCGGGATGCCGTACTTGTCGATGTAGAACTTGCCGAACGGATGGCCCATGGGCTTCCCGTTGTGGAGCGTCCCGTTCATGTCGGATATCATCCCGTACTTTGTCATCATCTCGCACCCGGCGGCAATGACGCAGTCCATGGTGCCCGATGCGATCATCGCGGCGGCCATCTGGATAGCGGAAAGACTGCTCCCGCACTGCCGGTTCACTGAGATGCCCGGCACCGACTCCGGGAGCTTCGAGGCCAGTATCGCCATGCGCGCGAGGGTGAAGGACTGTTCCCCCACCTGGTAGACCGTTCCCGCGATCACGTCGTCGACCTTCGCGGGATCGATCCCCGCCCTGTCCACGACAGCGTTGAGCGAATGCGCCAGCAGTTCAGGCGCCATCCATTCGCGGAGATATCCCTTCTGTTTTCCCACCGGCGTTCGCGCGGCGCTGACGACGAAGACTTCCTTCATGACGGACCTCCCGTGTGTGCGGCTGTGTGATTCGAAGATGTGCGGATGATGGCGGCTCGCACCGTCGGCATCGATGAGACAACGCTTTTACGGTGCCGGCACGTTCCACAGTTGAAACCCGTTTTGGCAAATAGTCAAGAGATTACTGTGATAACGGTCGTTTTACTGATCAATTTTTGTGTATCCGCCACAGTCAACAAAATGAAAAATTCGTTGTCGGGGGGTGATGATGTGGAGGACGCTTCGTGAAAATGAAAAAGCGCGAATGGCCATTCGCGCTTTCACGGCTGCGTTCCTGGTGCAGGAATTTACTTCGCCCGCTTTGGGAAATCCTCGTCAATCTGTTTCGCGAGCTTTTTTAGCGCTTCGCCCGTTGCCTTCTTCGCGGCATCTTCAACGGAACTCCACACCGGGGCGAAGTAGGACAGGGATGCGAAGCTGCCGCCAGTTCCGTCGGCCTCGCTGCGCCAGATTGGACGCGAGGCGGAATCGTAGATCACGGCCTTGAGCGTGCAGCTGATATCACCCGATCCGTTACCCATCACCGTGTAGCCGCCCTTCTGGTAAACACCGCTGATCGCAAGGTATACCGCGCCCTCCTTCGGCGATTTCGCGATGAGGTCGCCCAGGCCCGGCGCGTCGAGGTCCCTGAACTGGAACAGCGGTACGCCATCGGGAGAGGATTTGCCATTGGGGTCCGCGGCCAGCGCGTACGCGCTTATGTTATCAACCACAGGTTTCGCGGATTCGGGCAGGACCGGGGCAAGCTTCGTGAGAAGGTCTGCGGATAGCGACACCGGCGAAGGGTTCGACTCCATGAGCGGATTCTTCCCGAGCTTCAGTGCCGATGCGCCGATGTTACGCTCAAGGAGCATGCGCTCGAGCTCGGCGGTGCCCCAGGTCGCAACCGTTTTGCCGGGCGCGAAATCGCCGTTGCCGAAGCCGCGGTTGATCGCGCCGGGAGACATCATGCGCACGGTGTTCACGTAGATCGCTGAGCTGAGGAGATCGAACGCAAGCTCGTCGGGATCGGGGACGGGACCGTTCCAGCCGAACCAGCTGTTGGCCGTGTAGGAGGCGATGGCTATCTCGCGCGCCTTCCTCACTTCATCTTTCCGTATGATTCGGCCACTGCAGGAAAGTACGGATAAGATGGAAAGAAGGGTGATGAATACGGCTATTCGCACGCGGTATGATGAATTCATGAGCTCCTCCCCGCCAGGTTAAAGGCTCGTTGCGTGATCATGCTGAAAAACAAATCGCTTCCCCTCCGGTTGCGCCTGATAGGAAGCGATTGAATAATTTGCTCTGTGCCGGCCGGTTGACAAGTCTGTTTGGCAACGCCGCCCGGCACAGGGTTTGTTGGTGCAAAAATTACTTCGCAGCGCCCTTGGCAGCCGCTTTGTCCTGGCCCTTCGCCTGGCCTTTGGGAGCGGGAGCTTTGTCCTGCTTCTTCGCCTGGGCTTTCGCCTGGCCCTTTGCTGCCTTGACGGCTTCCTTCTTTGCTTCCTTCTTCACTTCTTTCTTGGCCTGCGCGGGAACAGCGGCTTTTTGATCAGCCGTCGCGATACCGACCGAGGCGCAGAAAACCATCGCAAATACGAACACTAACATCTTTTTCATATACGTCCTCTGAATAGATAAATGAATTAAAGTACATTTAATACCGCAGTATGAGTGCGGCAAAGTACAAAAGCTGGCGAATTAAGCACCTGTAATCAAGCTTTGTCAACAATAATAATCAGAATGGTTTTGTGCGAGCAATATTGAGAGACATAATTCATTGGTACTTATTGATATGAGAAAAATCAATTTATCCAACAAATATTATTCTATAAGATTAAAGTGTGGATTGTTATCCACATTATTTGGCTCCAGCAGGTGTAACCGTTTCATTGCCCTCCATATTATATTTGTGTAACCGCGACGGATCGTATCGTACTTGACGAATATGTCGTGATCACCAATCTGGAGAAGGTATGGAAAACCGGCAAATACAATGCCCGGGCTGCGGGGCCGCGGTGTCCCTCTCCGGAGCAGTGTGTAAATACTGCTCTGCGCCATTACGGACTGACCGGGTGTTGCCTCCTGAAGACCTGGAAAAATTACGTGGCGTCGTGAGTGCGATGGAGGATAGCTTGAAATCAGCTGAGAATGACTCGCGCATTGCAGGCTTTAGCTTCATCGGTTTTGCGGCGTTTGGCATAGCATTGTATTTTTTTTACTCATGGTATTTCCCCACCGGGTGGAAGGCAATAGTGCTTTCGGTTTTCACGGCGGCGGTCCTTTTCTGCGCTTTCGGCTTTGTCGTGAGTATTACAAATAGAAGGTTGTGGATAAGAATCTATAACGGTGATCTTTAGCTTCGTATCGATGAGTACCTGCGTTTAATGAACTTTTCACGCTATGAGTTCGACCACGAAGCAGATCGGATACTCCCGAAAAATGCCAGACTTAGGGCGTTTCTTTATAAGCCTTGAGAACCTACTACCGTTTTTTGCACTATGCAACAAGGAGTGACAGATGATAGATGTTCACCCCGATGCGCGCGGACTTATCTTCGATATCGACGGTACTCTCGCCGATACCATGGG
>Ga0116141_10005464_pt1 | contig 10639 bp, 7 predicted proteins | sample AD_UKC097_MetaG_FD_89744 | JGI IMG/M metagenome (GOLD analysis project Ga0116141, IMG submission 89744) | Active sludge microbial communities of municipal wastewater-treating anaerobic digesters from USA - AD_UKC097_MetaG | ecosystem: Engineered > Bioreactor > Anaerobic > Digestate | place: USA... | reverse complement strand
GTCGCAGCTCTCCAAACTCCACGCACCGAAGATCGACCTGCCCGGTGGCGGCGGCGGCGGAATGGAGGCACCCGTTACGCGCCGCGGTGGCGGCGGCCTCGGCGGGATCATGTCGGCCATCGGCGCAGTGACGGGCCCCGTCGGCAAGGCACTCGCCATTGTCGGCCGGATCGGCAGCACGGTCACAGGCGTCGCCAGCAAGGTCGTTGGCGCGCTCGGATCCATCGCCTCCGCCATGGCGAACGTGGTCAGCTCCGGCCTGCGGATGGCTGCGGTCGTCGGCGGGACGGTGACGGCGGCGTTAGGGTACCTGGCCATCAAAGCCGCGACCGCGGCGGCGGACGTAGAGACGCAGTTCCACAAGCTTTGGACCGCGCTGAAGTCACCGGAGGCAGCCCAGAGCATGTTGGACTGGGCGCGCAAGTTCGCCGATGTGACTCCGTTCTCGACCGGAGAGACGATCGAGGCAGTGGCCAGGCTCGAGAACTACGGGCTCTCGGCCAAGCAATGGCTCCCGATGATCGGCGACATGGCCGCGTCGATGGGCAAGTCGGTCGTCGACGGGGTCGAGGCCATCGCAGATGCCGTGAGCGGCGGCGGGCTCGAACGGCTCAAGGAGTTCGGCATCAGCACGAGGATGCTGCTGGAAGCGGGGGCTGAGAAGGGCGCAGGTGGGATCTCCTACATGGGAGAGAGCGCGCTTGAGGCACTGAAGGCCGCCCTGGCGTCCATCATGTCTTCGCGCTTCGCCGGAGCGATGGACCGCATGGCGACCACGCTGGCCGGCAAGTGGTCGACCTTCGTCGGCGCACTCCAGAACCTCGCGGCCACCATCGGAACAGCGCTGATGCCAGTGCTGAAGCCGGCCCTCGACTACATGACCAGATTCGTTGACGCGCTGCGCGAACGCCTTGGCCCCGTGCTTGAGCGGCTGCAGCCGGTCTTGGTCGCATTCGCCGAGCGCGCACTCGCTGCCCTGCCGATCATGCTTGAGCGCATCCCGCAACTGCTGTGGAACATCGCTGAATCGCTGCCGACCATCATCCCGAAGATCCAGGAGTTCGGCACGAAGGCGCTAGCCATATTCGACTGGCTGTTCGGGATGATCAACCAGGTGAGCGGGCCTGCACTAAGCGGCTTCCTCGACACGCTCATCGACACTCTCTTCGGCGCGGCGAACGGTGTCATCTGGTTCGCGACTCAACTGCAGACTGAGGGCAGCGCGATCAACACGTTCCTGACCAACCTGGTCACCGGCATCCAGAATGCCGTGGCGACGATCGGCGGCTCGATGCAGTGGCTCATGCAGCAACTCTCCGATCCGAGCTCGCGGCTGTCGGAGATTCTGCTCAGCGTGCAGACGTCGCTGGCTCAGATCGGGCAGGCGCTCACAACGCTGGCCCCGAGCATCCAGAAGGCACTCGACAACATATTCTCGGAGGAGAACATCGAGCGGATGACGCGGTTCGCTGACAACATCATCAAGATCACCGACATGCTGCTCAAGCTGCAGGGGCCCGCGTTCAATAAGTTCACGTCGATCCTTGAGCACCCGATCGAGGCGATACCAGGCCCGATAGGCTGGTGGGCCACAGGGACGCGCCGACTTGTGGAAGCAGCCAGGGGCGCTGGCCAGAAGTACCTCGGCATTGGAGGACCTCCGCCAAGCGAGCAGCGTTCCCCCGGCATGGACCTGACCGTTCGCGTGCAGAGCGACTCAGCCGAGCACTCGGCGACGGTGCAGCGCGACGCACGGCGCCAGCAGAGCCGGCTCGGCGTGATCCCGCAGTACTGACGGAGGCCCGCATGGCGACGCGCCCAGACTGGCCACCGCAGCGAGGGACTAGGGAGAAGCCGGACGCCTCGTTTGATGGGCTGCTCGCCGAGATGATGCGCGCCCGCTCGTTCGCCCATGCTCAGGACCCCGAGTCGCATCGCGACATCCACTGGCGGCGTGGGCCCTACCGCGTGCGACGGGGCGAGTGAGCCGTGGCATTCGCGAAGACCACGAAGAGCGGATCGCTTGGGTTCAGCGCCGAGGTGAAGTTCAGCCAGCTCGATGAGTACACTCCGCACATCACATCACCGCCGCCTCCCCCTCCCAACGCGCCGACGATCTCGGCGGGTCTCAGCGGACCCGGAGGTGGCGTGGCGTACGACTGGTACCTGTATGCGCCCGGTGGGTTTCCGCCGGGCCCGACCGAACAGCGGTTGCGGGCGACCATTGGCGGGATGCCACCGACAGTCGGATATGTGACCGTTGGGACGTGGGAGCAGGAGACGGTGCTGGACCCGTGGATCTACACGGGCCCCGAGGACTATACGGTCACCTGTCTCGGCACCATGGGCACGATGTACCTGTACAAGATGCGGGACAGCGAGCCCATGCCCGACTACGAGAATGGGCCGAGCTCGCCATGTCATCCAATGCACCTCGGAATGAAGCACGCATGGGGCAGCCCGGACTATGACCTCTCGCTTGATGCCGATGTGTGCTCTCGGACCGTCACTGATCAGACGATGGTACCCAGTTGGGCGCCTAGCGGCGGCGGAACGACAGACATCGCCGCCGTGAGCGTCTGGCTGGCATTTGGTCCGAGCATCGCCATTAGCGGTGAGGTCGGGCGGATCTCGAACGTCAAGTTCACGATCCTCGGCGAGGAGTATGCAGTCAGCTTCGCCGGGTTCTCGGAGACCTCAGGCGGATGCCGCTGCGTCGGCGAAGACGGCGCGCTGGTGCTCTACGTCGACGACTGGACGGACGTGCCATCGGGTGGCGTGACGTTCCTAGCCACCGTCTATGCGCCGGTCATCATCGACTTCGACCTGCAGGGCTTCGACTGGGGCGTTGAGGCCAGCGGGAGTTCCGGGCCCTATGGCGGCACCGGCGGAGCCATGGAGTTCGACGTCCCGCGGAACTACCCTGACCCCGAGACCGAGAGCATGGTCGATCAGGTCAGCACCCACTACGTCGAGCGGCGGACCTACTGGAACTACTCCTGGAAGACGGGGTACGTCAGGCCGTGGTCGCTCTCGCCGATGGTCAACGCAGCGTGGGCGGCGGCGAACTACGAGAACGTTGACCCGACTGACCTGCCATGCACCATCGAGGAGCGCGGCCTGGACCATACGCTCGCCGAGGGCGAGGAGTGGCCGGACTGGCATTGGGATGGGTTCAAGGTCGGCCGGGCGGCCTCGCTCAATGTGCAGAAGCCGTTGGACGCCACAAGCCTGCCGAGTGCGTGGACCACGAGCAGCCCTGGAATGGCCGTGAGCCAGGCCGGCGAGACCACCACGGTCGATGTCGGCTCGACCACAAGCAACGGGAAGATAAGCCGAACGTTCCTGACGATGCCGGCGGCGGCCGAGGACGCGGACTACTATGCCTGGCTGATCAACGTCGGGCTCGAGACCTACGACCTGCCGGCCGTGTACCGCTATCTGCTGCACCTGGAGACGTGCGACATCTGGAACTGGTGCCAGTTCCCCGTCATCGCTATCGGCTACGACTCGGACAAGGCCGTCACGCTTACGCTGCGGGTGCTCTACTCGCTGCTCGATGTGACGGACACGCGCGTCACCGGGTCAACACGCACCGAGGACTACATCGCCAGCGGCGTCACCCGGACGGCCGGCCAGGTGCTCGAGTACGACGTGGAGTTCGGGGCCGGTGCTGGCACTGTCTATGTCGACCTGGCAAGGGAGCAGGACATCAAGCTCCAGCACGTCGACGGCATCGAGATCAGCGGGTTCAACGGCGATGGCGATTGGCAGTGGAAGCTCACGAGTCTGCAGCTCGTGGCCAAGACACCTGACGGAATGGCCGGCGGGAAGACGACTCTGACGGCAACATTCCCGCGGCCATCGGCCGGGCTGCCGATCTGCTACATCGCGCTCCGAACCACTGCGGATGGGCAGCGGTGCTGCAACCCGCCAGATGAGGCGGTGACACTCTGCGGCGAGGAGGGTCTCGACTTCTGCGACCGCCTGACCGGCGTGAACACCGGCATCATCATGGATCGGATGGTCGCCCTGTCGAGCTGGTTCATCACGCTGGCGCGACAGGAGGGCATGTCGGTCGGTACTGTCGACGACCCCACCAGCGAGGACTACACAGGGTTCGCATGCGATCCGAGCCACGCGACCTACCAGGCGGCCTTCTGGGACGGCGACAAGAACGACATGCTCGGCGGGACGCTCTACACTGGCGACGTCTGCGAGGTGCTCGACCTCGAGATCGCCAGCGACGGCACGGAAACCATCGTGCCCGTCAAGCCGCGGGTCGGGCGGGTCTACCTCTGCGCAGGGGTTCCATTGCCGTGCATTGTCCGGAAGCACGTCCGCGGCAACACACACGGGTGCGTCCGGGACGCAAACGGCCGCGTAGCGAATGCCTCGGTCTACTCATTCGAGCGCAACCCGGCTGACGGGACGATCGTGCAACTCCAGACTGACACCACAGACGACTGGGGACGGTGGAGCCGCAAGGGGCTGGGCGGCGGCCGGGAGCAGTGGCGCATCGCGGCGACCACGACCGATAGCTCGGCTGGCATCACGAGCTGGCTGAAGGTCTACAACGAGCTCCGGCAGTGGGTCGGGAGCTTCGACGAGACCATCTGGTACCCGAACCTCGACATCGACGCCGGTGGCGTCGTGTGGATCACCGCGACCGACGGAGACACGCGGGTGCATGTCGGCTACCTCGACCCGAAGGCCAACGAGACTGTCTGGGTCGAGCGGCCGTTTGGCGGCGCCCGCGGCTACGAATGGCCGTCCATTGCATGCCTCGATGACGGCGGGCTGCTGGTGGCGGCGACCTACAACGAGGGCACCGTATTCGCGCGCTCGCGCGACCGGGGCGCGACCTGGAGCACGATCACCATGGCGATCGGGAGCGGCTACCAGTACGGCGACATCTGCCAGCGGAACGGCGTCACCTACTGCTGCGGCTGGGAGAGCGATCACGTCCGCTTTGCGGCCTCTTCTGAGACGGATCTCTCCGAGGAGGCGCTGGCCGTTGGCGTGACCAAGCTGGATGTCTGCGACGCTGCGGTCGCTGAGGGCGCCGAGAAGCCGCGATCGTCCATCGTGGTCGCGGACGATCGTGGCGTGGTGGTGGCAGTTTCACAGGATGGCGACCTGCGGTTCTACCGCTGCCGCTCCTACAGCGCCGGGTTCTCGGAGGTGGTCTCAGCCTAATGGCCCTCGTCAGCACCACCGCGGCGCTCGGCGTGCAGCCCCCGAACGCGGATGGGATGATCTCGCAGTTCGGGACGAGCCTCGACTGGCGGTTCGATCCCGAGTCGAGCCAGGGCCCATGGCAGGGCATGGGGTGCGAGTACATCGCACCGCTGCGCGCGATGGGGCCGAAGGGCGACACCTCGCCGCGGGACATGACGCTGACGCCGGCCGACCCGTGGCGGCTTGTCAACCAGAGCGGCAACCCCACGGTGAAGTGGGTCGAGTGCACCGACGGCGAGGTCTACAGCAGCGAGGCATCAGCGAAGCACACGCTGACGATCGACATGCCGACTGGGAGTTACCCGAACTTCGCGCTCAGCCTCGTGCGCTCGGCGCCGCCGCCCGGTCAGGGCGTGCCTGTCTACGTGGCCGTGACGATGCAAGGCGAGGTCTATAACCAAAGCACGGAGGCATGGGATGCCGGCGAGATCAGCTTTGTGCTGCCGATGGAGGATGCCGACTACGGCCTGCGCGAGCCGTTCCTGCACGCGATCGCGCCGGCGACGCCGGGATATGCCTACCTGACCGACGGCACCATCATCTCGCGCGGACGCGGCGGCTGCGCGATGCGGCAGGGCGAGCGGCGCGAGACGTGGGTGTTCGAGTATGCGCTCAACAACGCATATGACGCATCGGGCACTGCCCTCTCCGCGTCGACCGGGGCGCACTTCCTGATCCGCAACAGCGACGGCGATGACTACTGGCACTGCTTCCGCCGCGACATCCGGCTGACGCAGGGCGCGGACGTGACGCTGACCGTCTGCGGCGCCGTCACCGCTGTGAACCTAACGCCGATCCGCTACACCACCGGGTCGGCCTCGCCAGTCCGCGAGCACTGGCTCAGCCGGTTCACTGATGGCGCGCCCGACTACAACGTGCTGGCGCAGTGGGCGACTGCCACGACCTGGGGGCACGTCTATCAGCCGGCCGTCGGCTGGACCGTGACCACCGAGGGCGCCTATATGTTCGGCCGCTACCGTAAGCCGCTGCTGACGTTCACGCTCACCGAGGATGAGGACGGCAACCCGGCAAAAAAGGGGGCGCAGTACTACCGGCCGATCGTGTGGTACTGCACCATGGACATTCCAGCCGTGATCGACTGGGAGGACGGCACCATCAGCACTACCGAGGGCCAGGGCAACATGGTCGGCAACACCTGGGAGATGGACGTGACCTACCGGAACGGCCGCGGCCAGGCCTTCTTCCGACAGTCCCAGACGCCTCTCTATACGGACTGGCGGGTCAACGGCAAGGCCTCGCTCACGCTCGGGTGGGACCCCCTGGCGAGCTATGCCATACAGGCGCGGGAGATCGCCACGGGCTACATTCCACCCGGTGGGCTCAAGCGGACCACCGACGCCAACGCGACCGAGCCCCATGCGCTGACCGTGGAGTTTGCCACGTTCGATGAGGTGCGGCTCCGGCGCAAAGAAGTCGAGTACTTCCGGCAGGCCGGCGGGCGCACGGTGCTTGATTGGATCACCGCGGTCGCGAACCGGACCGGGTTCGGCGGCACAGTGAGCGTGGCGATCGGCGTGGCCGATCTCATCATCCCGCTGGCCGAGTTGCCGAGCCAGCCCAACCTGGCGCCACAGGATGGCGACGGCTGGCTGCAGCACATCGATGAGGTCTGCAAGGCGACGGGGCTGCGGGTCGGCTTCGATGACGACGGGAACGGTCGGCTGTTCGTCGACGCTGGCACGCCAGACTACAGCCACGGCATCAGCGCCATCGCGTTCACACTCGACCATGCAACCGCCAATCCGGAGGACGACATCTATCGTCTAGAGCCCACCAACTCGGCGGAGGAGTTCCGCAATCGGCTCCTCGCGATCTATGGCCCCAGCCGGTACCGGCAGGCCTACATTGCAGTGGAGTCGGATGCTGAGCGGCTGGCTAGCATCGGTGATGACTGGAACCGCGTGATGGTCGAGGACGACGCCGACTCCCCGGTCGAGGCATTCACGCGGTTCATCCGCGACCACTACCGGATGCAGCAGTTCGTTCAGTGGACGGGGCCGCTGCGCCCGGAGCTGCGACCCGACGCGTTCGTGCAGATCAACGGCTATGACGATGACCACGACATCCCCGATGGGTCGATCTGGCAGATCGTGCACGTCGCACATGAGAGCCATCAGGAGGACGAGGTCGGCGATGCGCTCTCGACCATCCACGCGGTAATGGTCTACGACGCCGGCGGGACCACGACCGGCATGGAGGACGAGGAGAGCTGATGCCCCAGACGCTGACGACCCAGATGCGCACACTCCGCGCGCAGGAGGGCCTGCAGGCGCGCTGCCACAAGCTCCGGCAGACGGATGCGCCCGTGACCGATCCGACGCAGCCACTGACCCTGGCGGTGACGAGTGCCGGCCCGCCGCACAGCTCGGTGCGGCACGTGCAGGAGCGCATCGCCGCAGGGCTGAGGCGGCTGGGGTATGAGCCGAGGACGTGCACCAACGAGGCGGAGGCAGACGCGGGCGAGGCGGTGATCGGCTGGGGGCCGTGGGGCCGCGGCGCGCGGACGCGGGCGGGTGCGCTAGTGCGGATCGACCCGGTAGACTCGTGGCGGCTCGACACGTATGAGATCAGGCGGAAGAACGCAGTCGCGCTGCTGCTGGGGCTCTCGACCGAATCGTGCCGGCTGCAGATGCAGTACGGCGTGAAGCGCATCCGACCGCTGCCGATCAGCCACGACCCGAACCTGCATTCGCTCCGATGGCGCGGGCACGCATTGCCGCACTCGGTGATGAGTTCCGCCGTCTGGCATCCGGCTGTGCCGGCATCGCAGCGCTGGGGCAGCACCCACGAGTACCGAGAGGCGGAGCGGTTCTGGTTCGTCCACTGCTCGGCGATGCAGCCGCGTAAGCGCGTGGCTGATCTGGTGCGAGCCTATTGCCAGGAGTTCGCGCCGGATGACGCAGTCGGTCTGCTCATCAAGACACAGCTCCACAACTGGGGACGCGACATCGGCGATCAGCTGCGTGAGTGGCTGGCGCCGTTCGGGGGCCTCCACGCGCCTGTCGTCTATTCGACCGCCACGGTGGCGGAGCAAAGCCTCTCGGCGCTCTATGGCGCGGCTGGCGCATACGTGAGCGTAGCCGGCATGGAGGGCTGGGACCTGCCATGCCTGGAGGCCATGGCCTGCGGGGCGCTGATCGTCGTGACCGACTACAGCGGCCACCGGGATTTCCTGACGGACGAGAACGCCATCTTGATCCCGTGCGACACGGAGCCGATGGGCGAGTCGGACATCTACCTCGATCCCGAGATCGCGAAAGGCCTGCCGCTCGGGCGGCCGCGGCCGGGGAAGATCCGCGAGGCGCTGCGCACGGCCTACAACCTGCGAGAGCCGACCATCCCGATGGTCGGCGCGATGGAGCGCACGTGCCGGTGGTTCACGCCGGAGTTGACGGCGGCGACGGTACTCCGCGAGCTCGAACTCGTCGGCGTGAAGCTAGCGCCGCCGACGCCGAAGCTCCGGACCGATGAGCCGCGGATCGCGCTGTGCATCCCCGTCTACAACTACCGCGACCATCTGGAGCGCTGCTTGCGCGGGCTGGAGTGGGCCGCGGGCGTGCGGCTGCAGGTGCTCATCCAAGATGACGGCAGCACGGACGGCACCGAGGCGATGATCGGAGACGCGCAGTGGAGCATCCCGATCGAGTATGAGCGCTGGCCGCGGAACCAGGGTTACCCGAGCGCGCGGGCGCGGCTGGTTGAGCGGGCGCTGGCCACCGATGCGGAGTTCATCTGCTGGTTCGATGGGGACATGCTCCCTCCGCCGGGCGAGTGGCTGCTGACGTTGGCGAGCGTGCACGTGGATGGGATCAGCGGCCCGAGAATGCGCTACCCAGATGGGTCGGTCTGGTGGGCCGGCGCCGACCTTGGTCCCGAATGCTCAATGAAACACCGCGAGGGGGATGGGGGGGGTGTTTCGGTCTGCGATCACGTGCCTGGCGCGTGCCAGTTTATGCGGCTGGAGCTGTTCCGCCAGGGGCTGCGGATCGACACGGAGTACCCCCGGAACACGTGGGAGGACCTGGACCTGTGCAGCCAGGTGCGGTTCGGGCTCGGCGAGCACTGCTGGTACCGGCCCGAGGTGGAGCTCGTGCACAACGGGTGGCACTACCGCAAGGAGCACCAGGGCGAGAGCGAGTCACAGCGGCGCGCGAACTACTGCGCCGGCTGGGAGCGGTATCGGACGAAGTGGGCGGCGGTGTGGTCGCGAACGCGTGACCGGGTGGACAGTTTCACTGGGTAGAACTCATCCGCGGACGACAGGACTGGTGCCTTGTGACGGAGCCGACTTGGCAGGTGCTCGCGCAGCTCGGCGCGTTGGGGCCGATCATCTGGCTGCTGTACCGGATGCTCCCTGTGCTCAAAGAGGTGACCGTCGCGTTCACGCGCCTCGAGGACCGGATCGCCGCGCACTGCGCCGAGCAGGCCGAGTCGATCCGGCACCATGAGCAGCAGACCGCGGCGCGCTGGGAAGAGCAGGGACGGTGGAACGCCGAGATGCTCCGCAGGACGAATGGCACCAAGGGCAGCACGCCGGCAACCGGCAGCTAGGGGGCCGACATGGGCGGACTGTGGAGTCGACTGGTTGGGGGCCGCATCCCGTCACCGGTCATGGACGTCGCCAAGGTGATCGCGGCCGATGTGATCTCTGGCAGCGCTGACGACCGGCCGCTCGGCGAGCGGATACGCGCCGCACTGGCGACGTTCGGCCAGGCCGAGATCGCGGAGTTCCTGCGCACCGAGTTCGGCGATGCGCCCATGACGCCGGAGAGCGTGGCGGCCAAGGTCTCGGTCTATGCGACCCGCAAGTTCAGGGCGCTGCTCCGGTGACCCTCCCATGGCCGGCCGAGCTGCTCTGGCCGTTCCTGGTGCCGCTCGCGTGGGCGGCGCCGCTGTGGGCGCTGCTGAGGGGGTTGCGGGATGTTCAAGCGTGACCGATGGGGACGCGATCACCAAGGAGCAGCCATCGCCATGCTGGGACTCGGCATCTGCCTGGCGATAGGCGGACGGTCGCAGTCCGCGACGCCCGCCCCCGTCCCGCCGCCGATCAAGCCCGTGTGGTCGGTGCCGACGGCCTCCACTGAGATGGCGCTGCTCAGCCAACTCTACGCGGAGCAGGGGCGTTATGGCGGGTCCACCGTCTGCGTACGGCAGTGGTATGTCGTGCCTGGCGGTCCGTACGGCTTGCGGATCACCGTGCGAGGCATGACGAACTACACGGTCGGTAGCGTGCGCTGGTGCCTGTTGCGGACGCTGCTCCAGTTCGAGGCGTGGCGGCGCGAGGGCAAGCTGCCGCCGATGGGGTGAGAGTGTGGCCGAGATCATCAGAGCTGAGCGGCGGGCCGACGGCGCGGTCGCAGTGACCGTGCGCGAGGAG
>Ga0116141_10005460_pt1 | contig 10642 bp, 4 predicted proteins | sample AD_UKC097_MetaG_FD_89744 | JGI IMG/M metagenome (GOLD analysis project Ga0116141, IMG submission 89744) | Active sludge microbial communities of municipal wastewater-treating anaerobic digesters from USA - AD_UKC097_MetaG | ecosystem: Engineered > Bioreactor > Anaerobic > Digestate | place: USA... | reverse complement strand
TGGATTTCCTTCTCGGTCTCGGTGTCCACCGCCGAGGTGGCTTCGTCGAGGATCAGGATCTTCGGGTCGATCAGCAGCGCGCGGGCGATCGAGATGCGCTGACGCTCACCGCCCGACAGCGCCTGCCCCCGCTCGCCCACCAGCGAGTCGTAGCCGTGCGGCAGCCGCAGGATGAACTCGTGCGCATGCGCGGCGCGCGCGGCAGCGACGATCTCCTCGCGGGTGGCATCCGGCTTGCCGTAGGCGATGTTGTCGGCGATCGTGCCGAAGAACAGGAACGGCTCCTGCAGCACCAGACCGATGTTGCGGCGGAATTCGGCCACGGGCAGTGCGCGGATGTCGACCCCGTCGACGCGGATCGAACCGCTGGTGACGTCGTAGAACCGGCAGATCAGGTTGACCAGCGTGCTCTTGCCGGAGCCGCTGTGCCCGACCAGGCCGATCATCTCGCCCGGCGCGATGTCGATATCCACGTTGCGCAGCACCGACCGGTTGCCGTAGCGGAAGCCGACGTCCCGGATCTCGATGCGGCCTTCGACACGATCGAGGTGGCGGGGGTTGGCCGGCTCGGGCACCGACGACACGTGGTCGAGGATGTCGAAGATGCGCTTGGCGCCGGCCGCCGCCTTCTGGGTGAACGACACGATGCGGCTCATCGAGTCGAGCCGCAGATAGAAGCGCCCGATGTAGGCCAGGAAGGCCGCGAGCACACCGACGGTGATCTGCTTCTGCGAGACCTTGTAGATGCCGAACGCCCACACCACCAGCAGCCCGACTTCGGTCAGCAGGGTGACGGTGGGCGAGAACATCGACCAGATGGCGTTGACGCGGTCGTTGATCGCGAGGTTGTGGCGGTTGGCGTCGCGGAAGCGCGCCGACTCGCGCTTCTCCTGGGCGAACGCCTTGACCACCCGGATGCCGGGAATGGTGTCGGCCAGCACGTTGGTGACCTCGGACCAGATGCGGTCGACCTTCTCGAATCCGACCCGCAGCCGGTCGCGCACGAGGTGGATCAGCCAGGCGATCAGCGGCAGCGGGGTGAGCGTGACGAGGGCGAGCCACGGATCGATCGACACCAGGATGGCCGCGGTCATCAGGATCATCAGCACGTCGGTGCCGAAGTCGAGCAGGTGCAGCGACAGGAACAGACAGATGCGATCGGTCTCGTTGCCGATGCGCGCCATCAGGTCTCCGGTCCGCTTTCCGCCGAAGTACTCCAGTGACAGACGCAGCAGATGGTCGTAGGTGGCCGTGCGCAGGTCGGCCCCGATCCGCTCGCTCACCTTGGCCAGGATGAAGGTGCGGGCCCAGCCAAGCCCCCAGGCCAGCAGCGCCGACAGCAGCAGCCCGCCCAGGTACATCGACACCAGGGTGCGGTCGATCGGCACCCCGTTCTGGAACGGGATCAGCACGTCGTCCATCAGGGGCATCGTCAGGTACGGCGCGACCAGCGTCGCCCCCGTCGAGGCGACGGTCAGCAGGAAGCCCAGCAGCAGCTGGCCCTGGTAGGGCTTGGCAAAGCGCCACAGACGGAACAGCGTCCAGGTCGACGGTGCCTCCGGGCTGTCGTCGCCGCATGCGGTGCAGCTCTCCTGGCCGGCCGGCAGCGGCGCGTTGCACAGCGGGCAGCACGGCACCTCGCGCGGCCGCAGCCGGACGCCCTCGGCCAGGGCGTCGCGCTGGCGGACGAATTCGTCGCACAGGACGGTGGCGGCAGCCTGGTGGGCAAGCGTGAAGCGCCAGCTGGCGAGCCGTGCAGCGCCGTCGACGAGTTCCAGCCGGACGACACCGGCATGATCGTTCAGGTGCACCGACAGGTCCGCGCGCAACGGCCATTCCTGCCAGTCGCCGTCCGAGGCCTGGGCCGACAGCAGACGCTCGTCGGTGAGGAGGACGAGACCCCGGGCAAACCGCAGGCGACCGTCCAGGTCGGTCTCGAACACGGCGCGAACGGCTTCTCCGTCCCGCATCACACCCCGGATACGGGCCAACCATGCGTCCGGCAGGGCAGGTTCTTCGGGGGCTTTCGACAATAGGCCGGAGGTCATCGGGTGCGGGGTCGGATCAGCATGAAAACGGGACCGGGCGGCCGATGCCGCGATCCGGGGCACCCCGCGAACCACGGTCCCGCGACCCGGGACGGACTGTGATGAACATCATCGGATTCTATTTTTGAACGCGCGCACCCCGCTGCGCGTTGACGCGATTGTGGCAGGAAACACGCAACGGCCCCGCCGGGGCCCCTGGCTGCGGGCACGGCCCGGTCCTGCCGCGTCGGACGCCGTACGGCGCGCGCACGCAGAATTCGGAACCGGAGTGTCAACCTCTCACCGGTGGGGCCGTTCTACGAGCCGTGTCCATTTCATGGAAGGCCGGGGACGCCCGCGGCCGCGAGCAGCAATGAAGAACATCGAGATCCTCGGCATCAACGTCGTCCGCGGTCCCAACATGTGGACGTACCAGACGGTGCTCGAAGCCGTGATCGACATCGGCGAACTCGAGGATTTCCCGTCCAACACGCTGCCGGGCTTCACCGAACGCCTGGTGAAATGGATCCCCTCCCTGATCGAACACCGCTGCAGCTACGGCGAGCGCGGCGGGTTCGTCCGGCGCCTCGAGGAAGGCACCTGGCCCGGCCACATCCTCGAGCACGTCGCGCTCGAACTCCAGGACCTGGCCGGCTACACCGGCGGCGGATTCGGCAAGGCGCGCGAGGTGTCGCGCCGGGGCGTCTACAAGGTGATCGTGCGCGCCTGGCACGAAGAGGTCACCCGCGCCACGCTGTACGCCGCCCGGGACCTGGTCATGGCGGCGATCGAAGACCGCCCGTTCGACGTCGCCGCGGCGATCGAGGACCTGCGCATCAAGGCCGACCAGCACTGCCTCGGCCCCAGCACGTCGTGCATCGTCGACGCCGCCGAGAAGCTCACGATTCCCGCGACGCGCCTGAACACCGGGAACCTCGTTCAGCTCGGCTATGGATCGCGCCAGCGGCGCATCTGGACCGCCGAGACCGACCGCACCAGCGCCATCGCCGAAGGCATCTCGCGCGACAAGGACCTCACCAAGGAACTGCTGCGCCAGTGTGGCGTGCCCACCCCCGAAGGCCGCATCGTGCACGGCCGGGACGAGGCCTGGTCGGCCGCGCAGGACATCGGCATGCCGGTCGTGGTCAAGCCCAGCGACGGCAACCATGGCCGTGGCGTGTTCGTGAACCTCGACAACCGGGAAGAGATCCTCTCCGCGTACGACGTCGCGGCCACGCAGGGCAGCGCCGTCATCGTCGAACGCTTCATCCCGGGCAACGAGCACCGGCTGCTGATCGTGGGCAACAAGCTCGCGGCGGCCGCCAAGGGCGAATCCGCCTACGTGGTCGGCGACGGCCGCTCGACCATCCTCGAACTGATCGAGGTCCAGCTGAACTCCGACCCCCTGCGCGGCGAGCACGGCTCCACCCCGCTGAACCTGGTGCGCCTGGACTCGATGAACCGCATCGAGATCGAGCGCCAGGGCTTCGCGCCCGACTCGATCCCGCCGGCCGGCCATTCGGTGCTCATCCAGCGCCACGGCAACGTCGTGTGGGAGATCACCGATCGCGTGCACCCGTCGACCGCCGCCACGGCGGCGCTCGCCGCACGCATCGTCGGACTGGACATCGCCGGGATCGACCTCGTCGTCGAGGACATCTCCCGGCCGCTGGCCGAACAGGGGGGCGCCATCGTCGAGGTGAACGCCGGGCCGGGTCTGCACATGCACATCGTGCCCGCCGGCGGCAAACCGCAGCCCGTCGGGGACATCATCGCCCGCCACCTGTTCCCGAACGGCGACCGCGGCCGCATCCCGATCGTCGGCATCACGGGCAACGGCGGCAACACGGGCATCGCCCGGATCGTCGCGCATCTGCTGCAGCTCGCCGGCAACCGGGTCGGCCTCGCCTGCCGGGACGGGCTGTTCACCAACCGGCGCACGATCGAGACGACCGACTGCGCCAACTGGCCGTCGGCGCATCGGGTGCTGATCAACCGCGCGGTCGATGCGGGCGTGTTCGAGAACGGCCCGTGGACGATGGCGGCCGAAGGACTGGCCTACGACCGGTGCCTGGTGGGCGTCGTGACCGGCATGGACCCGGAGCTGCGCATCCCGGAATGCCACATCGAGACCGAAGACCACGTCTTCAAGGTGCTGCGCACGCAGGTCGACATCGTGCTGCGGGAAGGCACGGCCGTACTCAATGCCGACGACCCGCGCGTGCTCGAGATGGTGGAACTCAGTGAAGGACAGGTGATGCTGTATTCGGGCAGGGCCGACAACGATGCCATCCGCGCACACTGCGCCGCCGGCGGCCGCGCGATGTTCGCGCGCGACGGCGTCGTTCTCCTCGCCGACGCGACCGGCGAGACGGCGCTGGGCCGGATCTCCAGCTTCCCCTGCGTGATGCAGGATCCGGCGAAATACTCCGCGGAGACCGTGGTCGCAGCCATCGCCGCCGCGGTGGCACTGGGCATCACGCCAGACCTGGTACGTGCCGGGCTGGCGCACTTCGACCCCGATCGGCAGTTCAGTCCACCGCCCGCCGCGCTGGCGACGGTCGCGGCGGCGCTGCCGGAAGGAGGTCGCTGAAATGGAGATCGAACGCATCCGCGCGCTGCGCGGCCCGAACCTGTGGGGCCGTTGCACTTCGATCGAGGCGATCGTCCACTGCACGGCATCCGAACGCGAGATCGAACGCCGTCCCGGATTCGAGGAGCGGCTTCGCGCACGCTTCCCGCAGGTCGGCGCCCTGCGCCCGATCGGGGCGCACGAACCGGTCTCGATGGCACGTGCGCTTCAGGTCTCGGCACTTCAGCTGCAGGCCGAGGCCGGCTGTCCCGTGACGTTCGGGCGGACGGCGGCGACCGTCGACGAAGGCACGTTCCAGATCGTCTTCGAATACTCCGAAGAGAAGGTCGGGCGCCTGGCGCTCGACCATGCGCTCGCGTTGTGTCGTGCGGCGATCGAGGACACCCCGTTCGACCTGAATGCGGCGCTCGCCGAACTGCGCGAACTCGACGAGGACATCCGTCTCGGGCCGAGCACCGGTGCCATCGTCGATGCGGCGCGGGCGCGCGGCGTTCCGTTCCGTCGCCTCACCGAAGGCAGCCTCGTGCAGTTCGGCTGGGGCAGCCGCCAGCGCCGGATCCAGGCGGCCGAGCTCGACGTGACCAGTGCCATCGCGGAGTCGATCGCCCAGGACAAGCAGCTGACCAAGGAGCTGCTGCATGCGGCGGGCGTACCGGTCCCGACCGGCCGCCCGGTGACCGACTACGAGGACGCCTGCGCGGCGATGCGCGAGATCGGCGGCGCCGTGGTCGTGAAGCCGCAGGACGGCAACCAGGGCAAGGGCGTCGCGGTGAACATCGAGTCGATCGAGCATCTGCGGGTGGCGTACACCGCGGCGCATGAAGTGAGCTCCGACGTGATGGTCGAGCGCTTCGTGCCCGGCAACGACTTCCGTCTGCTCGTGGTGGGCAGGCGCCTGGTCGCTGCCGCACGGCGCGACCCGCCCCACGTGATCGGAGACGGCGTGCGCACCGTGCGCCAGCTGGTCGCCGAAGTGAACACCGACCCGCGGCGCGGCGACGGCCACGCCACCGCGCTGACGAAGATCCGGATCGACGAACTCGCCGTCGCGCGCCTCGAGGTGCAGGGGTACACCCCCGAATCCGTGCCGCCCCTGGGCGCGCGCGTGGTGTTGCGCAACAACGCGAATCTCAGCACCGGCGGAACCGCGACCGACGTCACCGACGAGGTGCATCCCGAACTCGCCGCACGCGCCGTCGAGGCGGCGCAGACGATCGGTCTGGACATCGCCGGCGTGGACGTCGTGTGCGAGACGGTCGTGCTTCCGCTCGAGGCCCAGGGCGGCGCGATCGTCGAGGTCAACGCCGCGCCCGGCCTGCGTATGCACCTGCAGCCGTCCTTCGGCAAGGGCCGCGCCGTGGGCGAAGCGATCGTCGACGAACTGTTCTCGGACGGCTCCGACGGTCGAATCCCGGTGGTCGCCGTCACGGGCACGAACGGCAAGACGACGACCGTCCGGCTGATCTCGCACCTGTTGTCCGGCACCGGCCAGCGGGTCGGGATGACCAACACGGACGGCATCTACATCGGACGCGAGCGGATCGACACCGGCGACTGCAGCGGCCCGCGCAGCGCGCGCAACGTGCTGATGCACCCGGACGTCGACGCCGCCGTGTTCGAGACGGCGCGCGGCGGACTGCTGCGCGAAGGCCTGGCCTTCGACCGCTGTCAGGTGGCGGTCGTGACCAACCTGGGCGCGGGTGACCACCTCGGCATGAACTACATCACCACGGTCGAGGATCTCGCGGTCCTCAAGCGGGTGGTCGTCCAGAACGTCGCCCCCGGCGGGACTGCGGTGCTGAACGCGTGCGACCCCATGGTGGCGGCGATGGCCGAGCACTGCCCCGGCACGGTGACCTTCTTCGGCACGGATCCGAACCACCCGCGCCTGGCCACGCATCGCGCGCAGGGGCGGCGCTCGGTCTACGTCGACGGGCGCGACCTCGTCGCCGCCGAAGGCGCCTCCACGCACCGGATTCCGCTCGCTGCCATCCCGTTCACGCTGGGCGGTGCGATCGGCTTCCAACTCGAGAACGCAATGGCGGCGATCGCGGCGGCCTGGGCCCTCGCCGTGCCGTGGCCGGTGATCGAGGAAGGCCTGCGCACCTTTGCCACCGACGCGACGAATGCGCCCGGCCGCTTCAACACGATGACCTACCGTGGCGCCACGCTGATCGCCGACTATGGGCACAACCCGGACGCGATTGCCGCGCTTGCGCTCGGCATCGAGGCGATTCCTGCCGTGCGGCGCCTGGTGGTGATCAGCGGGGCCGGCGACCGACGCGACGAGGACATCCGCCAGCAGACGGCCATTCTGGGCTCGGCGTTCGACGAAGTGCTGCTGTACGAGGATCAGTGCCAGCGCGGACGCGCGGACGGCGAAGTCATCGCACTGCTGCGCGAAGGCCTGGCGGGCGCGACGCGCACCAAGGTGGTCGACGAGATCCGCGGCGAGTTCCTGGCGATCGACATGGCACTCGAGCGGCTGCGCCCGGGCGATCTGTGCCTGATCCTGATCGATCAGGTCGAGGAAGCGCTGGCCCACATCCAGCAACGGATCGAGGAAGGCTGACGCACCGGCGCGGGCGGGGCTGCGCGTGGCGCGTCTGCCCCGGGAACGGATGCCCGCTCCGAACGCGGGCGCCGGCTCCGTACGCGGGCGCCGCTCCGTACGCCGGCGCCTGCTGGCCTGCCCCCGGATCTGCGACGCCAGCCGGCGCCGCGCATGCGCCGCGGTTTACTCGACCTGCGTGCGGAACGTGACCCGGCGGTTCTCGGGCGCAGCGGGATTCGTGCTGTTCACCGGCTCGGAATCCCCTTTGCCGATGGGCTTGAGGCGGGCGCGGTCGATGTTGTGCTGATTGACCAGATATTCGACGACACTGTCGGCGCGCGCCTGGGACAGGCGTGCGTTCAGGTCGCTCGAGCCACGCGGATCGGCGTGCCCCTCGACCGAGAACCCGAACTCGGCCAGCCGATCGGAGGTGAGCGCACGCGCCATCACGTCGAGCATCGACTTCGACCGCTGCGTGAGTTCGGCCGAATTGGTTTCGAACGTGATCAGCAGCGACGCCGATCCGGACGAAGACGCGGCCTGCGCTGCCGGCCGCGGCTGTGCGTACGGCGACTGGGCGCCCGGCGCGACCCGGATGCTCCGCGTGCGGATCTCCGGTTCGGGCGGTGCGAGCGCCTCGACCAGCGCACGCTCGTCGAGCTTTCCGGACTTGAACACGGGACCGCTCTGGGCCGGTGCCATTCCCGGGAGGGAAAACGCCGCAGCCGCCATCAGACCCATCCATGCGACACGCTTCATTGCTGCCTCCTTGATCAACCGTCGTTGGCCTTGAATCGGCCATCGTTCATCGACCCCGGCCGGCGGTTGCCGGCCTGGTCGATCAGCACACCGGATGCGGTGCGTCCGTTGTCCGAGAATGCCCCCTCGAACCGGCCTCCGGACGCGAAGTGGTAGACCCCGGCGCCGGTGGCCGCGCCGTCCTGGAACGTGCCTTCGTGCCGATCGCCATTGGGAAAGCGGTACGTGCCCCGGCCGCTCATCGCGCCATCGCGGAATTCGCCTTCATAGCGGCCGCCGGCAGCGAAGTGGTGCACCCCCTTGCCGGAGGGTTTGCCCGCGGCGATCGAACCCTCGTAGCGTCCGCCATCCCGATAGACCAGCACCCCGGTGCCGGCCGCGACGTCGTCGTCGAACGCGCCATCGTACCGGTCGCCGTTGGGGAACCGCACCGTGCCGTTGCCCTGACGCTTGCCGCGCACGAACTGCCCTTCGTAGCGGTATCCGTTCGGCAGAGTGAGGGTGCCGACCCCTGAGAACACGCCGGCCTCGAACTCGCCATCGTACCGATCGCCGTTGGCGAATTCCATCACGCCGCGTCCGTGCGGGCGGTCGGCCTTGAACGTGCCCTTGTAGTGATCGCCATTGGGCCAGCGCTGCGCGCCTTCGCCGTCCCGCACGCCATCGACGAACCGGCCCACGTATTCGCCCGACGCGTCGCTGACCAGACGGCCTTCGCCGTGCGGCTTTCCGTCCTTCAGGACGCCGTGGAACCGGCTGCCGTCGGCCATCACCACCACGGGGCCGGACGAACCGCCCGGCGACGCCCCCGAAGGTGCACCCGACGATGCGACGGACGCCGCGGCGGCAGAGGGCTGTGCGGAGCGGGCGACCATGGCGACCGGTGTCCCCGCCGCCGGTGCGGGCGTCGCCGCCGGTGCGGGCGTCGCCCCCGGCGCGGCGGCGCTCGAGGCGGCCTGGGGAGGGGTCGTGACGGCAGGCGCTGCGGCCCCCTGGGCCGTGGCCCCCTGCACCGAAGGCCCATGCGACGCAGCGGCCGGCGCGGGCACAGCCGCCGCACTCGGCTCGGCGGCAGGCACCGGTCGCGCCGCAACGGACGTCTGCACCGACGGCGCCGGCACCGCAACTGCCGCGACCGCCGACGGTGACTGCGACGGTGCGCCTGCGGCCGATGCAGAGCCCCCCGGAACGGCCGGACCCAGCGCCCGGAGCCGGTTGCGCGCCAGGACGGCGAACACGCCATCCGGGAACTGCTCGAGATACGCCTCGAACTCTTTCGGGTTGCGGCTGTCCTTGACCGACTCCCAGAAGGTCTTGTCCAGATTCAGCTGGGTGTCGGCACGCACTGCCGCCGGGGCGACCGGCGCCGGCTCGGGCGCATTGCCCGCGAAGACGAAGTCGCTGCGAAGGCTGGACGCATCCCACGGCACCTGCTGTCCGCGCGTCTCGGCCATGACGGCTTCCCGCACCCGCTTCAGGGTCAGCTCGACCGGCTGGTCGGGCGTCATCATGTGGCGCAGCAGGTGGCGCGTGTAGACCCCGTTGCGCCCGCTGCCCTCCCGCGCGACCTGGCCGGGCGCGGTCGCGTAGGCGATCAGCGTGCCCGGCGGCGCGCTCATCTGGGCGAGACCGGCATTGGACACCCGGACGTTGGACGCGAACGGATTGTCTCGGCACGCATCGAGGATGATGAGGTTCGCCCGGGTCCGGGCGCGATCCATGCGCTGGAGGATCTCGGCGACGTCGAGACTGTAGAAGGTGACGTCGTCCTCCTGCTGGACGCGCGCATCGATGGGGATCAGGTAATTGCGATCGCGCAGCTGGATGGCATGACCGGCGTAGAAGAAGACCGCCGTGTCCCCCTCGCGGAGCCGGGCGCCGAATTCACGGATGGCCTGGAACATCTGCTCGCGGTTCACGTTCTCCCGAAGCTGCACCTCGAACCCGCCCTGCTGCAGCGCCTGGGCGATGTCGCGCGCGTCGTTCACGGCGCTGCGCAGCTGGCTGGCGGGATAGGCGTTGTTGCCGATCACCAGCGCATGGCGCGCGGCATGCAGCACCGGCGGCAACCCGCACAGGATCAGCAGCAGCGCGAGCAGTCGGAACTGTGCAATGAAACGGCTCAGCATGGAAATCGGTTCGCTCCTGACGAAATTCTACTGGTCAGACCCGGACACGTCCGTCCGACCGAAGCACTAGTGCGGCACCCGCGCGACTGCAGTGCATCACGATCCGCGGAGCGGACATCCTGCGGTGACCGGCGGCGGCCGCCGGCCGGCGGTGCGCGACCGCCGGCACGGATCAGAAGCGCGCCTGATACCGAAGGGCGAACGCGTTCTCCGCGGGCGCAGAGGCGACGTGGCCGGGCTGCCGACGATGCACGGCGGCCAACTGCACGGCGGTCGTGCGCGACAGCGGCACCCGATAGCTCAGCCCGATCCGCAGCTCCCGGCCATCGCCGGCAAGCCCGATCCGGTCGCTCGACATCACCGCAGCGCCATCGGCGTCCACGCCGGTCATGCGGGTGATCTGCGCTGCCCCGGACACGATACGCATCGGCTGCTCGATCGTCACCCCCACCATGTCACCCATGCGCAGCACGTCGCGCTGCTGCAGGGAAGCTTTCACGGCGACGCTGGTCGTCGAGCTCAGGGACATCAGCGGACTGCCGGTGCCTGGCGTCGTGCCGAACGACACCGATGCGCTGGC
>Ga0116141_10005458_pt1 | contig 10645 bp, 6 predicted proteins | sample AD_UKC097_MetaG_FD_89744 | JGI IMG/M metagenome (GOLD analysis project Ga0116141, IMG submission 89744) | Active sludge microbial communities of municipal wastewater-treating anaerobic digesters from USA - AD_UKC097_MetaG | ecosystem: Engineered > Bioreactor > Anaerobic > Digestate | place: USA... | reverse complement strand
TCGGTTCTCCGACATTGTAGCTCGATTCGAAAGGATATTCCACAATTGCTCCCGAAGGATTCCTGAGTGAGATGATCCCTCCCCATCTTTTTGGTCCTGTCGATGATGCCCTTACCTTGTATATTCCTCTTCCTGATTCGTCTACAGGCAGAGTGGCTCCGTTCACTGTAACGACAGGTGTCTGCGTTGAGTCGACAGCAGAGATGAAAACTTTTGCTTCATAGTCGCTTCCCAGGGTAACATAGCTTGCATTGGGTACCACCAGGGGAACGATCTTGTTCACCTTAAAGGCGCCTGCATCTATCTGTGAGTAAAGATGATTGAGGACTTCAGTCTCAGCATTCCTGACATCGACCTGTATCTTCGAGAGAATTGTAACCACTGCTACAAGGGGCAATGTGTGAAATGTCATGTTCTCCCATCTCGTCGGTTGTCCGTCGGGATCGCGGCCGTCGTCGGTATTCAGGCTTGTGCGGAGAGCCTCTTCGGCAGTGGTGTTCTTCCCGTCGAGTGTTGAGATCAGGAATTCCCTGTAGTCGTTTATAAGAGCCTTGAGGGTGAAAGCCTTTCCATTCTCGTTAGCTCCAATAAGGATCTGAGACGGGACATTGTTCTCGTCGATCTTCTTGACTTCCTCAATTATTACCTCATCACCCTGTATAGCAGGTGTATCGGGGCCTTCGGCTTCGTAAATTATTTCTTTCTTCAGGTCCTGTATGTAGCTTACAACCTCATCTGCACGTGCTTTCACCTCGTAGGCAGTATTTTTGTATTTCCCTGCCTTTGTGGGGTTTTCGGCTGCTGCCCTGGTGAACTCTTCATAAATAAGGTTGTTCTTTTTTATATAGTTGGCCAGTGTCGTGGTCAGACTCTTATCAACCTTCTTAAATGCTTCCACGGCTTCCTTTGACACGTTAAGTGCAAGCATGGCGGTAAGGATCAGGTACATCATACCGATCATCTTTTGCCGTGGTGATAGCCTCTCGTGAGCCATTTTCTGGATAGTTTTTTATAAGATTAAAATGCCACGTTATTTAACGTTCATTGCAGCCAGCATATTGCCGTAAACGTTGTTAAGCGCTGTCAGATTGTCATTTAGCTTTGTGATCTGTTCACGGTATTTCTTTGCATCGCCGGCCGATTCATTGAGATCCTTCATAAGTGACTGAATGCCTTTCTGAAGTTCTTCAGATTCCCTGATGTGACTGTCTGCTCCTTTTTTCTGAAGTTCATAAACGGCATTGAGAGCTGAAAGGTTCTTGTTAAGCGATTCAAGCTGCTGCTGATATGATTTCCCGCCGGATTCTATCATCGAGAATGACTCAGCCATCCTGTCGTAATTTGTATTTGTGTCGCCGATAATTTTTGCAGTCGACTTGTAAGTGTCAGATAATTTCCCGAGCGCATCATTTGCAGAATTGATCGTGTTCATATACATGGTTGATGCGACCGAGACATCGCCCATCGCGGTTATGTTCGATGTGGCTTCCCCGAGTTTCTTCATTCCGACCCCGAGTTTCGAGAACAGGTCGGGAGTGATATCAGCCTTTTCAAGCATCTCATCGAACTTCGAGAGAGCCAGTGAACCTCCTCCTCCGCCTATTGCGCCACCGCCTGCATACCTTCCGCCAACGGCTTTGGCTGATCCCTCCTCCGGCTCTATTCCTGCGAGTTCAGGATAAACGAGTGTCCAGTCAACCTCTTCATGAAGCGGTTCGAAAGCCGAGAAGAAGAAGATAACGGCTTCTGTAAAAAGACCTACAGTCAGCATCGTTCCCGCACCTGCCCAGTGCTGTATCTTGAACAATGCACCTATGATGACGACAGAAGCTCCAATACCATACAGTTTGGCCATGAAATTCTTCCATCCGCTTGTCTGAACTATTTCTGCTAAGCTCATATACCTGGTTGTTTAAAGATTATTTTTTTTATTGGTTAACTCCGATATAGGATCTTACGTTACGGAATCCTATGTATGATTTTGTTGAATCCTGGTATTCATAATCCCTTGAACTCGTCTGGAGAAAATATGCAATATCCTTCCATGAACCTCCCCTTATTACTTTTCTCTTAAGTACGGGCGGATCCTGCGGACGAGCATTATACTGGTAATTCGGGTTTAGATCGTGCTGGAAGATGTATGCGGAAGGATGATAAGCGCAAAGCGTCCATTCTGCAACATTGCCCGACATGTCGAACAAGCCGTATTCGTTGGGTTCGTATGAACCTGCCTTGGCTGTATATACTGTTCCGTCGTCGATATAGTTGCCCCTCAGAGGTTTGAAATTGGCAAGGAAACAGCCTTCGTAGTTACGGGTATAGGGTCCTCCCCATGGATACATCGAAAGATCGAGACCTCCCCTCGCGGCATATTCCCACTCGGTCTCAAGAGGAAGACGGTAAGCCTGAACGTCGGCAATGCCGCTTTTTCTAAGAGCTGTGTTCATATAATCTGTCCTCCATCTGCTGAATGCATTGGCCTGCGGCCATGAAACTCCGACAACGGGATAATCGTCGAATGAAGGATGCCAGAAATAAAGGTCGGCCTGAGGATCATTGAACGAATATGTGAAGTCCCTGATCCAGCAAAGGGTGTCGGGGTAAATGTTTATCGTATCGTGCCTGATAAAGGATGAACGGTTTCTTACATCAGTGACATTGCCGTTGCGGTCAATGACTTTTCCTTCATACCTTCCGGTGTTGTTGGCATAGTCGTATACATACCTCGATTTTGCTGCCTGCTGGTAATCGACCCAGAAATATGTGTAATTGAGTTTACGTATGTCTATCTGCTTCTTGCCGCTGAAACGTTCCTCGGGAGGATAATACATCTCTTCCAGAATGGCTGCAGTTGTCTCTTCCCTGGGATCAATCCTCTCTGACCAGTTCAGAACATATGGCTCGACGGGATTACCGTCCCTGTCCGTCACAAAATACTCCCTGTCGGGAATCTGTGCCTCGCCCAGCTTTGTCCTGAGTATCGAGTCGCGGACATAATAGACGAACTGACGGTATTTATTGTTTGTTATCTCTGTCTGGTCCATCCAGAATGCTTCAACAGTCACTACCTTCGACAAGCTGTTCTGCGCAAATATTGCATCCTGATCGCTTGGACCCATAGTGAAACTTCCGGCAGGGATGAAAGCCATCTCAAACGGTTCGGGCTCAAAGAAATTCTTTCTTCCAGGGACTCCGGTCAGTTCTCCGTTATCTGCAGACTTACAACCACCTAATAAAATTATTATTACCAGAGCTGCAAGGATTACCTTTTTCATAATTCTTTAGAATTTTGTATTGCAAGTAAAGATGTTCTTAATCAAGTTATAAAAATCTTATGCTTTTGTATCTCATCGGGCTTTTACCCATACTGAGACTGAAACAATAATTCACCATAAATTCATGCGACCCGCTCGTGCTTTTCCTGATATCTGAAGTCGTGAAGTCATAAGCGTATCCGACTCTAATACCATTGAACAATTCTATCCCCACAATTCCAACCAGAGCATCTCCGGGTCTGTATGAAACGCCCCCCCATGCCTTTTTATTGTATCTTATTAAAGAAGTTGCAGAAAATTGTATTGTCTTTCCGTCACTGACGGCAAAAAAGGAGGGAAGCAGTTCAAGCGAGGGGTTGGGTAACTGAAGAGTATAACCTGCCGTAAGATAGTAATGCCTGCTTATGAAGGAGACTCCCTTGTTGAATTTTACTTTCGGCTGATTGATGTGAGTGACCGAAAGACCAGCATAGTATTTGTCGGTGGTATAATAAACTCCCAGTCCTGCATCAAAGCTCAGGACACTCTCCTTGCTTTCGGGAATGAGGGGATCGCCCGAGGGAGGGGTGAAGATATCACCGTCGGGAATGACCCACTCGGGATCGAGGGTTATATTGTAGATCCCCGCATTGACCCCTATGCCGAGCCTGCCGGCGCCCAAAGGGGCAATATAGGAGTATGCAAGAGAAAGGTTTATGTCGCGGTCGAAGCCTACATTGTCGCTGGCAACCGTAAGTCCAATTCCGCTGCTTATCTTGAACGGAGCTACGGGAGCGCTAATGCTGAACATTGTGGTCGAGGGGGCACCGTCAAAACCAACCCATTGCTGACGGTTAATGGCAGTCGCGCATATCATTCCCGATGTTCCTGCATATCCCGGATTAAAAGAAAATGTATTGAACATATAATTGCTGGTAAGGGGATCCTGCTGCGGGAAACAGGCCATGGAGGATAGCGCAATGACAAAAGCTGATAGAGTGTATTTCTTCTTCACTTTATTAAGGTATAGGATTAAGCCCATTGATAGAACTCCTAAAAATAAGATAAATAACACAAAACTATTAAAACCGGCAATCCATTAATGAAAAGTTTTTGAACATTCCAGCAATGTTACCCGCAAAGAACATTCCAAACACCGGTAAATAAACGGAAAAAGAGGTAAAAAAGTTTAATGTGTTATGACTTCAGCCGGTCGGCCGATCTGACAACCCGGTCGGGAACCTCATTCCTGTTCGCTTTCAGGTAATCGTCGTGAGAACAAGCAACATATACCTTGTTATTATTACTGTCTTCAAGCTCTATCCACCATCTCTCGGTGAGGTTGCTTCTCACGAAGATCAGATCATCCTCAAGATCGGTAACCCTGACATGGTATTTTATAAAACGTCCTGAATTGTTTCCGCTAAGCGAAGGGGTCTCATACTGCTTCTGTGAAAAACCCTCCATAAGAAACCAGATTATCTGTGCAGCAAGCCCGGAAGTCTGTTCACGGACATCAAAACGGGGATTAACGTCAAAGAGGGCGAAAACTTTCAGGTTGTCAGAAATCCCTGCATAACGCGAAAGAAGACATATTTCCTCGCCGTAAAACCCGTTTGGGGAAGGGACTGCCGTTCCCGGTGCATCCGACTGCCTCACAGCCGAGATGTCGAAAAGAGCAGCGTCAGAATCCCTGAAATAAGGCTCGGTGAGGTATATGGCCTGCCTTACATCTCCTATTCTTATCATGTCTGAGTTCCTTCGGGTAAAGCGGTTAATGACCTGCTGATCGTTGAGGTAGGTCTGATACCCGATGTTAATATAATGACTGAAAGTGCTTTTGCTGTTTCCCGTAATCCGGTTAAGCCATGAGAAGGAATCGGGTACTTCTGCAGATGAGGAGTAGTCGATCCTGGGATCGACGGCCGTGAGGGTGTATTTTATCTTCAGACGGCTGAAAGCCCTGTCGATGGCGGCTGTGAGGGCACTGCTTCCTCCTATTATAACAGGGAAAACCGATTCGCCGATGAGATGACTGAGGACATCTGTAAGCCCTGCGAGCGTGTCGCTGAAGGCGACTCCCTGTTTCATGTTGCCCAGATCTGTTATTTTGGTCTTGCCGGGAACTCTTGCAAGAGAATAAAGCTGCCTGCGTATCGCATCGGGTGCTCCCGAGGAACCGTGATCGGGTGAATTTCTTCCGTCAGGAACTCCCAGGATCGCAACCTTGAAGCCGTGTATCCCCCTGAGGGGCTCATTCTCGGTGTGGATTGCAATGTTATGCGGGAAACCGGCGTTTTCTGCCAGATTTTCAAAACCGGTCCGCTCAAGGCTTACAGGATCAAAATAATCGTTTAGATCAATCATCGGTTACTGGTTGCTTTTCTTTGATTTCTGGCTTTTCTCAATGATGCTTATGCAGTCCTCCTTTGTCAGCTCTTCAGCTTTGGTGCCTTTGGGAAGCCTGTAGTTCTCCTTGTCCCTGGACAGATAGGGTCCGTATCGTCCGTTTAGAATAAGTATCCCTCCGAAGTCCCTTATCACTTTTTTCTTTTCACTCTCTTCCTTCTCCCTTACAAGCTCTGCAGCTCTTTCAAGTGTAACGGTATAGGGATCATCGACTCCTTTCCTCAGGGAATAGAATTTGCTTCTGTACCTTACATAGGGTCCGAATTTTCCTGTTCCTACGATCATTTCATCGCCTTCAAGCTGTCCAAGCGACCTGGGAAGCCGGAAAAGATCGAGAGCCTCGGCAAGGGTTATGGTTTCGAGGAGCTGATTCTTCGAAAGGCTTGCAAAACGAGGCTTTCCGCCGTTTTCCGTATCGCCGATCTGAGCCACGGGTCCAAAACGGCCCATTCTTACCGATACCTGTTCACCCGTTTCGGGATGAACGCCCAAAACCCTGGCACTGGACGTACGGCTCTTTTTCTCAAGGGTGTCGCTTACTGTTTTGTGAAATGATGAATAGAACTTGTCGAGCATCCCCGTCCATTTCATTTCTCCTTCGGCTATCATGTCGAACTGTTCCTCCACCTCCGCGGTGAAGTTAAAGTCCACGATCTCCGAGAAGTTCTCTACAAGAAAATCATTGACAATCATTCCGATGTCCTGCGGAAAAAGTTTCGACTTCTCTTTCCCAGCTGCTTCGGTCTTCACGGCTGAAGTGACATTCCCTTTCGAGAGGGTAAGTACTTTCAGCTGACGTTTTTCACCCGGCCTGTCTTCCCTGAGTACATAGCCCCTCTGCTGGATGGTCGAAATTGTCGGGGCATAGGTCGAAGGCCTGCCAATACCAAGTTCCTCAAGCTTCTTCACGAGACTGGCTTCAGTATACCTGGGGGGAGGCATTGTGTATCTCTGTGTTGCGGTTATGCTTTCATAATGAAGAGCCATGCCTTTTTTCACGGGAGGAAGAATTGACTTTTCGTCTTCGCCGTTCTCGTGATCGGTCGATTCGGTATATACCTTAAGGAATCCGTCGAATCTGATTACCTCTCCGCTTGCAGAAAAGAGTACAGGTGAATTGCTCATTGAAATTGATATCGTAGTCTTTTCGACTTCGGCATCGGCCATCTGGGATGCAATTGTCCTCTTCCAGATCAGTTCATACAACCTCTTCTCATTCTGGTTCCCGGTAATGGTCATGACATCGGGATATGCAGGCCTGATGGCTTCATGGGCTTCCTGCGCTCCCTTCGATTTGGTGTGGAACTGCCTGGTCTTTGCATATTTCTCCCCGTATTCGGCTGTTATTACTTCCCTCGATTTTGCCAGGGCCAGCTTTGACAGATTCGTTGAGTCGGTCCTCATGTAGGTGATCTTTCCAGCCTCATAGAGCTTCTGGGCAACTGCCATGGTCTGGGAAACAGAAAATCCTAGCTTCCTGTATGCCTCCTGCTGAAGTGTCGAAGTGGTGAACGGTGGAGCAGGCGAACGGGTCCCGGGCTTTACAGCTATTGCTGAAACGGTGAATCCCGCACTTTTGCAGAGTTCCAGAAACGATGAAGCCTCCTTTTCGCTTGAGAATCTCTTTGCAGCCTCGGCCCTTAAAAGATTGTTTTCTTTCAGTGCGTCGCATGCGAAAACACCGGTTATCCTGAATGACGACTCAGATTTGAACGCAATGATCTCCCTTTCTCTTTCTACGATAAGGCGGACAGCCACCGACTGAACCCTTCCTGCTGATAATGCGGGCTGGACTTTCTTCCACAGTACCGGAGAGATCTCAAACCCGACTATACGGTCGAGAATGCGCCTCGCCTGCTGGGAGTTAACAAGATTCATGTCAACCTGCCGGGGATTCTCAATGGCATAGGTTATGGCATCCTTTGTTATTTCGTGGAAAACGATCCTTTTTGTGGTGCTGAGATCAAGATTGAGAACACTTGCAAGATGCCAGGCAATGGCCTCACCTTCGCGGTCCTCATCAGAAGCTATCCATATATTCTTTGCCCCGGATGCAGCTTTGCGGAGCTCTCCTACAATTTTTGCCTTTTCTTTAGGGATTTCATACTCGGGAGAGAAATTATTCTTGATATCTATCCCGAGATTTTTCTTCTTAAGATCGCGGATATGCCCGAAACTTGAGACAACCCGGAAATCCTTACCAAGAAATTTCTCTATGGTTCTTGCTTTTGCCGGCGACTCAACAATAACTAGATTTTCGATCATATCGGAGTATTTTAACATTTTTTAAAAACACGACAAAGTAAATCATTTAGGTCCCAAACTTCAAAATAAACGGTTAAGATTCTTTATTAATTGCTATTTTTGCGCAAATCAGCGGAGCGAATGAAAGCCATTTCAGCAAAAAGAAAATATCTCATCTGGTTCTGGACAATTTTCTCTGTCCCTTTTATTCTTGTCGTCCTTCTTTTCGTCCTGATTTCAAAAGAGAAGCTTGGTCCGATGCCTTCCTTCGCAGAGCTTGAGAATCCTGAATATAACCTAGCCGCTGAAGTTTTCTCCGAAGACGGGGTTCTTCTCGGTAAGATAAGCATCGAGAACCGGACATGGACCGAATATGATGAACTGTCGCCTTATCTTGTCAATGCACTCATTGCTACCGAGGATATAAGGTATTACCGGCACTCGGGGATTGATATCCGCGGGCTGGGCCGTGCACTTGTCAGAACAATAATACTGAGACAGAACACCGGCGGGGGCAGCACAATAACGCAGCAGCTCGCAAAACAGCTTTATCCCAGGGACACTGCACGCACATCGGCCTTTGTAAGGAAAATACGGCTTGGAGTTACAAAATTCAAGGAATGGCAGACGGCGGTAAAGCTTGAGAGAAGCTATACCAAGGAGGAGATAATAGCGATGTATCTCAACAAATACGATTTCCTTTATCAGGCCATCGGGATCAGATCTGCAGCAAAGGTCTATTTCAACACAACTCCCGACTCGCTGAAAATCGAGGACGCAGCTGTCCTGGTCGGGATGCTCCAGAACTCAAGCGCCTTCAACCCGAAGAGATACCCCGAGAGAATGCTCCAGAGGAGGAACATTGTTCTTTCGCAGATGGGAAAATACGGATACATCCATCCCCGTACGGCCGATTCACTGAAACTTCTTCCTATCGAACTCGATTTCAACATTGAAGACCATAATACCGGACTTGCCACATATTTCAGGGAGTACCTGAGAAATATCATGAGAAGACCGGAACCCGACCGCAACAGGTACGAAAGGGAATCTTCATATGAAGAAGCCCTGTGGGAATGGAACAACAATCCTCTTTACGGATGGTGCAACAAAAACAGGAAGCCTGACGGTTCGTACTACGACATCTATAAGGACGGACTTAAAATATACACAACCCTTAACTCGAAGATGCAGCAATATGCTGAGGAAGCCCTTGCAGAGCATCTGTCGAAGGAAGTTCAGCCCGACTTCTACAAACGTGCAAAAAGCTTCAGGAACCCTCCGTATTCAAACGACCTTTCGAAGAAGGATGTTGAGGATCTGATCATGCGGTCGGTGAGAGACAGCGAGAGATATATAATGATGAGGGCAAGGGGAGTACCGATGGATTCGATAATGCTGGCCTTCAATACAAAGGTGCCCATGAGGGTGTTCTCATGGAAAGGGGAGGTGGATACAATAATGACACCCTACGACTCGGTAAGGTACTACAAATACTTTGTCCGTTCTGCCTTTCTTGTTGAGGATCCTCACAACGGGTATGTAAAGGCTTATGTCGGAGGGCCGGATTTCAGATATTTCAAATGGGATGCGGTAACCCAGCAGAGGAAGCAGGTGGGGAGTACAATAAAACCCTTTCTTTACACAATCGCAATGCAGAACGGTTATACCCCCTGCGACGAGGTTGAAAACATCCCCCGCTCATTCGACCTTCCTGGCGATTCGGTTCCCTGGATACCAAGAAGCTCCGGTCCCAAGGATTACCACGGCAAAATGGTTACCCTCAAGTGGGGACTTGCACAGTCGGAAAACTATATTTCCGCCTGGCTGATGCAGCAGTTCAGACCCTCGGCTGTTACCGACCTGATGAAGAGGATGGGAATAAGAAGCTTTATCGACCCTGTACCTTCAATATTCCTCGGAACCTCAGATATTAAACTTGAGGAGATGGTCGGGGCTTACGGGACCTTTGCAAACAAGGGTGTATATACACGGCCCATGTACGTGACCCGAATAGAGGATAAGAACGGGAACGTAATTTCAAGGTTTACCCCGACTATCGAGGAGGTTCTCAGCGAGGATCAGGCCTACCTAATGCTCGACCTTCTTCAGGGTGTTGTTCTGACAGGATCAGGCAACAGGCTGAGAAGGGAACCATACATGCTGCTCAACCAGGTAGGGGGGAAGACGGGTACAACCCAGAACCACTCGAACGGATGGTTTATGGGAGTAACTCCTAACCTTGTTGCAGGAGTCTGGAGCGGATGGGAGGACCAGGCCATTCACTTCGAAACGCTGAGCGAGGGACAGGGTGCCCAGATGGCTCTTCCGGTTTTCGGGATTTTCATGCGTAAACTTTATAATGATCCGCAGTTTGGAATAATGGAATCGGATGAGTTTGAAAGACCCCCGAATTTCAGTATTGATACCGACTGTGATAAGGTGAAAAGGGAGAGCTCCCGCAGGGGAGGTTATATAAGGGAACGATATTAGAAGCCTGGCCTGTGGATGCCAGCCTGAACAGACTGACTTGTTTTTTCAGCTGAACAACGACCTTACAAGTTCTTCAACTTTCCCCACTGCAATTATTTCTATGTCGTTGCCTTTGCTCAGTACTTTCCTGTGATACTTTGATATGTAGATCTTTCTGAAGCCCATCTTCGAGGCTTCCCTGATACGCTGTTCTATCCTCGAAACAGGTCTTATTTCGCCCGAGAGGCCGGTTTCCCCTGCAAAAC
>Ga0116141_10005453_pt1 | contig 10649 bp, 5 predicted proteins | sample AD_UKC097_MetaG_FD_89744 | JGI IMG/M metagenome (GOLD analysis project Ga0116141, IMG submission 89744) | Active sludge microbial communities of municipal wastewater-treating anaerobic digesters from USA - AD_UKC097_MetaG | ecosystem: Engineered > Bioreactor > Anaerobic > Digestate | place: USA... | reverse complement strand
CGACAGAGCTCAAAGATGAGTTCGTTTCAACCGAGCATCTGCTTATGGCTCTCACTGAGGATAATGGAGATACCGGACGGCTCCTCAAGGATGCCGGGGTGACCGGCGACGACCTGGCCCGGGCGATCTCAACCGTCCGCGGTGGAAGCAGGGTGACCTCACAGAACGCCGAAGACACCTACGCTTCACTCCAGAAGTTCGGCAGGAACCTCAACGATCTGGCCCGGGCGGGAAAACTTGACCCCGTGATCGGCCGTAACGACGAGATCCGCCGGGTGATGCAGGTTCTCTCCCGAAGAACCAAGAACAACCCCGTTCTTATCGGCGAACCCGGCGTGGGCAAAACCGCGATAGCCGAAGGTATCGCCCAACGGATTGTCTCCGGTGATGCCCCCGAAACGATCAAAACCAAACAGATCGTCGCTCTTGATATCGGTGCTCTTATCGCGGGAACGCAGTACAGAGGGCAGTTCGAGGAGAGACTGAAAGCCGTAATTAAAGAAGTTCAAAACTCAAACGGCGGGATAGTGCTCTTCATCGATGAGCTCCACACCCTTGTTGGCGCGGGGAAAACCGAAGGCGCCATGGATGCCGCGAACATACTGAAGCCTGCTCTTGCAAGGGGTGAACTGCATTGTATCGGCGCTACCACCCTCGACGAATACCAGAAATATATAGAAAAAGACGCCGCCCTCGAGCGCCGCTTCCAGCCGGTTATGGTTATGGAGCCGAACGAGGAAGACTCGATCTCGATCTTGCGTGGACTTAAAGAGAGATACGAGGTACACCACGGTGTAAGGATCACAGATGGTGCCATCGTAGCCGCGGTACAGCTCTCCAACCGTTATATCAGCGACAGGTTCCTTCCTGACAAGGCGATCGACCTGATCGACGAGTCAGCCTCCCGCCTCAGAATGGAGATCGACTCGATGCCCGAGGAACTTGATATCCTGGAAAGGAAGATCAAACAACTCGAGATCGAGAAAGTCGCGCTCACCCGTGAAAAGGATGAGGCATCAATAAAGAGACTAGAAGACCTTAACCGGGAACTCGCCGAGCTTAACGAAGAGAGAAACGGCATTAAGGTTCACTGGGACAGTGAAAAAGAGAAGATCCAGCACATCCGTGAAATAAAGTCAGAGATCGAGAGACTCCGCGCCGACTCGGAGATGTTTGAGCGCGAGGGCCATCTCTCAAAAGTTGCGGAGATAAGATACGGTACACTCCCCGGTCTTGAGAGGAAACTCAACGACGAGACCTCTGACCTCAACAAGATACAGGCGGGCAAGCGCCTCCTGAAGGAAGAGGTTGAGGCCGAGGATGTCGCTGAAATAGTTTCCCGCTGGACGGGCATCCCCGTTACAAGAATGCTCGAAGGTGAGAGGGTAAAACTGATGAATCTCGAGTCGCAACTTCACAAACGGGTGATTGGGCAGGAAGAAGCGGTTTATGCCGTCGCGAACGCGGTACGCAGATCCCGCGCGGGTTTGCAGGACGCGAACAAACCCACGGGCTCTTTCATTTTCCTCGGTACCACAGGTGTCGGTAAAACCGAGCTCGCCAAAGCACTCGCGGTAGCCCTCTTCGATGACGAACACGCGATGATAAGGATCGATATGTCGGAGTACATGGAGAAGTTTTCCGTCACCCGCCTCATCGGTGCCCCTCCAGGATATGTCGGTTATGAAGAAGGCGGGCAGCTGACCGAGGCTGTAAGGAGAAGGCCATATTCCGTAATACTCCTCGATGAGATCGAAAAGGCTCATCCGGATGTCTTCAATGTCCTCCTTCAGGTTCTCGACGACGGAAGACTGACCGATAACCAAGGCAGAACCGTTGACTTTAAGAACACGATCATCATAATGACCTCAAACCTGGGGTCGCACATAATCCAAGAGGCACTTGCCAACGGGAATGATGATGATATCGAGACGATGATGGGCGGGCTCCGCATTCAGCTTTCTGAACTGCTCCGGAGAACGATCCGGCCCGAGTTCCTGAACAGGATCGATGATGTTATCCTGTTTAAGCCTTTAAGTCAGAAGGAGATCCGGAGGATAGTCGATATTCAACTGGAAACGGTAAAGGAGATGTTAGCTGTCAAGGACATGGCTTTCACCATCTCCGAAGAAGCCGAGGATTGGCTGGCCGACCTCGGTTACGACCTTTCGTACGGCGCGCGACCTTTAAAAAGGACGATCCAAAAGTATGTTATCAACCCGCTCGCGCAACTTCTGATCGCCGGTGAGTTCAGTGAAGGCGATACAATCGTTGCCACTGTTGATGATCGCGGAAAGATCGTTTTCAGAAAAGGATAGATTCCCTCTTGTCAGAGACCGGATTGAAGTAACCGGTCTCTGACCTTCATTTCTTATATTTGCTTTCAGTATTTAATAACTTGGTATTTCCGGTTGAAACACTCGATTTTCACGCTCCTTCTCATCGCCTTAACAACGACTGCCTACCCTCAAGCCCCGGATTCCGTGACGGCCGTGGCCGGTTCAGAGTACTCGATCAGCGGCTTCGGGAGGTTCTTCCTCGGTGATCAGTGGCGCGATGTGTGGGCTACACCGCTCAGAGTGCCGGTTCTCGATCTAAAGTCGTTCGCCGGAGGCCTCACCCCCGAAAAAAGAGGTGGCGGAATGCAGACCAAAACCCTCCACTTCAAGGGAAAAGACGGGCAGAAGTGGAAGTTCCGGTCGGTTAACAAATTCCCTGAAGCGACACTTCCCCCCGATGTGCAGGATACCTATGTTTCAGACTATATAAAAGATCAGATCAGCGGTTCACACCCCGCGGCACCACTTGTTCTCACCCCCTTGATGGATTCCCTGGGAATTCTGAACGCCCCCCCGTCCCTTTGGTTTATGCCTGATGACCCCCTGCTGGGTGAGTTCAGGGATGATTTCAAGAATCTCATGGGGATGATGGAAGTTAACCCCGACGATGAAGAGGAAGCACCATTTGCCAATGCCGAAAAAGTGGTCTCAACCGAAAAACTGATCTTCAGGCTGATGGATAAAAGGGATGAGAAAGTCGACGGAGCGGCCTTCCTTACCGCGAGATTGTTCGATGTCTGGATTAACGACTGGGACCGCCACATGGGTCAGTGGAAGTGGGCGAAATTCACCCTTAACGGCAGTGAGATCTGGCGACCGATACCCAAAGACCGTGACCGTGCTTTCTCAAAATTCGATGGATTCCTCCCCTGGGCATCAACTTTGATGATACCTCAATGGAAAAATTTCGGTGATGATTATGAACCGGTCGAGTTTGCAACATGGAGCGGCCGCTACCTTGATAAAAGATTTCTAAGCGAACTCACACGGGAGGAGTGGGATTCAGTTACCGGTTTTGTGGTCTCCCGTCTTACTGACGAGCTAATAGATACAGCCCTCTCCCGCCTTCCCGAAGAATACAAAGCTGCCTCAGTGTCTCAAGTCAGGGGAAACCTGATCTCCCGCCGCAAAAAGCTGACCGCGTTCTCCGGTGAGTACTTCAGATTTATCAACTCTGTGGTGGATATCTTCACTTCCGACAAGGATGACAAGGTGGATATCACCCGTACCGACAGTTCAACCATCGTGACCGTTTCAGGGGGTGTTAAAAAGCAGAACCGGGTGCTTTACCACAAGGAATTTTCCGGGGATATTGTTGAAGATATCCGCCTTCACCTCGCCGGTGGCGACGACAAGGTGGTGATCAGGGGTGAGGTTGATTCGGGGCCATTGATCAGGATGGATGGCGGGAAGGGTGATGATTCGCTCATCGACTCATCAAAAGTCAGGGGCTGGCTCCTCAATATCCTGCCGGTCCCCCGCGCGGAAAACAAAAACCGGTTCTACGACGACAGCCCGAATACATCGATTATACCGGGACCCGGCACCAAGTTCTTCCGGCAAGACTGGCCGTTACCGAAAGACACTCTGGAAATGCTCGAACCGGCAATGCTCGAGCACGGTCGAGGATACGGAGTGTATCCGGTTATCGATATCGGCTCAACTCTCGGATTGCAACTCGGCGGCGGACCGGTGATAACCAACTATGACTTCAGAAAAAGACCCTGGGACTCGTGGATGGCATTCTATGCCTCTTACGCAACCTGGACGAAGGATTACGACCTCGATTTCGTGGGCCACTTCAAGTCGATAATCGAAGGTACTACCGTTACCTTCAAAGCATACCGTAAGGCAGTCGACTTTAACAACTACTACGGTTTCGGAAACCACACCACCTTCGATTACGATCTTTACATGAACGGAAATTACAGGATAATGCGAAGGGCTATAGGTGGTGAAGTGGGTATAAACATCCCATGGAGCCATGGTTACAGCAACTATTTTAATCTGAGACTTCTGGATCTCGATGTTGGGCTACCGAATTCATCACTGCTCAACGGTTTTCCGGAGGGAGGGTACGGCACCGGCAGACTCTCGCTCCTCACTCTGAGCGCGGGCATCATTTTCGACGACCGCGACCATGTCGAGCTACCACTCTCAGGTTGGTTCATGAAGGCAGGTGGTTCGATCACGCCCAAAGTCTTTAATGCGCGGGATATGTTCTGGTCGGCAAACTTCGATATCCGGGGTTATCTCCCACTCGGCTTTGTAAAAAACTCCGCGTTTGCCGTCAGGTTTATGGGTGAAAAGGTTGGTGGTGTATATCCATTCCATATGGCCGCGTTTCTCGGCGGTTCGAAAAGTCTTAGAGGATACCGTGGCGAAAGATTCTCGGGTGACGCGTCGCTCTACGGTACGGCGGAGGTAAGGGTGGAACTGGGATCGATCAAGACTGTCATCTGGTCGAAACTTGGAGTGTTCTTCTTTACTGAAGTGGGCAGGGTCTTCCGGAACGGTGAAGTTTCAACCCTCTGGCACACCGCGAACGGTATCGGGGCTTATCTCTCGTTTCTCGACCGCGCCATCGTCGTCTCAGGCACAGCGGGTATCTCCCGCGAGCAGCTCAACCTCTTCGTTGATACCGCGGTTAACTTCTGATCATTAACCACTACATAAAGTTGAAAGTGCCGCTTTCTTCTTCCTCTTCCTCATCTTCCGTCTGTTTTTTCTTCGGTTTTTTCTGGAATTTAAGGGAATTCCTCTCCCAGAACACCCCGTCGAAATAACCCTGGATCGAGTTATCACTCTCCGCCATCTCAAGCCTGTACTCCGAAGTGGCTGCCCAGAGGTTATCGATCTCGATACCGACATAATGCCTGTTCAGTTTCTTGGCTACAACCGAGGATGTTCCGGAGCCAAGGAATGGATCGAACACCACATCCCCCTCATTCGATGAGGCGAGAATCAGTTTAGCAAGCAGTTTCTCGGGCTTTTGCGTCGGGTGATTTGTATTTTCAGACATCGACCAGTACGGGATCGTGAGATCGGTCCAGATATTGGATGGATGAGTCATTCTGAATCTTCCTTCTTCCGACTCAGCCCAGTCCTTGGGCTCGCCATCCTCCTTGTACGGGGCGATCACAGAGCGTTTTTCCTTAACCGCTTCGAGGTTGAAGGTGTAGTCGTTACCATTAGTGAAGAACCAGATGTCTTCCATTCCGTTCTTCCAGTTCTTGCTGGCCCCGCGTCCTTTATCGCGCTGCCAGGTGATCCTGTTCCTCAATCTGAAATATTCGCCCGCAACCGCCATAATCGAGAGAGAGCTCAAATAGTCGCCGCAAATGTAGATGGTTGCCTCAGGTTTCAGTAATCTGACCATCTGAGGCAGCCAGCTTCTTAAATAGGCGGAATACTCATCGATCGGGAGTTTTCTGAATTTCGAGGAACCGAATTCCCGGTCAAGGTTATAAGGCGGATCAAGTATCAGGAGATCTACGAATCCGTCGGGCAGATACTTGATCACATCGAAGAGGTTCCTGTTGATGGTTTTGTCAAGTATGTCGTCCACCGTGACGGGAGCGTCGACACTGATCAGTTTTTCAGAGTATTGCTCTATCTGATCTTCAGTAAGCGCTATCGTCTTGTTCCTTTTAGCCTTTGAAGGAGGCATGTTTACTCCTAAAATTTATGTGCTTGCTGCAAATATACACTTATATCTATAAAAATGTTTATTCGCGGCAATTTGTTCCATTTTGATAGCCTAGAAGTCACAAAGGCACAAAGAAAAGGATCATGCTCCCCTTTGTGCCTCCGTGTCTTTATGGTTTTAAATTCTATTTCTTCTTTAGCACTACGCCTGATGAAGCCGGAAGTGTTATCTTCCCTTTGGCGTTCCCGAGACTCTTCGTGCCGGCCTTTTCGCCATTCACGAGGATTTCGAAGTTGCCCTTTGGAAGTGAGAACTCAATTTTCTTGTCACGGTTCGCGTTAAACAGAACCACAAAACGGTCTTTCCCGTGAGTAAGTTCGTAACCGAGTGTGAACTCGTCTTTAAGATCCATGAACTTCACTTCATCATACTCAGCACGGCGGAATGCCTTGTAAGTGCTGCGCAGCTTGCCGAGACCCGAATAATAGTTCACGAGGTCTTTGTTCATCGCGGCGTGTTTATAGTTGATGTAGTTCACCTCGTTGTCTTTGTCGTAGGTGTTATGGTCAACTTTTCCCCGGAGGGGGTCGTTCACATCAACATCTGCCGGCACAACCTTGGTGCGGGCAAACTCCTGCCCGGCGTGGATCATCGTCATTCCCTGTGAAGTGTAGAGAAAGAGGGCGCCGAGTTTGTTCAATCTTAACTGTTCTGGAGTCAGTTTCGCCACTTTATCGATATCAAGCACCGTCTGTCCCTCTTTCAGGTCGCCGAGTCCGATCCTGATGAAGTCGCCGAGGGTGTAACCGTCGTGAGATTCAAGGTAGTTGACCGAGTGCTCTTTCTTCTTGAAAAGTCCTTTATCGTCGCGGATCAGGGTTCCGTTCACATAGCTTTTAATTCTTTCGGGGGTGTTGTCGCCAAACCATTTCGCGAAGATCCAACCATGGTTGTTTTTCGGGTTTTCACCTTTCACACCGTTCCTGATCTGGTCGTTCCACGCGCCCCACTCTCTTTCAGAGAAGCCTTTGGGGTCGTATCCGCCGCCCCATGGTTCGCAAACGATCACTACATCGGGGTTCACTTTCCTGAGCTCTTTGCTGATCTCTTCAACTGTCACCCAGTCGATGAGTTTGCCAAGATCGAAGCGGAAGCCGTCAACATGGTACTCGTTCATCCAATAGATGAGGCTTTCCACTATCAGTCGGCGAGCCATCGGTGCTTCGGTTCTGAAGTCGTTTCCGCATCCGCTTTCGGCCTTAAAACTGCCGTCGGGGTTGAGTCTGAAGTAGTATTTCGGGTCGATCTCTTTGAAGCTGCCGAGTTCATACTCGGAAATGTGGTTGTAAACCACATCCATCATCACGCCGATCCCTTCCTTGTGGAAGGCTTTTACCATCTCTTTGAAGTGGTGGCGGGCTTTGTCGGAGTGCCCCATCCACTGGTTCCAGCGGAATTTCGTCCAGTCTTCGGCGTAATATGCCTCAGGCGCGAAGAACGCGGCTGTCATATAGCCCCAGTGGTTTCTTTCGTAATTGTTCCAGGTGTTGAAGCGCCCGGCCATCGAGTCCCTGAAGGGTATCTCAACATTTCCGAATTCCTGAGCGGGTAGGAGTTCAATCGTGTTAACATTGAGTGATTTTATATAGTCGATACCACCCTTGATCCCTTTTTCGATCAGGCCTTTGTATGTACCGGGGTTTTTAGCTCCGGAAGAGGGGTGGGCAGTCTGGTCGCGCAGGTGCATTTCATAAACTATCAGATCGCGCCAGTCGCGCTGTATCCACTTGTTCTTTTTCTCTTTTCCCCAGCTGAAGTCGCCATCCTTCACAACGATTCCTTTTCTCGGGTTCATGTAGGTGTTGAAGGTAGCCACGGATTTCGCGTAGGGATCGAGGATCAGTATTTTAGATTTTTTCGAGGCATCATCTTCCGGATTGATGATAACAAAGCCGTAAAAGAGGCCGTAGTGTTCCCCTTTGATCGAGGTCTCCCAGACACCGTCTTTGTCCTTGTTCATCTTAAACTCTTGTCCCGTCTCATCCTCGACGGTTTTGAAAGTTTTAAGAGTCGCGGAGAGGGCCCTGGGGGCAAAGACACGGAAGATCGTGTTACCTTCTTCAACGAAAGCGCCGAGCTTTTTGTCCGAGTAGGCGTTCATAAAATCATCGGCTTTCTGAGCCTTTACGATCGTGTGCGACATCAGTATCATCACCACTAATATTGATAGGAATCGATTTCTTGACATTGTTATGGTTCCGTATTGTTTTTTCGAATAACAGGATACCAAAATTAAGAAAAAGAGGGGAGATTTAAGACCGGGGATATTGGCCGAAGCCATAAAGGAAAAAGGAACGGGGGCCTCCGGGAGAAACCGCTCCGCTCCTTTTACTCCATTTACTTTTTCACAACAACAATTCTGAAATGTGGCTTACTTGATCAGGATCATCTTCCTGGTTTCAGTAAAATTGCCCGAGGAGATTCGATAAATATAGGTTCCGCTGGGGAGGTCCGCCGCATTGAACGAAACCTGATGCTCACCGGCCTCTTTCTGGCCGTCAACCAGAGTCGCGACTGCCTGACCGAGCGAGTTGTACACCGTCAGGGTGACATTACCCGCAACCCCAAAAGGCACCGAGTAACGGATAACTGTCTCCGGATTGAAAGGATTAGGGAAGTTCTGCTTCAGCGAGAAAGCCGAAGGAACCGCCACTTCCTCTTCAACGGAGACAGGGGCATCCGAAAGTTTGAGATCGTCAACTATATAGTAAGAACCAAGGTGATAATCCGCGCCCGTGGCCGGACCGATGAGGGCAATGGTTACAACGCAGGTGTCGGGAGTGTCGTCGTTCAGATAAGAGAACGGGATCTCGATCGGAGCATAATTTGGTGATGCGTTCGAGTATGTACGGGCGGCAATTCCAACTGCCTCGCCGTTTTTCAAGAGGAGAACCGATACGGTAAACCTGTCGCCATCGACGGGACTGAAAATATATGAGCCCGTGAATTTAACGGGACGGTGTGTATATGGGAAGCCGGAGGCGTCATCGCCCGTTTGGAGGAACGGGGCAACTACAAGACCCGGTGACCATTGCACCACTTCGCCTTTGGCGGCAAAGCTGCCCGAGGATGCGGTGGTTGATTTTGTTACAAGTTGAGGGAGGTCCGGCGCGTTGGGAGAAGCCCAACTGACGGGACCATCTGTGGCCCAGTTTTCAAAATCCCCGTTGGGTATCTGGCTGAAGCCGGGTGATGTTGCTATAACCAGCAGTAAGATAACTATTTTCATTTTTTCTCCTGATGATGAGGTTGAGGTGTCAATTTGATAGTCATTTCCGGAAAATTGTCGCGCTTTCCAAAAACGACACCGCAAACTTATAATACCGGATGATTATTGAATGTGTTTATTGTCAAGTGGTGATATTTCTATTTTTGCGGACAGGTTCGCGGTTGAATCGCCAGAATTATTTCGTAAGTGGGAGTGTTCTTAATATCTTTGCGGGCATCAATATTTGAAAGATACAATGAAACTGAAACTTGAGAGACCCCTCGTATTCTTTGATCTCGAGACAACCGGGATAGATGTTACCACAGAGAGGGTGGTAGAGATATCACTTCTGAAACTTTTTCCGGACGGAACCGGGAAGATAACCACATTGCTGGTGAATCCCGGGAAGGAGATCCCCGCGGAAGCAAGCAAGGTTCACGGGATATATGACCTGATGGTGGCGAATGAGCCGTCATTTAAAGATATTGCCAATTCGCTGCTGGAGATATTCAAAGATTCTGACATCTCCGGCTATAACATCCTGAACTACGATCTTCCCCTTATCAGAGCGGAATTCAAGCGGTGCGGTATCGAGTTTCCCCCGGCGGGTACGATCGCGATCGATCCCTATCAGATATTTGTGAAAAAAGAGCCGAGGGATCCGGCGAATCGCGCCGATTCAAGGAATCTTGCAACCGCCTACCGGTTCTACTGCGGGGAATCCCTCAAGAATGCCCACTCGGCTGAAGCCGACATTGTGGCGACCAAAGAGGTGTTTCTCGCGCAGGTTGAACAGTACCCCGATCTCGGCAATACTCTTGCTTCAATCACTAAATTTCTCGGAATGGGTGCAACCCGTAACGCCGACATTTCGGGCAAACTGATCTACGATGAAAACAATGAAGTGCTGTTAAATTTCGGCAAACACGCCGGTAAAAAGGTGAAAAACGAGAGAAGTTACGCCGAGTGGATGCTTAAAAGTGACTTCCCGGCCGATACAAAAGAAGTGTTGAAAAAGATTCTCGCTTCGCGGAAATGATCCGCGAAGCAAGAGTTGTACAGGATCGTTAAACCAGTCCCTTTTTCACCATCAGTTCGGCGCAGAGTATCGCCCCGCCGGCCGCGCCACGGATGGTGTTGTGTGAAAGAACGGTGAACTTCCAGTCGAACAGGTTACAGGGACGCAGCCTGCCCACCGAAACCGCCATACCCTTGTCGATATTCCTGTGAAGCCGTGGTTGAGGGTATTTATCTTCACGGAAGTAATGTAGCGGCTTCACCGGCGCGAAAGGGAGATCAAGCTGTTGAGCTTCAGAGGTGAAACTTTCCCACGCCGCGATTATCTCCTCTGCCGTGGCTTTCTTTTCGAGTTCAACCTGAACCGACTCTGTGT
>Ga0116141_10005450_pt1 | contig 10658 bp, 9 predicted proteins | sample AD_UKC097_MetaG_FD_89744 | JGI IMG/M metagenome (GOLD analysis project Ga0116141, IMG submission 89744) | Active sludge microbial communities of municipal wastewater-treating anaerobic digesters from USA - AD_UKC097_MetaG | ecosystem: Engineered > Bioreactor > Anaerobic > Digestate | place: USA... | reverse complement strand
TCTTCTGGCAAGCAATGAATTACCTCGTTACGAGCTTTAATAATCACCTTTTTGTTAAAAAGAAAAAAGAAATTTAACAAAATAGCGCCGACTGATTTTTCTTTAAGCATCTCTAAATTAAGCACACCACAACTGGGGTCGATGCCAACACTGCGGAGCGGCCTCAGTAACCACTGAATTTTCTTGGGGTCCTCCAAATATTGACTATAGAAATTAAACAATTCTAAATCTTCAGAATTATCTAAACTGCGACGTATTCTCAAATCTAAAAAGAGTAAATCATTTTTTTTCAGCATGCTATACAGGCTGTCCACAATATTAGTTTGATTAACATTACTAATAGTATTGCCAAGAAATAAAAAGGCACGGCAATCAAAATCGGCAGTAATTGAATAATTTCTTCCCGAAAATCTTTGCTCATAATATCCGCGCATAAATATTGGGTATCAATACCTAAATTCATCAAATTACTCACTGCTAAATCCAACATCTGACGAGAAATATCTACCGCAAAATAAGTAAAATTATAACCATCTTTTTTAAGCTCTTTAAGTAGCGGCTTCTCGCTAGAAGCATCACCGCAGCCAAGACTAACTAAAGCAATTCTTTGTTTCTTTTTTAGTTCCTTGGTTATAAGGTCATAATACTCAGGCGATGAAAAATCAACCGGCACTGACTTAGCTGAATGATCATAAGAACCATAATACAGATCAGCTCCTTCTTCAGTGTAAAAAAATTTCTGATCCAAATCACGATTTTTGAGACAATCAATTAATGATTTACCTAATTCTAGATCAGAAATTAAGGAATTAATAGAATCCATATTATTAAAATTATGTAGAAAATGTAGATATGCCTAGTTTAATTTGTGAACCATGGTGAATATAACCTTCACGAAACTGAAATTCAGCTTTAAAGTTATGGCCATCACTAGAAATTAATAAAACATCGGCTGTTTGATTAAATTGCGGATCAATAATTAATTTTTCAAATAAACTTTTGTCAGTTACCTGCCAAATAATAGCATTGGCATGATCATAAATTAAATTATACATCCTAGAATCAAGATTCACAAATTGTTTTTTATATAATTCTTCTTTAATAGCCGATAAACTAGAAAAATGACCCTTTTGCAAAAAGTGCTGCCAATTAGCTGCAGCCTCATTAATAGTTAAGCCTTCGCGATCATAATCCAAAATTTCTTTCATCGGCAATAAAATAGCTTGTGTTTCAAAGGCCATGCACACCTGCCTATTGCTGGCTAAATTACTAATGGTGCTAAGATTATGCTGTCGGTCAACAATTTTTAATAAAAGGCAACGGACATCTTGGCTTCCGGCCCAGAGTAAGCGCTCTATATCATCAACAAACTCTTGGCCTCGGCAATAAAAACTTTCCCGATGTTTAGTCACCGCATCCACCAAAAACCCAACTTCTGGACCAAATTTTTGATAGATATCTCCCATTAAACAATCTTCACAATCTTCTACCGTATCATGAAGTAAGGCGGCCGCAGTAAGCACCGGGTCACTAAATCTTTGAGCTAAAATTTCTGCTACTGCTAAAGGGTGAGTAAAATAAGGCTGGCCTGATTTGCGTTTCTGTCCAGCATGTAAATGGTAGGCTAAATTCCAAGCCTGCTCTAATAATAATGTTTGATCATCGGCTAAATTAGGAAAATAATGTAAAAGTTTTTTCATTGACCACCGACTAACCATCATATTATTCAGTTACTAAATTTTCTAAAGCTGCATATTGAGACGGCTTATCTTTGGGTATGAGAATGGCGATGCGGTTGCCTGGTTCGGCTCGAAAATAGCTAACGCTGGCTTTAAGTAACCGCCATCTTTGCTCATCATGGACAGCATAATAATGGCCATCTGAGCCTTGTTCTAAAGTAGCTATCAGGCGACGACGTTCTACTGGCCCGACTTGCTTATAGACCAATTGACCGTTAGGGCCAATAGTTAATCTTAAACTATCGCCTTCTACTAGTTTAGACTTAGAAGCATAATTGGTGGGCACTTCATAAGCCTGATTATCGCTAGTCACCATTTGCTCTCCATTAAAATAACCTTCAATAGTAAAACCAGTCTGACCGGCTAAAATTTCTTCTGAGGTATTATCTAAAGATTGAAATAAATGATTAAAATCAGCCATAAGGGCTGTCAACTTCTTGGCTATAGATTGTAAAATCTTCATTTCTTTCTCCGACAATATATATTCCCCCTTTTTGGCCTGAATGGATTGATTATTGACGGTTGAGAGAGAAACTGATGATGTTTTATCGGCTTGATCATTGTGATCAAAATTAATAGTTTCCCCTGGTTGCCATACTTGTTCCTCGTCTCCCTCATTAACTAATTTTTGTGGCATATTAATCAAGGTTTATTTTACTGCGTTGAATAATTTCGGCTTCAATTAAAGACCTGGCTTGACCATATTTGAGGCGGCTTAACTCCCGAATTTTTCCCGCCATTACAGGATCACAATTGCCAAATAATGGCCAAGGCGTCCTCAGGGTAAAAGGACGAGAAGACATATTATCCACTAAAAGTTTAATATAGGCCGTATATTTCTCCACATTTATAAGATCGTAAGCATCAAAGGTCGGAGCAAATTCTTTTTGAAGAACCTCGGCATCTTCCGAACCCACCTTAAAGCTAATTAGCGTACCAACATTACCAAATACCGCGTCCTTAATGGCGGTATCCCCACGGCTAATAAGCTGGCCGATATACTGATGGGCAATAATTAAACCAAGTCCATATTTTCTGGCTTCAGACAAAATCTGACAAATAGAATTAGTAGTAAAATTTTGAAATTCATCAATATAAAGAAAAAAATTACGACGCTCTTCTTTGGGCATATCAGCCCGAGATAGGGCCGCCACTAATAATTTGCCCACCAAAATCATACCCAATAAATAAGCATTCATTTCACCCACTAGTCCTTTTGGCAAGCTAACTAATAAAATCTTGTGCTGGTCCATAATCTCCCGAAAATTAATGGCGCTCTTCTGCTGAGCAATAATCGGGCGCATCATATCATTAGAAATAAACGAGGTTAATTTAGAGGTAATATAAGGTACAACGTTAGCTAAGGCAGCATCACCTCCGGCCTTCTCAGCTTCTTTGCGCCAAAAATCAACCACCGTAGGATCAGAGCAACGTGATAACTTGAGATGGCGAAAATCAGCATCAGCTAAAACCCGAGGAATTTCCATTAAAGTTGAGCCCGTCTCTGGATCGGCCATAACCAAAAGCATGGCGTTACGCATGTATTGTTCAAAAATTGGTCCACCGGTAGCCTTTAGATCATAAAGCTTATCAAAAATGCCAATCATCTCATTAATTACAAAAGTCTTTTGCTCTGGATAGTGAGGATCAAACTCCAACAGATTTAGCCCCATTGGTCGCTCTAAATCAGCAGGCGCAAACAGAACTACATCCTCAGCCCGTTCAGCCGGTACTCTAACTAAAATATCATCAACTAAATCACCATGCGGATCAATTACACAAACGCCCTGGCCATTAAGTACGTCCTGGATAGCCATGTTAGCTAAAAGCACAGACTTACCAACGCCGGATTTACCAATAATATAGGTGTGGCGCAGGCGGTCATCTTCTTTAATATGAATCTCTCGTTTTATCCCCCGAAAAATATTATAACCCAAGAGCAAGCCCTCACTAGGAACCTCTGAGGGAGCAGACGCTTGTTTAGCGGTCAGCCATAAAATATTTGGCGTCTCCGCATTACGTAAGGGAAAATGATACAAACTGGCTAGTTCCTCGGTGTTGAGTAAAAAACTAGATTTTTCATCAAAACGACGATAAATAAATTGCTGAATTAATTTTTTAGCTGGTTTGCACCGCGGTTTAGCCTGAAAGCTATTACCATATTCATAATAATTATATTGGCTCATAGCATTAGCTAAATCGCCCAATAGGTTATCGGCTCGTCCTTGATTATTAGCACAAGCCACTAGACGTAAATTAACATTTAAGCCAGCTTTAGAATTTTTTTGTTCCATTAACTTTAGCATCTCCTCTTCCATGGCCGTTAAACGTTTTTCAGCTTGCTTAGTATTTGCCTCTTCCTTTTTGGTCTTATTACTGCTAAAAGCGTCTGACCAAAAATCGCCCAGTGATGACCAAATACTAGTTTTGAGAGCCGCACTCACTGATTTCTTTTTATAGGCTGTCTTGACAATTTTTTTTACTGCTCCGTGCCAGCTACCATAAGCACTACGCACTGTATACTGGATAGCTAAACTCTCTCCTAAAGATAATTTAGACATCACCTTGAGCTGGGAGTTCATCAAATCAACCTCTTGCTGATTGTATGTTTTTAGCGGCAAGGCATAGTGCCGAGTTGTCTTAAGAGAACCAACAGCAATAACGCCTTGGGCCGTAAATATATTATAATCAACTACCTCTTCTAATACCGCGTCAGGGTAATGAGCGTTAATTTGCTGTTCTAAATAACGAGCCGCTCGACGTGGAGCTACTACATAAAAGGCTATAGCATTACTATTGGCCACAATCTCAAAAGAAAAATGATCATCTCGCCCCCACAACCACACCGCCCATCCTCTTTGAGCTCTAAGACCACCAATGCTGGCAAAGATAGTTTCTGCACACGAAATTTCTTCCCGCATCTGCTGAACAGTAAAATCTTGATTTTGGTCTTTGGGCCGATCTTTAGTTAATTTTACTAAATAAATAACATGGTCAAAATAACCATGATTCTGACACCACTGCCAAATTATAGTCCGCCACACCCACACCACTAACCAAGCCAAGGCGAGAGCAATTATGATTCCAATAATTGCCATCTGCGGATTACCAACGACCGATGATACAAGTTGATTCATATTATTTATCTTTTAGAGCAATAATGCGGTCAGTCTTTATCTTGACCTCCTGTTCTAGAAAAAACTTGTTAAGCCCCGGGATAATAGACAGAAAATGACGAACCAAACTCATAATCTTCCGCCACTGTGATTTAACGTGGTCTAACAGAACATCAATCTGCCTTACCGTCTGCGCTCCAACTTTTTGAAGTTCCTGTTGTTTTTCTGGGGATAAAGACAAATAAATATCAGTTAAACCATCTTCTAAAATATCATCAATGGCTTCTTGCCGCGGCGTAAGAGGCGCTACTGGACTAATCGGAGCCGTAGTAGTTGCCTGGTTAGTAGAAGCGGCAACCGCTACCGATTCTAAAGTCTCAGTGCTGGCTACTGGTGCTACCCTTTCTTTTTCCTCGCTAGCTGCTTGTTCAACCTCGGGGCTAATTAGGGGCCGTTCTATTTTTTTAGACCGTAATTGTTCTTGGGGCATAAATAGTATTATATAAAAGAATTATACCACAATTTTCTCTTAGAGAAAAAATTGTCGCTTTCTATTATCTTATGCTATAATTTAAGGAAAATCAATAACTAAAATTTATATGAGCCAATACTTAAAAATTTCACCAAAAATTGAAGAATTGGTCATTGATAATCCTCGAACCGCCGGATCAGTTAGCTGGATCAATATAAACAGTGCTGGCAAAACCGAAATAGCCTATTTACTCAAACGTCAACATTTTAATCTGCGCCACTTAAAACAATCTCTATCCCGCAACATTGCTCAAAGAGCTATTATTGAGAAAGAAAAAGATTATATTTTTATTATTCTCCATTTTCCTATTATTAAAGATGGCCTTATCGTGCCTTCAGAAATTGATTTTTTTATGGGCCATGGATATTTAGTAACAGTACATAATGGCAACCTGCCTCCACTAAATAATTTTTTCAATCTATGTAGAAAAGATGAAGATTCTACTCTAGCCTATGAACTAGAATCCTCATCTATTCTACTTTATGAAATTTTAGAGCACCTTATGCACTATTGCTATCAGATCCTAGATGAACACAGTAAGCGTATTGCCATTGCTCAAGATATAGTGTTTAAAATTGATAGTGACCAACGCAAGACAGCCCAAGAGCTTTTAACTTTACGTTATAATATCATTAAAATCCGCCGCATTCTGCAAAATCACAAAAATATATTACAAAACCTAACCACCATAAAAAGTAGTTTAGTACCGGCCAGTGAACTTAAAAAATATTATTCTACCCTAGTGGATCTCTCCAAAAGAATTTGGGAAAATCTAGATAATCAAAAAGAGATGATTGAAATTCTACATGATACTAATGAATCACTCCTTAATGACCAAATCAATCAAATAATGAAAACTCTGACTATTTTTTCAGTCATTATCTTGCCCCTTAACCTCATTGCTGCTATTTTTGGCATGAACACAATAGTGGGTATGCCGTTTATTAATAACCCCCATGGCTTTTGGTATGTTGTTATTATTATGATGTTGCCAACAGCCGTCATGCTACTTTATTTTAAACGGAAACACTGGTTATAATATCTTCCAGCTGACTTAAGGTTTTAATCTGCATCAATTGCTCGCGCAAATATTTAGCTTGCGGCCATCCTTTAACATACCAAGCTAAAAACTTACGAAATTCAATAAGTCCTGCTTCTCCTTTATAAGCTACTATTAACTGAGCGTGATGCCTTATTAGCTCTGTTAATTCGGCCCAAGATAAATTAATCGTTTGTTGTTTTTTTATTTCCTGAAAAATCCATGGCCGACTTAAAGCCCCGCGACCGATCATAATTCCATCGGCTAGACTTATTTGGAGCATCATTTTAGCTGTGGTTAAATCAACTATCCCACCATTAGCAATTAAAACTCCGCGTACATAGGGGCGACAGGCCGCAATAGCCGCCGGGTCTGTCGGCCCACTAAACCCTCCGCTAACACTACGACCGTGGACTGTCACTGCCGCCAATGGTAAGTCAGCTAAATAAGCCACCAGTTGTTGAGCACTAATTTCTTTATTTTGAGCCCGTAGTTTAATAGAAACTGGCAGGTCAGTATTGCCTAGCACGGCCTGAGCCACCTGTCTGGCCCGAGGTAAATCTGCTCCCAGGGCAGCACCTGCTCCCTCTTTAATAATTTTAGGTGCCGGGCAACCATAATTAATATCTAATCCATCTGGCTTTATTTTATCAGTTATAAGCCGAGCCGCTGCCCCAAATTGATCAGGTTTAGCGCCAAATAATTGTACTATATAGGGCCTTTCAGGCTCAACAAATTTTAACCTCTCTAGGGCCTTGCCAGGATTATGAACTAGGGCAGCAACGCTAGCCATTTCACTAACTACTATATCAGCTCCATAGCTGCGACAAATTTGTCGAAAAATACTATCAGTAAAACCAGCCAGTGGAGCTAAAACAGTTAAAGGACGCGTCGGCCTAGTCCAAACATTATCCATACTAAAATAAGGGCACAAGCCGACTACCACCCGGTTCATCCTCCACTCCATAGCCAGCTGAAGCTAATTGACGCCGCAATTCATCGGCTAATTGAAAATTGTGATTCTCCCGTGCTGTTTGCCGCTTATTAAATAATGCCTGCACTTCTGGTGGTATATTGGTTAACATCTCTAAATAATGCTGGCTACCACCACTAAGATCTAGTCCCAATACCTCATCAAAGTCTTTAATAGTTGCTAATTTATCTTTATTAGATAGTTGACTGTTTAAAACTTTAAACAGTACCGCCAAGGCTCGCGGACTATTAAGGTCATCATTAATAGCCTCTAAAAATTTTTCTTTAAATAAAGGCGACACTTGGCCCACCACCTGACCCAAAGTAGCGATTTCCCGATATAACCATCGTAAGGCCTTATCAGCTGCGGCTAAACCTGCCTGGCTATATTCCATTGGCTTGCGGTAATGCACCTCTAAACAGGCATACCGATAAGCTAACGGCAACCACCCCTTATCTATTACCGCCGCCTGTAAAGTTAAAAAATTAGCTCCACTCTTAGCCATTTTTTTGCCACCAGCAATATTTAAAAAAGCATTATGCAACCAATAGTGAAAAAATGTCTGGCCAGTAGCCGCCTCTGCCTGGGCAATTTCATTGGTATGGTGAACATTAATGTGATCTACTCCGCCCGTATGAATATCTAAATGGCCAGCTAATAATTTTAAACTCATGGTGGCACATTCTAAATGCCAACCCGGGAAACCCTTACCCCAGGGTGAATCCCACTCCATCTGCCTCTTTTGTCCCAATGGACTAAATTTCCACACTGCAAAATCAGTGGGGTGACGTTTTTCTGGATTTTTCTCTATACGTGCTCCTTCTTTTAATTTCTCCAAGGGCAAATGACTTAATTTATTATAATGAGGCACTAAGCTGGTATCAAAATAAAGCCCATCACTGATACGATATAGATACCCCTTTTCTTCAAGAATTTGCGCCAACTCAATCTGCTCTTTTATGTATTCAGTTGCCCGACAATATTTAGTCGGCGGTATGATATTTAAGGCCCGCAAATCCCCCTTAAAAGTTTTAATATAAAAATCAGCAATCTCCCACGCACTTTTACCTTCTCGCTCAGCCCCCACCTCCATTTTGTCTTCTCCTGCATCAGCGTCGTCAGTTAAATGCCCAACGTCGGTAATATTCATTATATGCTTTACTTCATAACCATTATACAATAAGGTCCGCTTAAGAAAATCAGCGAAAACATAGGCCCGCAAATTACCTAAATGGGCATAATTATAAACCGTGGGACCACAAGTATAAAAACCAACAACTGGCGGCCGCTGCGGTTCAAAAACCTCCAGTCTCTGTGATAAAGTATTGTGAAGCCGTAGCTTGGGCATAATTATAATAGGGCCAGGAGGCCATAAACTACGACAATGGCTGCAAATTCAACAGCAAAAATTCTTAAAAAAGTGGTTCCTGGGCGATCTGGATCAATAAAGGGCATATTTATTATATTAATTATTACTAATAAAGAATGAAAACTAGCCGCTCCTTGCTTTGGGGGTTACCCAAAATCCCATATACTTGCCAAGCATCAATCTCGTTTGGGCTTCTAGTCCAGGAATAGCTCCAAAAACTACAATAGTGACAGGTAAAAAAATCCATTGAGCTATCATGCCTAACCGACGCCACCAAGGCGTCTTAACTGGCCGTGGCGGTAAAAGCAAAGAAGAAATAATCGCCGATAGCACCATGCCAACCATGGCGATGGTCATTAATATTCTGGTAACATTAGGTAAATTATTGGATAATACTGTCTGGTTAAAACGATCACTGCCCAAAAATAAAGGTAGCCAACCGATACATCCAATAATTATAGCATTGGTAGCCCAAGAATGAAAACCATAGAGCTGAATAAAAATTTTATCCAAAAAAAGTTTCCTGGGAATAACGCGCCAACTCTTTATAGTATTAAACATTAAATAAGGCACGTTCTCTACGCCCCAGCCCCAGCGGCGTTGCTGCTTATATAAATTGCGAGCCGTCTGCCAAGCAGTCTCGTCCATACAAACATCCATAGATACTGGATAATAAAGTGGCTCTACTTCATAATCACCCCGATAATAACAAAAACAATGCCAAAAAATTCTAGAATCTTCACTAACCATCTTGGTGGACCAAAAACCAATTTCTACTAAAGCCCGCCAGGGCATAGAATGAGAAGAATAGGTCGCTAATTTTTCTTGGCGAATCTGCTGCATCATCTGCCAAAAAGTATTAGAATAAGCAGCCACCCGTGCAAAAAATGGCGCTTGCCAGATATTATTATGATACATGGGAATTGGCTGGTAGCTATGACGATAAGGTTTTTTAATAGTCAAAAATTTATGGCTCAGGCAATAAAAATAATTTTCATAAATAACTGTATCACTATCAAAAACACTGGCAAGAATTAAATTATAATCTAAACCTAAAGGGTCAATGATTTCTTCTTTGGCCTTTCTAGCTGCCCAGGCTTGGTTAGCCCCCTTGCCCTTAAGTTCACCGACTAAATTATCTGGATGGACAATAACCCTAAACTGAAAAAAACTATTCTCATATTCTTGGCGCAACCGTTCAGCCACAGCCTGAATGGCTGGCCCGCCTCGCTCTTCAATAGCTAAGATAACTATCATTTTGTCTCGAGGAAACGATGATTTAATTAAGGCTTCAATGCTTGGCTGGATAATATTATAACCTTCATTATAGCAAGGAAAAATAACCAGATGATATAAATCACTCCACTTAACCCCCACGCTTACTACTGGCTCTCCCTCTAGGGGGGTATAAACTAAATCTACTGGCGGCAAAGCCAAACACTGGGCCCGCCAATCAACCCTTAAATTATGAGTAATCTGACGGTAAGCAGAAATTAAAATAATAGCTAAATAAATTACTAATAGCAGCCAATAAACATCAAAAGCAATAACAAACATAGCTACCCATACTGGCTGAAAATAAGAAAGAATAATTAACACTAGTAAAGTAGACCACGAAAGTAACCCGGGAAGAATCTCTAAAAAACGATAAAGCGCGTGGTCTCGACCAGTTAGTTCAGAAGCCCGGCCAATTTTTAAATAATCAGTGGTCATGGCTGTCCTTTTCTTCTTTCCTAAAATCTGAAGTAATATTAGGCTTGCTAATCGATTCTAAGGATATACCATGAGTTAATTGACTGGGCGAAGATTGTAATAAGCGCTGACGCTCACTACGTTCTGCCCGGTAGCGCTTTAAACATTCAGGGCAATATACTGGCCGCTGACCATCAG
>Ga0116141_10005449_pt1 | contig 10660 bp, 9 predicted proteins | sample AD_UKC097_MetaG_FD_89744 | JGI IMG/M metagenome (GOLD analysis project Ga0116141, IMG submission 89744) | Active sludge microbial communities of municipal wastewater-treating anaerobic digesters from USA - AD_UKC097_MetaG | ecosystem: Engineered > Bioreactor > Anaerobic > Digestate | place: USA... | reverse complement strand
GACGAGGGAGAGCATCCTTGCGGCTTCGGATGAGACAGCATCGCATATCACCGGCCAGCAGGACCAGATGCGGACGATCTTCTCTGCGGCGTTCTTCGTGCTGCTGGCGGTGGTTGGCATTCTCACCCTGATCTTTACCCGGCACCTCACCCGGCCGATCGAAGAACTGCAGAAAGGATCCGAGGCGATCGGGGCCGGTAACCTCGATTATACCGTCACCGTGCAGAGCGGTGATGAATTTGAGGACCTGGCGGATTCCTTCAACCACATGGCGGCAGACCTGAAGGAGCACATCGAGAATCTGAGGAAAACAACGGCAGAAAAGGAGCGTATCGAGAAGGAGTTGGAGATTGCCAAGGAGATCCAGCAGAGTTTCCTGCCCGAGAAATCACCGGAACTCCCCGGCTTGGATCTTGAAGGCTTTAACCTCCCGGCTGCAGAAGTAGGCGGGGATTTCTTCGACTTTATTCCCCTCACTGATGATCAGTGGGGACTGGTCATTGCCGATGTGTCCGGAAAGGGAGTCCCTGCCGCCCTCTTCATGGCTCTCTCCCGCACGCTCGTCCGGGCAAGCACCACGCACCACCAGGACCCGGCAGAGTCCATCCGGGAGGCTAACCAGAATATCTTCCTCGATGCCAAGACCAGCATGTTCGTCACCCTCTTCTATGCTGTCCTTGATGCCAACCGGAAGGTGCTCTCGTACATCAATGCCGGCCACAACCCCCCGATGCTTTTTTCATCCGGGTCTTCAGCGGTGACGCTGCTAGAGGCACGGGGGATCGCTCTTGGTGTGATCGATACCATTGATCTCGAATCGGTGACGGTACCTCTCAATCCAGGAGACGTGGTGGTTTTGTATACCGATGGAGTGACCGAAGCCACCAACGATCGGGACGAGGAATACGGCGTAACCCGGCTACGGGATATCGTGATGGCTTCACGGGACCTGCCTGCGAGGGAGATTATCACCACCATCGTCCAGGACGTGATCCGGTTTACCGGTGCCCGGCCCCAGTTCGATGACATCACCCTGATGATCCTCAAGGTCAGCGAGGAGGACACGCATGGAACAACTTCCGGAAGTCAGACTGAGCGATGAGTAAAGGGGCGAAACCAACTCCTCTTACCGTGATGAGAATCATCGGTATAAATCCAACCAGAGTAAGTTATAATCACTCGATGGAGAGTGTCTAAAAAGAGTAAAAAAGAGAGGTCCTGTCCGGATTTACCGGTTTATCCCCGACTCGTAGTTCATGGTCTGGTCAAACTGGTAGATGAGACCACTGACCGATGATCGCTGGGAGAATGCGAGATCGCTCGCCTTGTCAAGGGAGGTTCCCCGCCCCTGTTCCAGGTGGCCGTCCTGGAAGGCACTTGCCGATCCCAGGGCAGGTCCGTTGTTCAGTCCCTGCAGACGGATTCCGTAATTCAGGGCAACTGGTGCAGCACCCGGGTATCCGGTGACGGTCCTCGACTGTGCCCTGGTGACGACCGACCCCTCCCGGATATCATAGGAACTCCCGGCAGTGACCGCGTTATGGAATGCAGGCCATGAAATGCCATTCCCGGCACCCCCATCGTCTCTATCCCGATACATTCGTCAGAGATTGCTCTTCCGGAACCACTCCCGTCGCCAGTTCCATCAAAGGTGAGCATCTTGGTCGAATCGATGTTGTACTGGTTCTGGTACTTGTTTTTCGTATCCAGGTTGAACGACTTTGTATAGCTCACCGTTCCCTCTGCTGCCTGGGTATTGTCTCCATACACGGTCGTTGACTGCCGCTCACCCGGCACGAGCACACCATCAATCGCGTCCGAAGAGATAGTCCATACCAACGAATTGGTTTCTGACATGGAACCTGTTGCGGTGATTGCCGCGGTAGCAAATCCTGTGGTAGAAACCAGTACCATCGCAATTCCGATGGCAAGTGTGAGAACACGAATGTTCCTCATGTGTAGTTCCCGTATCAGAAATCTGACACTAACTAGAAGTAAGGTGTTCCTGTTTTAAATGTTTTCTCAAGTGGGAAGGAGGTTGTACGTATCCAGGGACTTTGCTCGGGGGTAATCATTCAAAAAAGAATTGAATGTTAGTTCTTCCTTCCCCCGATCCCAAACGCGATCAGGACCCCCACAATGCCTCCTATGAGCACGAATACGGAAAGGCCTGTCGATGTCGTGGGAAACGTGGTGGGTTCGATCGTTGGTGTGGCAGCTGTCGGCACCGTGGTGGTTGGGGTAATGGGAGTGGGAGTCGGAGTTGGGGTGATCGGTTGAAGGGAGAATGATGTGGTTGCCGTTGCAGTGGAGACGGTGACCCCGCTTACCGTGACAAGGTAGGTGTCGGGGACAAACGCGTCGGTGTCGAATGAGAAAGACCAATTGTTCCGGCCGCCGCTCCCCGCAAGGACCGTGACAGGTCCGGAAACCCCAGAGAAAGCCCCGCCACCCTCCTTCGGGGTTGGTCCGAAGGCCTCCGATGTCACCTCTACCAGCAGCTGGTTGCCTGGGGCAAGGTTGGTGGTTCCCGACAGGGTGATCCGATCACCAATGGTATAGTTCCCGGGGAGGGGAGTGATCGTCACCTGCGGATTGACGAGGAGAAATGACACCGCCACATACGTGTCATCGATGAAGGGGCTTTCCAGTGACCGGACCAGGGCATCGGCAGCCTGGGAGCTCATCAGGGCTCCGGCACCTCCCACCCGGAAGAGGGCGCTTCCCGGGACCGGGTTCGAGGAGAGGACCAGCTGGCGGTTGGGTGAAGGATAGACATCGAGCGTATCGATATACCCCGGGTGCTGAATGACGAGGTAGTACTGCCCGGTCGCAAGATCTGCGGTCTCACCTTTACCTAGGGTATAGGTGAATGAACCGTCCGCATTGATCTCTTCTGAATCATACAGGAACCGGTTAACACCAAAGATCCAGATTGCCACGCCCGGAGAGGGATCCCCTGTTGCGGTCCCCCGTACCTCGACCGGATCCCCCCTTGCTACCGTAGCCTCGCGGACCCCTGCTGTCACGAAGGGCCGTGCAAACGAGATGGCACTGGTCGAGTATCGCCAGAGGGAGAGGTCATTTCGCGAAGCCGGTCCCGAGACCACGTAGATGGTATAGGTCCCGGCATCGATCCCCAGGTTCCCGGTGAGCCACCGGAATTCCCACGTATTGTCCGGATCGACCGGCACAACGGTAAAGGTCTCCGGCTGCCCTGTCCTGACGGGAATCCGGGGGTTGGCAAGACTCCCGCCGGACGAAGGCAGGTTCGGACCGGTCATGAAGAGGTATACCGTATCCGACTCGGTATTCGTCCCGGAAAGCAGGACCTGCTCACCGAGATACAAGGACCGGGGAGCACCAGCCCCGATGCTGACCGATCCCCGGACAACCATGACACTGACCTCATCGGAGGACACTCCTCCTGGCGACACCCGTTCGACCTGGAAGGTGTAGCGCCCATCATCGGTCGCTGAAGAGGTCTGCCACTGGACGGTCCGTACCCCGCTCCCGGTCAGGGTAACAAGGGCATAATACGGGGTACCATTTGCAGGAGAAGAAGGCACATCGTCCCGGATCGTCATCCCCTGCCGCGTCGAGATGGGATGCGAGCCGATGGGATACGGGCCATTCACGGGATCGGTCCGGACCCCCTCCTGGCTTGGAGTGATCATGGGCGGCTGGTCGCCCGGGGTTCCGCTCATACTCCCCGTATTCCGGACCCAGAGATAGTACTCCCCCCCCCGGGATCCCTGTGACCGTCACGGTGAACGGATTGCCCCTGACGATTTCGGCTGCGTTCGATACGGTCGTCACCCGCTCAGAAGCAAGGGTGACCTGGACCGGCAGAGGCCGGCAGAAGATGGCACTCCCTTCAATATTGTCCTGCAGATTGTTAACTTTGTAATCCAGTCGTACTGTGTAGGTCCCGGACGGGTACAGCCGGGTTCCGGATGAACTCCGGGCCGCTGAATCCCACCCGGTAGCGGTTCCGGGAGCGACCCAGTACCAGAGCGAGGAATCGACATTCAGGTTCTTCAGAGGGATCAGCGTGCCATTGGGTCCCGCCACAGCAGTAAGGGTTGCCCCGGTGGGTGTGGTCAGGACGATTGAGAGATACCCGTCTGACGCTGGATCATACCCGGCCCTCCGCGTTATCGACCCCATGTTGGTCTCAATCCGGAAATTCACGAGCGTTCCCGGGGTTATACCAAGCCCGGAAACATCTTCACCGGTCTCCTGGTTCCATACCCGCAACGTAAGGGCAGGGCATTGGACCTGGAATGCCGGCCCGATCACGGTTCTGTTCCAGCTGTACCAGATCCCTGTCGCGTGCCCGAACTGTGACGGCGATACATAAAAATCATGTTTATCCCCGAGGGGGACGATCATTGCCGGCACATCGGTCTGCGGGTTCGATCCCGGGGAAAACCAGGCGATTTGGTGTGCAGTCACCGGAACAGCAGCGCTGACATCCAGACCCTCTTCGCCAATGAACACCTGATCGCCGGTGCTGATGACATTTGTCACTGCTCCGGCCGGCATGATCAGGAGTACGAGCGGGACAATCAGCAGTATCGCCCATGCCCATGGAATCACCAGGCCATGTCTTTCACCAATAGTTCCTGATTCTCTCTGATTCATCTCATCGTTCCTCTTCCAATCCGGCTGGGAACGTGCTCCTTCCGTTCCAGGCCTTTGATACATGGGAATACAAAAGAGGGTGATGAAAAAGGTATGGATATGCTTCAAATTTTACCACAAGGATTCTGCACAGGAAAACGAATGGAAAAAAATGATGCCAAAAAAATATCCCGGGAGGGGCGAGGATCCCTTTTCTCCCTCTTTTCCACCGTAAAATTTCTCGATCCATCCCCGGATCGAAACGCTGTGTCTCCGCCTCAGCCAATCGAATCTCCTCGTGGATGAGGTTTTAGAATCCTGACCAGATCCAGGTTTAATGAGATCTTCCTATTCCAGGTCATCGAGCCGAATCCGGTCTCCTGGTTCCATACCCGCAACGCAAGAGCAGGGCATTGGACCTGGAACGCCGCCTGCCGGGATCGTACCGATCCGGGATTTTCACCGGGACAGTGCTCTTTTACGAAAGCTCCAAGGTGTCTGCCTGCATCACTCCGATCCCGGAACACTGCCCGCCTGTTCCGGAGTGCTGGATCTTCAATGAGATGAACCATGGCATCCAGCCGGTTGTAGTGCCTGTTCTTTTATAATTCTTCTGATTCCCGGAGGCAGAAACGCTTCCGCATTCATCCCCCCACAAAGATCAGGTGTACGAGCGAAAATGGGACTCACTGTCATGGCTGGTCATCACTACCGGTCTCAATTGGTGAATGTTACGGCAGAGGCTCAAACCTTAAACAGAGAGGAAGAATAAAAAAATGGTGTCAGACTGGGTGGTATTCCCTGACCGGGACCGCGATAGCGTCCCCTGCAAGGATTCGTCCAAGGTCGCGGTACCCGATGACATACAGATGCCGCTCGATCAGCGTGGTCAACTCATGCTTCTCAGGACCATGAATCGGGGAAAGCCATGCTGTCCCTTCCCGTTCTCCGGCAGGATCTACCACATCCACCGATTTGTGGAAGAAGAGGGAGGGAACATCGTCGGGGACAATAAAATACTGGGATCCCGCGATATCCATGGAGAGACCATTGCCGGATCTGCGTGCGGTGCCCGCTCTGGTATAGGTGATGCACGGTATCTTTCCCATTTTTTTCACCATATTCATATGGGATTTGTGATCATGTAAAGGTGGCGTCAGACGCTGAATTGATGTTATTTTGATAAATTAATCAATAAAATCGCGATTTTAAAAGGGATATCATGACGGGATCCCGAAGAAAGAGTCCAAAAGAGGAGCTACGACCTCCTGACACCGGGGAAGACTGTTGAAATGATCCCGGGGATTCCGAAGGACACGATTCCTTTATCAGAAGAGAAGAGTCAGATACTGGAGCGACCTGATAAAAAAAAGGATCAGGTGTTCTCTACGACCGGAGTCTCATTCACCGGGTAGAACCGTACCTGGAGCACCTTGCACCCATTGTTGTCATAGTCCCACCAGTAAGCGAGGAGCTTGGGGATATCGAAGATCCAGGTGTTGGTGTAGGAATCGTAGAGTGTGCCATCCTCGTTCCACAGCCAGACATCGGCGAGAAAGAGCCCCGTCACCCGCTGCCAGACCGGCTTTTTCGTGTGTTCGAGAGAGATGGTGCCAAGATAGAAATCGGTGGTGGACACATTTGCAATCCCGTCCCCATCGGTATCAAACTCGGCATAGGGAGTGATGTTCACTTTTCCATGGGGGGTCCCGACAGCCCTGGCATACACTTCATAGTATCCTGGAGCGAGCTGGAACCTGGCAGTCCCGTTACACCCATTTGCATCCAGGACCGCAAAATTGGTACCCTCTGTCATATAGAGATTGGTCTTCTTCTCGAGAGGCACAAACATGGTATGCCGGTTCTCATTTGACCATGCCGGCACATCTGCGGCTTTATCCTTTGAGACCCCTATAATATTGAGGTTGTAGTGGGGCCCGTTGAAGTCCTGTACTGAGGAAAGTGCCTGGACCGGTACTGTTGCAAGGATGAGGAGGGCAACGGTGGCAATTCCCCATAAATATTTTTTGTTCATGTATTCACATCCTTCCCCGCGTTGGGGGGTATAAGGTCCAGAACCGGGAGCATTCATAATTTTTTTGATACAGCCAGTTCTCTCATCAACCGGACAGGTTCATTTACGGTATGTTCGATCAGAATGCTTCAGGAACGAGGAGGAGAGGAATGAACCGGGAAGGAGGAATAGTGACACAACTGGTTCTCCCGGATTCATTTCGGTAACCTTCGACTGGCTGTCCAGTGTATTCTGCCGTTGAATCTCACCCCCGATCCATTCCTCCGCGGTAGTACATATCCAATACCAATATTTGGCGGGGGTATGCGACGTTCTTCATGATACCTGCCCGGCAGCAGGGATATGAGGCGAGCTTTTATGTTCCATCAGAAAAATTCACTCACCCATGAAACGAGTATCAGCGATCCTGCTCATGCTATGCCTGGCCGGGGTGTTCATCCTTTGTGCCGGATGCACCCAGACGAATATCCCTCCACCCAATGCCAGCCCCACCTCAATCCTTACCTCCACCTCCATCCATACTACCAGCCCAACCCTTACCTCCGCGTCTCCCCTTACTTCTGCCCCTATCCTTTCCTCCACCTCCATCTCTACTACCGCCCCTCCCCTTACCCCCACCTCAAGCCCTACTACCATTACACCCCTTCCGGGAGATCTCACGTCCTGCACAGAGCATTCGGAATGCGTTCCCGCCCAGTGCTGCCATCCGACAAGTTGTGTCAACATCCGGTATCAGCCGGACTGCTCCAATATCGCGTGCACCCAGGTATGCGAGGGCCCGATCGATTGTGGTGCCGGGCATTGCGGCTGTGTCAATGGAACATGCCGTATAATCCCGGGGCCAGGGGACACTCCAGCCGGGCAGGCGACCCTGAAAATCGCGGTCAAGGATGCTCCGAAGATCAAGGACGAGGGAACGATTACCCATCTGTGGTTGAACATCAGCGAAGTGAGTGTTCACCGCGCAGTGGCAAACCAGTCAATCACTGAGAGCGATGAGGAGATGACAGCAACCGAATCAGAGGATGCTGATACCGCAGGATGGATAACGGTGGTCGATGAGACCCATAAAATTGACCTGATGCAGTTTGTGAACGTGAGCAGGGAGATCGGTCAGAAGACCCTGGATCCTGGTATGTATACCCAGATCCGCCTGAAGATCGATTCCGGAACCATCACCGTCGATACTACTGACCATGATCTCTCGGTCCCAAGCGGAATCCTCAGGCTGAACCGTGGGTTTGTCCTGGAACCAAACGAGACCCGGACCCTGACCCTCGACTTCAATGTGGAGAAATCCGTGATCAGGACCGGATCGGACCAGTACAAGCTGAAACCGGTCATCGCGGTCCTGACGGAGTGACAGCTGTGTCAGAGGATCGTGATCCCCACACAGAACACCGGGATTGTCCGTTCTGCAGGGTTGACCTGGAGGAGGTGATCATCGATAACGACCTGGTTTTTGCCAGGTTCGATCGCTTCCCGGTGAGCCGGGGCCACCTCCTGATCATCCCTAAACGGCATTTTGCGGATTATTTCGAGGCTTCCCGGCAAGAGAAGATGGCACTCATGGAGGTCATCGACCAGGCAAAGAGGTTTCTCCACAACCGCTTTTGTCCCGACGGCTACAACATCGGTGTCAACATCGGGGAGGCAGCCGGCCAGACCGTCATGCACCTGCATGTCCATGTCATACCGCGGTATACAGGGGATGTCCCTGACCCGCGGGGTGGAATCAGGGGGGTCATCGCGGAGCGGCAGCATGGTGGGAACTGGTGAACGGTCAGGATGAAGCATAGGATCTCATGGTCAGAGGACAATATACCTCCTCTCATAGGAGACAGATCGGATCTGCTGATGTGAAGGAGAAGACAGGATGCAGGGAACATGAAACAGAGAGAATATCAGGGAGGGGATGAGTATGGGATTTTTCCGCTGGCTGAACGACCTGGTTGCAGCACCCGTGCATAAAGAGCCGGGGAAGAAACGGCGAAAGAGAGAGGATGAAGAAGAGGAAGAGATCGAGGAACTGGTTGCGATCGATATCATCTGAACCCTGTATATGCCATTAGCGAAGGCATCCTCTCATCGCTGGATAATCAGCCAGGGAGCTCTTTTCCGTTTCCTGGGTCACCGAAAAGAGAACCCGAAAGCGTTCTCTGATCTCATAGGGTAGCAGGTAAGGTCTGTCCTATCGTTGTTGCAAGAGATGCCTTCCTTCCGTACCCTCACCTGGTCTGAAAACGAATGACCCAAACAGGGAATGCCCGGGAAGATTTAAGGGGATTGATCCCCCTTGACTACGCTGGTGTGAGTTTTTCAGCGGCCTTTACCCCTTCGGCCAGTTCTGATCCCAGGGCGATGAGCGAATCGGGAGTGATGAACCCGTTTGCAAGGAGGACTCCATCCTGTGCGAGTGCGATCTCCTTGAATTTCTTGGCCCACAGGTGCTCAACAAGCATGAACCCTGCGGCGGTCCCGTTCGGAATATTCCTGGCTATTTCCCTGATCTGCTGCTGATTGAGACCGAATTCTTTCTCCATCGCCTTTGCACCGGCTTTCGCCCCGGCAACGGCACCCTTTCCGCGTGCTGCACCAAGCCCGATCAGTGCCCCGGCTGCGGCACCCAGGCGTTTCCGGTCGGCATCGGAGAGCTCGGTGATCTGCACCGATTCGATCATACCATTGGCATCCTTCACCACGGCAAGGAGTCCTATCAGTCGTATGAACTTCTGTTCACTCAGTGCGAAGAGCTCTCGCAGTAAATCTCCTTTCAGTTTTTGCGCGTCGGGGAATCCTATCGCGACCATCTGGACAGGTCCAAATTCAACCATTCATGTTCCTCTTGGTATAGCATCAGATAACGAACCCTAGTATATAAAGCTAACAGAAACCCGCCGGTCCCATTGAAACAATAATGGTTCCATTTCCCGGGCTCCCTGTACCTTATCATTTCCTCCACCCTCTCTTCAGTATGGCAATCGTGGTCGGTTCAGGGGCCGGGGGGGCAACCGTCGCAAAGGAGCTTGCGGCAGCGGGGCACCGGGTTGTGATCCTCGAAAAGGGGCCGGCAATTGCTGAGGTGGATGCCCACCGCTATTACGAGAACGTGGACACCGGTGTGAAACTGATGAGGACCTGCTGTCTCGGTGGCACTACGATGGTCTCTGCCGGCAACGCCCTGCGGTGCCTGGAAAAAGAGCTGCTCGCATTTGGGATTGATCTATCGGCCGAGTTTGCCGAGGCAGAGCAGGAGCTTCGGGTACGGAAGCTTCCCGATGAATTGATCGGCGAAGGGACACGCCGGCTGATAGAAGCAGCTTCACGTCTCGGTTTACCGGTACGGAAGATGCCGAAGTTCATCGATCCGGTAGAGTGTTGCAGGGATGGGCGATGCAGCCTTGGATGCCCGGTGCAGGCACGGTGGAACGCGGTACGGTTTGTGGAATGTGCACAGGAGCTCGGGGCAGATCTGGTTACCGGTCAGGCGGTTACCAGAATCGTCACCCATGCCGGCAGGGTTACGGGAGTCCGGTGCGGGTCGCGGATCTACCATGACGACCTTGTCGTCATCGCGGCTGGTGCCCTGGAGACACCCCGTCTCCTCGCGGGTATCGGTATCCCCACCTCCCCGCTCTTCTGTGATACCTTCGCTTCTATCGGCGGAGTCTGTCCCGGGGTTGGCTTTCACCAGGACGTCCCGATGGGTGCCTATGTGCCACACAGCAGCAGTCTTATCCTGACCCACTACGCCCGCCAGTTCGTGACCGCCCTCAAAGCGGCCGGTCATGACGTGAGAGAGGGCGATATCCTTGGCATGATGGTCAAGATCAGGGATGAAGCCAGCGGTTCTGTAGGGGAGACCATCGAGAAAGGGGTAACAGAGCCCGACTCCCGGCGGCTTGCGTGCGGGGCCTCGATAGCCGGGGCGATCCTTGCTGAAGCAGGGGCCGATCCTGCCACGTTTGTTTCGCTGCCGCTCCGTGGATCCCATCCCGG
>Ga0116141_10005447_pt1 | contig 10662 bp, 8 predicted proteins | sample AD_UKC097_MetaG_FD_89744 | JGI IMG/M metagenome (GOLD analysis project Ga0116141, IMG submission 89744) | Active sludge microbial communities of municipal wastewater-treating anaerobic digesters from USA - AD_UKC097_MetaG | ecosystem: Engineered > Bioreactor > Anaerobic > Digestate | place: USA... | reverse complement strand
TGCTGTATGTGTGGCAGAATATCTCGATGATGAAGATCAAGATGGAGTGCCGCAACGGTTCCCTGAAGGAGATGGAGCTCATGAAGAAAAACGACAGGATACTGTATGAAATAGAGCGCTACAGGCGGATTGATATCGTGGAAAACCGCGCGATCCAGGCGGGCATGAGGCGGATATCACCCGCGAACATGCAGACGGTGCTGGTTGGTGGAAACAAGTAAAATGATGGCGGCCGAACTGGTAAAGGGAAACATGACGCTTGAGAATCTTCTCGATGGAATCGGGACGACGATGGATGTCGTTGCCGGTGATCGAAACATCTCCGTTTCTTCCGTAGAATATGATTCGCGGAAGGTGACGGCGGGATCCCTTTTTGTTGCGGTGGAGGGATTCTCGCAGGACGGTCACCGGTATGTCGGCGCCGCGTTAGACCGGGGAGCGTCTGCGGTTGTGGTTTCCCGCGCGAGGTCCGCTGAATTCTCCGCTCTCGCGTCGAAAGGCGTCGCGCTGATGGAAACCGATGATACTCGCCGCGCCCTTTCGGCGCTCTCGGCCTCGTGGTTCGGCAATCCCTCGCGGAAGATGGCGGTTGTCGGCATCACCGGCACCAACGGGAAGACGTCCACCACCTACATGCTGGAGTCGATCGCGAAGGCTGCAGGGTACGAGCCCGGCGTCATCGGTACGGTCGACTACCGCTGGAAGGGGAGCCGAATCCCGGCGCCCAACACCACGCCGGAATCGCGCGATTTACAGGAGATCATCTGGAGAATGGGGAACGACGGCGTGAACTTCCTGGTGATGGAAGTGTCATCGCACGGCCTGGAGCTCAGGCGCGCCGACGATATCGATTTCGACGTTGCCGTGTTCACCAACCTCACCAGGGACCACCTTGATTTCCACCATGACTTCAACCATTATTTCTCCGCGAAAAAAAGGCTCTTTGAAATAGTTAACCGCTGCCGTAAGATGAACAGGACCGGCGTCGTGAACCTCGATGACCCGTACGGCGCCACTCTTTTCGGCGATCGCGCCGCGTACGGGTACCCGCTCCTCGGCTACGGCGAGGCTGACGGTGCCGCGTTCCGCGTGAGGAGCGGAAGCATTGTCAACTCGATCAACGGTATTTCTTACAGAGTGGACGCACCCGGCGGCAGCGCGGAGGTGAAGCTCGGCGTCGGCGGCAGGTTCAATGTGTTCAATTCGCTGGCGGCTTTCGCCGCGGCACGGGCGCTGGACATCCCCGTCGATGCAGTGACCGGGGGGCTTTCTTCCATGACAACCGTTCCCGGCAGATTCGACACGGTATCGTCAACTCTCGGGTTCCACGTGGTGGTCGATTACGCGCACACCGATGACGCGCTTTCCAAGCTCCTGGTTTCCGCGCGCGAGCTCAATCCGACGAGGATCATCACGGTGTTCGGCTGCGGCGGGAACAGGGACACGACTAAGCGGCCCCTCATGGGAAAGACCGCAGTGGAACTTTCCGACCATGTGATCGTCACCAGCGACAATCCCCGGAAGGAACGCCCGGACGAAATCATTGCCGGTATACTCACGGGCATAAAGACATCCAATTACGAGGTGAACCCTGACCGGAAGAGCGCCATCGGCCGCGCCATCGGCATGGCGGGGAAGGGCGACATCGTGGTGATCGCTGGCAAGGGGCACGAAGACTACCAGATCATCGGCGAGACGAAGCACCACTTCGACGACCGGGAGATCGCCCGGGAATTCATTGCGGCGAGGGAGGGGCGGTGAAAGCGGAGTTTATATCAACGGTGGGCGATATCACCGCGCTCTGCGGCGGGAGCCTCCTCTGCGGCGATCCGTCCGCGTCCATCGGCACCATCACCACCGATTCGCGCGACCTCGGTTCCAGGAGCTTTTTCGTGCCGCTGAAGGGCGGGAAGTTCGACGGGCACGACTTCGTTCCCGGCCTCCTGCGCGAGGGAAGGCTTGCCGGTTTCCTTACCGCGAGGCGCGAGCTCGCCGCCGCCGCCGAAGAGGCCGGCGCGGCCGCGGTGCTCTGCGACGACACGCTCGCATCATACGGAAGGATGGCCCGCGGCCACCGCGCTTCCATGAAGGCCACGCTTATCGGTATCACCGGCACCAACGGGAAAACTACCACGAAAGAAATCCTCTGGACGCTGCTTTCGGCGAAGTACCGCTGCCATAAAAACGAGAAGAACTACAATAACGAGATCGGCGTGCCGCACGCGCTCCTGGGGCTTCGCGCCGAGCACGAGTTTTCCGTCATCGAGATGGGGATGAACCATGCCGGCGAGATCGAGCGGCTGTCGAAGATAGCCGCGCCGGACATCGCCCTGGTTACCAGCGTGGGCGCGGGGCACCTGGAGTTCCTGGGGAGCGTGGAGAACGTGGCGCGCGCCAAGGCGGAGATCATCGCCGGCATGAAAGCGGGGGCCCTGGTCGTCGTCAACAGCGAGTCCCCCTTCGCGGAGATCGTCATCGGGCTTGCGGGCGAAAGGCGCCTCCGGGTGCTGACCTTCGCACTGGAGAAGGCGGCCGATATCGTCCCCGACTCCTTTTCGATAGACCTGGAAGGGATCACGCTTTCCTACCTGGGCGACGAGTACCGGGCGCCGCTGTACGGTCTCCACAACGCGTCGAACCTGCTGGCGGCCGTGGCGCTGGCGCGCCACCTGGGTGTCACCCCGGCTGAAATCCGGAAAGCGCTCGCCGGCTTCACGCAGGTCGGCATGCGGAGCGAGATCATCGACAGCGGCTGCGTCATCATCAACGACACCTACAATTCAAATCCGCTCTCGGCGGAAAGCGCGCTTCTGTCCGCGGCGCGCGTGGCGGGGAACGCGAGGAAGATCGCGGTGCTTTCGGACATGAAGGAGCTGGGCGACGGGGCGGCGCGCCTCCACAGGGAGCTTGGCACGAAGGTGGCCGCGGCCGGTTTCGACATGCTCTTCACCTGGGGAGAGCTCGCGGAGGATATTTCACGCGGCGCCCGCGAGGCCGGGATGGGCGGGCGCGCGGCGCACTTCGGGGAAAAGAAGGAGCTCGTAGCCGCCCTCGGAAAGGCCGTCGCGAAGGGCGATATCGTCCTGGTCAAGGGATCGCGGTCAATGAAAATGGAGGAGGTGGTGGACGCTCTGGTCCGCCGGTGAAATCATGTTCTATCATTTGCTGCTGCCCTTCAAAAGCGACGTCTCCTGGCTCCGGCTTTTTGGCTACATCTCGTTCCGCTCGGCCTACGCCGCGCTCACCTCGCTCGCTCTGGTGCTGATCTTCGGGCGCTTCGTCATCGCGTGGCTGCGGCGGATGAAGCTCGGCGAGGAGATCCGGGAGCTCGGGCCCGAGAGCCACAGGTCGAAGGCGGGGACGCCCACCATGGGCGGCGTGATCATCCTCGGGGCGGTTTTCATCTCCATCGCACTCTGGGGGAACTTCTACAACTATTATCTCTGGATACTCCTGGGTGCCACGGCGCTTTTCGGCGCCCTCGGATTCGCCGACGACTATATCAAATCGATCCTCAAGAAAAAGGGCGGCGTATCGGCGAAGATGAAGATGGCGGTCCAGCTTTCCGTGAGCCTGGCAGTGGCGCTGCTCATCTACTACTTTCCCTCCAGCCATTCCGCGGCCACGAAGCTCTTCGTCCCGTTCTTCAACCAGGCGGTGGCGGACCTCTCCTGGATGTGGATCGCTTTCGCGGCCATCGTCATCGTCGGGAGCTCCAACGCGGTGAACCTGACCGACGGGCTCGACGGCCTGGCGGCGGGCTCCGTCATCGCCGTGGCGTCGAGCCTCGCCGTGATGACGTATCTGTCGGGAAACGTGAATATCGCCCAGTACCTGAAGATTCCGTATATCCCCGGGAGCGCCGAGCTCACGGTGTTCCTTTCGGCGCTGGTGGGCGCGACTATCGGCTTCCTCTGGTTCAACTGCAACCCGGCGACGGTCTTCATGGGCGATACCGGCTCGCTCGCGCTGGGCGGGGTGATAGGCATCGTGGCGATAATGATCAAGAAGGAGATTTTCCTCTTCATGGTGGGCGGCGTATTCGTCATCGAGGCGCTGTCGGTCATCATCCAGGTGGCGTCGTTCAAGCTGACGGGGAAGCGCGTCTTCAAGATGGCGCCCCTGCATCACCACTTCGAGCTTTCGGGCTGGCCGGAGCAGAAGGTGGTGGTGCGCATGTGGATACTCGGAATCATACTGGCGATACTGGGACTCAGTTCGCTTAAGATACTGTAAGGGAGACGCGGTGAACGGGATACAGGGACACAGGGTTCTCGTGGTGGGACTGGGGCACCGCTCCGGCTTGGCGGCGTGCAATTTCCTCGCCCGCCGCGGCTTCGGGGTGACCGGGAACGACATGAAGAGCGCCGCGGAGCTCGCGCCGGTAGTCGCGAAGATGGACTCACGGGTGAAGGTCGTCGCCGGCGCCCAGGATCCGTCCCTGCTCGACGCGGGCTTCGACCTCCTGGTTCTCAGCCCCGGCGTGCCGCAGACGATCCCGCTCATCAGGGAAGCGTACCGCCGCGGCGTGCCCGTGATCTCGGAGATAGAGCTCGCCTTCCGCTTCATGAAGGGGCAGGCCGTGGGCATCACGGGGACCGACGGCAAATCCACCACGACGACGCTTACGGGCCATATCCTCTCCGGCCTGGGGCTCCCGGCGCTGGTCGGCGGCAATATCGGCGTGCCGCTGGTATCGCTGATGGAGCATACGGACGACGCGTCGGTGTCGGTGATAGAGCTTTCCTCCTTTCAATTGGAGACCGTGCGCGACTTCCGCGCGGACGCGGCGGCGGTGCTCAACATCACCCCGGACCACCTGGACCGCTACCCCGGCATGAAGGAGTACGCCGCGGCGAAGATGCGCATCGCGGAGAACCAGCGCCCCGGCGACGCCTTCGTGTATTATATGGATGATACCAACCTCCGGCCCTGGCTCGGCGGAGTGAAGTCCCGGAAGCTGTCGTTCTCGCTCGCGTCGCGCGATGCCGACGCCTTCCTCGATAACGGCACGATATTCCTCCGCCGCGGCCGCGAAGCGGTCCCGGTCCTGGAGGCCTCGCGGATGCGGATCATCGGGCGGCACAACGTGCTGAACGCCATGGCGGCGCTCCTCCTGACGCTGGCCATTCTGGACAGCCGCGGTATCGCTCCCGATTACGCGCGCCTCGCGGAGCTCTGCGCCGGTTTCACGGGCCTTGCCCACCGGATGGAGCGCGTGGGCGAGCACGCGGGACGGACTTTTATCAATGATTCGAAGGCCACCACCGTGGGCGCGGTCGAGATGGCGCTCGACGGCTTCAGCGGCAACGCCGTGCTGATACTCGGCGGGCGCACCAAGGGCGACGACTACTCCCGGCTGGCGAAAAGCATCAGCGGTAGGCTCCGGGGATTGGTGCTGATGGGCGAGTCCAACGCGGAGTTCGCGAAGATCTTCGCCGCCTGCAAGCCGGTGCTCACCGACTCGATGGACGGAGCGGTCGCGGCGGCCATGAAGCTCAGCATGGAGGGCGATTCGATCCTGCTTTCGCCGGCCTGCGCGTCCTTCGACATGTTCAAAAACTTCGAGGAGCGCGGAGAGAAGTTCCGCGAATCGTTCGAAAGGCTCGCGAGGGGAGAGCTCGCATGGACATGAAATCGTACATAGATACGAGACGGGTGGGCGAACCGGACCTGGTCCTCTTCGTCACGGTCTTCGCCCTCGCCGGGATAGGGCTGGCCATGAGCTACAGCGCCAGCGCCGCCTTCGCGCAGCGGGCCTTCGGGGACTCCTTCTTCTTCCTGAAGCGCCAGTTCCTCTGGTGCCTGGCGGGCTTTGCGGCGCTCTTCTTCTTCCAGCGCCTGGACTACAGGGTGTTCACGAAGTACACCAAGGTGATGCTCCTGGTCTCCTTCGTCGCCCTGGTCCTCCTCCTGGTGCCCGGCATCGGGAAGAACGTCAAGGGATCGGTGCGGTGGCTTTCGCTCGGTCCCGTAAACATCCAGCCCGCGGAGATGGTGAAGATCGCCATGGTGGTCTACCTGGCGAAAGTCTTCTCCACGGAGCACGACGGTATCACCAACCACGTGGTCCAGCTCCTGATCCCGATGCTCATCACCGCCGTGATGTTCATGCTCATCATGCTCCAGCCCGATTTCGGCACCGCCATCGTGCTCCTGGTCGTCTCGGTCCTGGTGCTCATCGTCTCCGGGTTTCCGCTGGCCTACATCCTCTCGCTCTTCGTGCTGAGCATACCGATGTTTTATCTGATAATTTACCAGGTGGCGTACCGCCGCGCCCGGCTTATGGCTTTCTTCGATCCCTGGCGCTTCCGCTACGGCATCGGCTACCATATCATACAGTCCTTCATCGCTTTCAAAAAGGGCGGGTTCCTGGGAACGGGGCTGGGCAGCGGCACGCAGAAGCTCCACCGGCTTCCCGAGCCGCACACCGACTTCATCTTCGCCGTCATCGCCGAGGAGTCGGGGCTTCTGGGAACTGTCTTCATCGTCCTGATCTTCTGCGTCCTTCTCTGGCGGGGCATGCGCGTAGCACTGGGCGCTCCCGACGAGTTCGGCCGGCTTTTGGCTATCGGGCTCACACTCCTGCTGGTGGTGCAGGCGTTCATCAACATCGCCGTGGTGACGGGAAGGCTCCCCACCACCGGCGTTCCACTGCCGTTCATCAGCTACGGCGGCTCGTCGCTCATGACGACCATGATCGCCGCGGGCGTGCTGCTGAATATATCGAGATACCGTGAAGCGGTTGTGCCGGAAGTCAAGCTGGCCGAGGAACAATGGTCATGAAAAAGGAAAACGTACTCATAGTCGCCGGCGGTACCGGCGGTCACATCAGCCCGGGGATAGCGCTCTACGAGGAGTTTGCATCGCGAGGGTGCTCCGTGACGTTCCTCTCCGGGAAGAGGGACGCGCGCTTCACCTACCTGAAGGAAATCGGCGACGACCTGGTGCTCTACGGGGCCCCGGCCTTCAGCAAAAATCCGTTCAAGCTCGCGTTCTTTCCGCTCCGCTTCTGGTTTGCAGTGATGAAGTCGAAGCGCATCTTGAAGAAGCGCGATATCGGCGCCGTCATCGGGATGGGCGGCTATGTCTCGGCGCCCATGCTCCACGCGGCGCGGAAGAAGGGCGTTCCGCTCTATCTCTGCGAGCAGAACTCGGTGCCCGGGAAGGTCACCAGGTACTTCTCCCGTTACGCGGCGCGCATCTTCTCCACGTTCGAAATCACGAAGGGCTTCCTGAAATATCCCGACGGCATCATGTGCGTCGGCAATCCCATCAGGAAGAAGGTCTTCGTGGTGGAGGGGAAGGAGAACGCGAAGGCAGCCTTCAACCTGAAGCACTGCCGCAAGGTGATCCTCGCCATCGGCGGGAGCCAGGGGGCGCTCCGCATCAACGAGCTCATGCTGGGGCTGAAGAAGGAGTTTCCCGACGAGTTCAAGAACATCGGCATCATCTGGAGCACCGGCGACGGTCTCCACGCTGAATACAAGAAGCGTGTGGGCGAGGAGGTGGACGAGGGGTCGATATTCCTCTCTCCCTTCATCAACAACGTGGGCCTGGCGTACCTGGCAAGCGACATCGCCGTGAGCCGCGCGGGCTCCGGGGTGATGATGGAGCTCGCCGCCATGGGCCTTCCCTCGATCCTGATACCGTACCCCTTCGCGGCGGACAACCACCAGGACCTCAACGCCGACGAGTTCGCGAAGCAGGGCGCGGCGCTGAAGATACCGAACGCGGACGCGCAGCCGGCGAAGGTGGCGCCCGCGCTCTTCGGTCTCCTCAACCACGGGGCGAAACTCGACCGGATGCGCCAGTGCGCCTTCGCGGCGGCGAAGAAGAACGCCGCCGCGGATATCGCCGACGCGGTGCTCTCCGGAGCGCCCAAGGAGAGCGCCGGTGTTTAGAAAATCGAAACGCATGCACTTCATCGGGATCGGCGGCATTGGCATGAGCGGCATCGCCGAGATCCTCATCAACCTGGGCTACGAGGTGTCCGGCTCCGATCTCCGGAAGTCCGAGCAGACCGAGCGGCTGGGGAAGCTGGGCGCGAAGGTCTTCATAGGCCACGCCGCGTCGAACATCGGTGACTACCATGTGGTGGTGACCTCGAGCGCCATCAACCCCGCCAACCCGGAACTCCTGGAGGCGCGGGCCCGGAAGATCCCCGTCATCCACCGGTCGGAAATGCTCGCGGAACTGGTCCGCCTGAAGCACGGCATCGGCGTAGCGGGGACCCACGGCAAGACCACCACCTCGTCGCTCCTGGCGTACCTGCTGGACTTCGGCGGGATGAACCCCACGTCGATCGTGGGCGGCAAGGTGCTGAACTTCGGCTCCAACGCGCGCATCGGCCAGGGACAGTACCTGGTCTTCGAGGCAGACGAATCGGACGGCTCGTTCCTGAAACTTTTGCCGTCCATCGCCATCGTCACCAATATCGATGCCGACCACCTGGACCATTACAAGTACTTCGAGGGCCTGAAGGACGCGTTCCTCCAGTATATAAACAACATTCCGTTCTACGGCTACTCGGTGCTCTGTGCCGACGACGTCACCGTGTGCGAGCTCCTCCCGAAGGTGGAGCGGCCGCACGTAACCTACGGCTTTTCCGAGAGCGCCGATTTCCGCGCCGCCGACGTGCGCATGGTGGACGGGAAGACCGCGTACACCGCATTCTACCGCGGCGACCGCCTGGGCGATGTGGAACTCGCCCTCCTCGGAAGCCACAACGTGGTGAACTCCCTCTCGGTGCTGGCCGTGGCCCTGGAGCTGGGCCTCCCGTTCGGCACCATACGCGAGGGGTTCGCGGGCTTCCGGGGCGTGGGGCGCCGCCTGGAGCGCATCGCGGAAGTGAAGGGGATTTCCATCATCGACGATTACGGCCACCATCCCACGGAGGTCCGCGCCACTCTGGAGGCCGTGAAGAAGCTCGGGCGCAGGCTGCTGGTGGTTTTCCAGCCGCACCGCTATTCGCGCACCCAGCTTCTATGGGACGACTTCGGCAAGGCCTTTGCCAACGCCGACGAGGTTTTCCTCACGGAGATCTACCCCGCAGGCGAGGAGCCGATCGAGGGTGTGAGCTCCGCACTCATACGCGACTCCATCCGGAAGCACGAGGGGAGGGAGGTCGATATCATCGCGAAGTTCGAGAGCATCCCGGAGAGGATCGCTGCGCGCGTCAGGGAGGGCGATATCGTTCTCACGCTGGGAGCGGGCGACATCTGCAAGGCGGGTCCCATGATCGCCGATCTGCTGAAAGGAAAGGCCAGGTGACGCCATGAGCAGGGGGGTGATACGGAAAGGAGCATGCGCGGCGCTGTGCATCACCGGCCTGATGATGGGCGCAGCCGTGCACGGCAGGGACGTCCGCGAGGTGGAGGGGATCGAGTTCCGCGGCCTGGAGCTTTTGTCCCGCCACGAAGTCCTCGCCGGGGTGCCGGTGAAGTCCTCGAAGAAAGGCAGCGTTATCGACCTGGACGCCCTGAAAAGCGCCATCGCGAAAAACGGCATGATCGAGAAAGGGAACGTCGGCGCGGAAGGAAACAGGATCATCGTGACTGTGAAGGAGCGGGTTCCCGCGCATCTTTTCGCGGTCCGCAAGGGGAACGAGGTGGTTCCTTTCGAGACCGACGCGCGCTTCGCCATCCTCTCCGTGCGCGCGGTACACCTCGCGGGACGGCCCCTGGTGGTGCTGGGCGAGGGCGATCTCCGCGGCGGCGCGCTTTCATCGAGGGTGCGCGGGCTCCTCGCGGAACTGGGGCGCCTGGAAGAGACCGATAACGAATTATTCAAAGAAATTGCGGAGATTGAGATTAAAAACGATAATGTGCTTGAAATTTTTCTGAAAGGAAGGAAAACAAGAATAATCCTTCCCGTGAATGGCAGGGACTTCAGAAACCTGCGATACATGGTGTCACTGTTTGACGGGCAAAACTACTATCCCGGGACCCTGCGCATGGGGAACGGCTACGGGGTAATCGAGTGACTGGAGCTGCGATGATGGAAGGCACAGTGGTAGGGCTAGACCTGGGAACGACGAAAACCTGCGCGGTCATCGGTTTCCTGAACGAGCACGGGCAGATCGAGGTCTCCGGCGTGGGCGTCGCCCCCTCCAAGGGCCTGAAGAACGGCGTCATCGTGAACATCGACAACACGGTCGCTTCCATCGTCAAGGCGGTGGAGGACGCCGAGCTCATGGCCGGCTGCGAGGTGAGCACTGTCTACGTGGGCGTCACGGGTCAGCACGTGAAGGGAGAGAACCAGCGCGGTGTCGTCGCCATATCGAACCGCAACCGCTACGTGAACGCCGCCGAGGTGAAGCGCGTTTTCGAGGCCGCCCAGGCGATTAAGGTCCCGGCGGACCGAGAGATCATCCACGTGCTCTCCAAAGAATTCGCCGTGGACGAGCAGAGCGGCATCAAGGATCCCATAGGGATGAGCGGCGTGCGGCTCGAGGCGGAAGTGCACATCATCACCGGCTCCACCACGAGCATCCAGAACGTGATCAAGTCCGTGAACCGGGCGGGCTTCCAGTGCTCGGACATCATCTTCTCGCCGCTGGCGTCGTCCGAGGCGGCGCTCAGTCAGGACGAGAAGGACCTGGGCGTGGCCCTGGTGGACCTGGGCGGCGGGACCTGCGACATCATGGTCTTCGTCGAGGGC
>Ga0116141_10005442_pt1 | contig 10666 bp, 6 predicted proteins | sample AD_UKC097_MetaG_FD_89744 | JGI IMG/M metagenome (GOLD analysis project Ga0116141, IMG submission 89744) | Active sludge microbial communities of municipal wastewater-treating anaerobic digesters from USA - AD_UKC097_MetaG | ecosystem: Engineered > Bioreactor > Anaerobic > Digestate | place: USA... | reverse complement strand
CGACGTGAATCAGAGCATCGCAACCCCCAAAGACGCATTTGCCCTGGTCCACGGCGGGCGAGCCATTGACGTAGTTGCCGGTCTCGTAGACCCAGATTTGCGTGCCGCTCTCGGCATCGACGCAGTGCACTCGGTTGTCGTAGCTGCCGACCACGATCCACGTCTTATCCCCAGCCGGTGAGCGGGTCCAGTTCGGTGAACCCAGGATCTGGCCATCCGTTTCGTACTTCCACTTCAACTCGGCCGTCCCGGCATCCAGCGCGTAGAGGAAGTTGTCGGAGGACCCGACGAAGACCCGTCCGGCAAGCGCACAAGGAGACGATTCGACCGTATCGCCCGTCTTATAGGACCAGAGTTTCTCGCCTGTTCGCAGGTCGAGCGCGTAAACATGGCTATCACAGGAGCCGATGAACACGCGGCCAGCATGGATCGCGGCGGACGACTTCACCTCAGCATCCGTCTTGAATTTCCACAAGAGGACCAGTGAATCGCGGAGCGTCCCTTCGGCCCGGCCCAAGAGGCCCTGGCTGCCGTGAAACATGGGCCATGTGCCGTCGAATCGAGCCGCCGCGGTGGTCCGTTGCGGCTGGGGACCGGGATTCTCGCTTCTCGGTGTGGACTGGGGCCCGATCCCGCCTCGTCGCGCAAAAAACGTCAGTAGAACGATCCCCAGGGTGATGCCAAGGAGAATCCAGATTGTAGTTCGCATGGACCTCATCGAAACCCGGTGTACTTCGCGACCAACCGACAGCACGACCCCGTACGACTACGGAACTTACGGCGTGGGCTCTATGATAGTTCGCCGGCAGGTGCGATACAACCGGTCGCTGGCGCAGGAGGACCCGTGTTCGCGGCGCTGGGGCCGCTACTCCTGGAGATCGATCAGCGCAATCCGGGGGCCAAACTGAGCCTGTGAATCGGAACGGAAGACCTCGATCTTCGTGGGAATGAGGACGTCGCCGCCGGCGACGCGGGCGTAGTCGTAGCCGCGAGCGAGGATGAACTTGCCCGCAGCCGGATCTCCGAGCCAGATCACGTCCGCAAAGGGCCGGTCCTGGTTCTGGAAATACGTTCCCTGTGTCCAGCGCGGCTCGACGTGATTCATCTTCTCGGGATTGTCCTTCTCGGAGGCGATCTCGCTCGCCTGGAACTTGGCGTCGATTGGCTGGCGCCATTCGCCCGTGAGCTGCACGGATTCGGGCCTGCGGGTGAGAACGGCACGCGGATCGAGCATGCGGGCGGGCGCCGTCATGATCTGGAGCACAGCCTCAGCAAATTCGGGGTAGGCCCCTTTCAGCGGCGAGACATCCAGATCCGAATCCCCTTCGAACGAGTACCGGCCCCGGACCACCTGCCAGGCCAGCCGGGCACGCGGCTCCCCCACTGTCACTTGGATGGCATCCGACCAGGGATACAAGGTGAATTGCTGTTCGGTCAGATAGTGACCGCCGTCCGGGTAATCCGCCGTCACGATCGCATTGAGCTGGAGCTTCCTGCACTGAGCCCAAGCCGGCAATCCACCGGCCGCATCGATCGACGCCGTGACGAACGGCCGCGGGACCGGCATCGAGCCGGGATCCGGACCTGTGGCCAGCAGGTCCGGATCCTGCGAAGGATCCTCGGAAACCTGCCGGCCACAGCCGGCGACAATCAAACCCACCAATGCAATCAGGACGACACCGCGAATCACCCTCGCGACCATGTCATTTTCCTACCGTTTGCTTCTCAGGCTCAGGATCGGAATCGGCGGCTCCCTGCTGATTCTCTCCGCACTTGATCTTCGCAAGTTGCTCCATCAACGTGTATCGATTTGTAGCATCCTGGTTGGCCAGCTTCATGAGTTCGGCCGCAACATCCGGCTTGGACTGCTTCAGCGACCGGTACCGGTCCTCGCCGTAGGCGTACTCTTCGAACTGGATCGTCGGCGGCTTCGAGTCGAGCTGCAGCGGGTTGGCCCCTTGCTCTTTCAGTCTCGGATCGAACCGATACAGCGGCCAGTGACCGGATGCAACGGCCTTCTTCTGCTCATCGTAGCCGTTCGTCAGGTTGAACCCGTGTGCAATGCAATGTGCGTAGGCCAAGACCAGCGACGGACCCGGGTAAGCCTCGGCCTCGACGAACGCCTTCACGGCCTGTGCCGCGTTGGCACCGATCGCCACTTTGGCCACGTAGATGTTACCATAGGTCATCGCCAGCAGGCCCATGTCCTTCTTGGGGGCGGGCTTGCCGCCGGCGGCGAACTTCGCCACGGCCGCACGAGGCGTCGATTTCGACATCTGACCGCCCGTGTTCGAGTACACCTCCGTATCCAGCACGAGGATGTTGACATCCTTGCCGCTGGCCAGAACGTGGTCCAAGCCGCCGTAACCGATGTCGTACGCCCAGCCATCGCCGCCGAGGGCCCAGACGCTCTTGCGAACCAGGTAGTCGGCCACCGTGAGCAACTGCTTGCACTCGGGACAATCACACTTGCGGCATTGCACCTTGATCTGCTCGACACGGGCTCGCTGCTCCTCGATCGCGCTCTGCTCCGGATCGTTGGCCAATGTCGCGGAACGGATCTCGGCGACAAGCTCTTTGTCCAGGCAATCCTTGGCCCGGTCCAGCAGGTTCAACGCCATCAGGCGGAACTGATCAACGGTCAGCCGCATTCCCATCGCGAACTCCGCGTTGTCTTCGAACAGGCTGTTGGCCCAGGTCGGTCCGCGGCCGTCTTCCCGTTTGGTGTACGGGGTCGTCGGCAGGTTGCCGCCGTAGATCGACGAACAGCCAGTCGCGTTGCCGATGTAGGCCCGGTCGCCAAACAACTGGGACAACAGCTTCACATACGGGGTCTCGCCGCAGCCGGCACAGGCGCCGGAGTACTCGAACAGCGGCTGAATCAACTGGCTGCCCTTGACTGAGTTGGCTTTGAACCGGGAACGGTCCGTATTCGGCAGCGACAGGAAGAAGCCGTAATTGGCTCGCTCGCGCTCGCGGATCGGCTCCTGCAATTCCATGTTGATCGCCTTGCGGCCGGTCGGCTGCTTGTTCGCATCACGCTCGGCCCCGGGGCACGTCATTACACAAGCGCCGCAACCGGTGCAATCCTCAGGGGCCACCTGCACGGTGAACTTCATGCCCGTGAAGTCCTTGCCTTTGGCATCGATGCTCTTGAACGACTCGGGAGCGCCTGCGAGCTTGCCCGGTTCATAGGCCTTGATGCGAATCGCGGCGTGCGGGCATACGAACGAACACATCCCGCACTGGAGGCACAACTGGGGTTCCCAGATCGGGATGTTCACGGCGATGTTCCGCTTCTCGTACTGCGTCGTGCCCGTGGGGAACTTCCCATCGACCGGCATCTTGCTGACGGGCAGCGAGTCGCCCCGCATCGCCAGCATCTCGGCTGTGACCGTCCGGACGAACTCGGGGGCCTCAGCCGGCACGGCGGGCGGCATCTTGAACGTGCTCGTGATTCTGTCGGGCACTTTGACCTCGAAGACCCGGCTGGCGGCGCCGTCCACGGCCTGGTAGTTCATCTGGACGACCTTCTCGCCCTTCTTGCCATACGACTGCTTGATCGCGTCCTTGATCGCCTGCACGGCCACATCGAACGGAATGATCCCGCTGATCTTGAAGAATGCCGTCTGCATGATCACGTTGATGCGGGCCCCGAGCCCGAGTTCCTGGGCCAACGAGATGGCGTCGATCACATAGAACTTCAGCTTCTTATCGACGATCTGCTTCTGCACTTCCTGCGGCAGTGTATCCCACACTGTGTCCGGGCCGTGGAACGTCGTCAGCAGGAACGTCCCGCCTTTGCGGGCGGAGGCCAGCATGTCGTACTTTTCGAGAAAGCTCGGATTGTGGCACGCGATGAAGTCGGCCCGGCTGATCAGATAAGGCCGCCGGATGAGTCCCTTGCCGAAGCGAAGGTGAGAGACCGTCATCGCACCGGCCTTCTTCGAGTCATATACAAAGTAGGCCTGTGCGTAGTTGTCCTGGAGCTGATCGCCGATGATCTTGATCGAGTTGCGATTCGCGCCAACGGTCCCGTCGGAACCCAGACCGTAGAACATCGCCGCGTACTGGCCGGGCGCGGGGACTTCGAATGAATCATCGACAGGCAGGCTCGTATTCGTCACGTCATCGATGATGCCAACCGTGAAGCTCCTCTTCGGTTTGGCCGCATCCAGGTTGTCGAAGACAGCCTTCACCATCGCGGGCGTGAACTCTTTCGAGCCCAGGCCGTAGCGACCGCCGACCACGACAGGGTATTTGTCGAACGGAGCGATGCCGTCGGCCATGGCCTCGCCGATCGCGGTGCGAACATCCAGGTACATCGGTTCACCCAGGGCGCTCGGGTCTTTCGTCCGGTCGAGCACGGCGATCTTCTTGACGGTCTTCGGTAGCGCCGCCATGAAGTGCTTCGTGCTGAACGGGCGGTACAGGCGGACCTTCACGACACCGACCTTCTCGCCCTGCGAACTGAGGTATTCGACGGTTTCGTGAGCGGTGTCCGCGCCGCTGCCCATGATGATGATGACCTTCTCCGCATCAGGCACGCCGACGTAGTCGAACAGCTTGTACTGGCGGCCGACGATCTTGGCGAACTTGTCCATCGTGTCCTGCATGATCTTCGGCACCGCCAGGTAGAACCTGTTCACGGTCTCGCGGCCCTGGAAGTAGACATCGGGATTCTGGGCCGTGCCGCCGAGCATGGGCCGGTCCGGCGTCAGGGCTCGGGCCTTGTGCTGGGCGACCAGATCATTGTCGATCATCGCCCGCATGTCGTCGTAGGTCAGCTCCTCGACCTTCTGCTCCTCGTGGCTCGTCCGGAATCCATCGAAGAAGTGCAGGAACGCGATGCGAGAGGCCAGCGACGCCTGCTGCGCGATCAGGGCAAAATCCATGACCTCCTGGACGCCGCACGAACATAACATTCCAAAACCCGTCTCGCGACAGGCCATGACATCCGAGTGGTCGCCGAAGATTGACAGCCCCTGGCAGGCGATCGAACGTGCGGTGATATGGAAAACGGTGGGCAACAGCTCACCCGTGATCTTATACATGTTGGGGATCATCAGCAGCAGGCCCTGGGAGGCGGTGAACGTCGTCGTCAAGGCACCGGCCGCAAGCGCTCCATGCACAGCCCCTGCCGCACCGCCTTCCGACTGCATTTCGGTGACCGATGGAACGGTGCCCCAGATATTCGGCAGGCCCTTGGCGGTCTTCGCATCCGCGATCTCACCCATCGGCGAGCTCGGCGTGATCGGATAGATCGCAATCACCTCGTTCGTTGCGTGCGCAACGTGTGCTGCCGCATTGTTTCCGTCGATCGTCACCATCTTACGCTTCATAACTTCTCCATCTTTCGTAAAAGCTGCTACAAAAAGAACTTAGCTCAATGGCATTCCATCGCCGCTGGCCCTGTGGTACCTCCTGCATGCACTTCCGGGCAAAAGCGAATCCCCCACAGGTGCGCCCGGCGTACAAAGAAAGCCTTTTTATACACCCGGCAGCCCCCTCAAGCAACAAAAATCCGAGCCCGATCCGCTGTCCCGCCGTCGACGCGAGGCCCTCTATTCATCGAGACCGAAGACCTCCAGCCACTTATCAGTCTCGCCCTCCGTAAGTCCCTCTCGTTTTTCCTCGGGCTCTCTCCGTTTCGGTTTCCCTCGTGTTAATTCCCGCCGGACCTGTTGCCAGAAATCCTCGGACTTGAGGGCCGTGGCCTTCCTCTCGCCGGCCGCCTTGCGAAGCCGCCGGTCGCTGCTGACGATGGCCAGTTGCCGGGGAGAGGCGTCCGCCACGATCTTTCCCTCAATGACACTATCGGAGTCGTGATGCAGACCGGCGAAATATACCTCCAGGTAATCGATGGTGTTGAACGGGCTCTTGTCGAGCGGGCCGGCCCCATCGAACACGATCTGCCCACATTCACCGATCTGGGCGAAATACCGGCTCAAGACCCGGCACAACTCAACCTCGGTCGTGATCTCCCGTTCGTCGAACACATCATGCAGCGCCCACAACAGGTTGTTCCCATCGATGATCGTCATGGCTCCAGCATCCTTACAACCACTCTCGGAGGACCCGTCGTTCGCGATCCAAGAATTCGCGGGCCCTGAAGCCAGATTATGTCGCATGGGACCGATGTGGGCAAGCGTACACGATGGGCGAGAGACGATCAGTTCTTGATGCTGATTTCGTAATGTAGCCTTCTCTTCTCATCAACGCCGCCAGGGAGAATCGATTCAAGCACCGCTGTCGATCCCGTCCGGCTGTAGCGGAATGGCTCGCCGCTCATCGGGTCCTGCGGTACGGAGCCCTCCGTGATGTCAGTCAGAGCCCCAGGCAGCCTCCCGCCGTGAGATGCCGCAAATGAGCGAATCGTTTCGACACACTGCAGAGCTGCCAAGTCGCAATCGAAGCTCTTCACAAGCAGAAGTATCTGATCATGCGACTTCTTCAGCTCGCTTTCGATCTGTTCGATGGGCAACTTGTCTTTCCACTCCGCCAATGCGGCCTTTCTGTTATTTTCTATCATCTTCTCTGTATCCACAAAGGGTCTCGGCATGTCCGCCAACGCCCCATGCAGATTGGGTGCTCCTTCTCGCTGCACGAATTCATCGACCTCTCTGCACATTACCGAACCGACTGCAACTCCGACCAAGACCTGTAACGTCGTCGGGGCTTGCCCGAGATGTCTCGCCATCCCGAACCCCGTTTGCAGGGCAACGATCACCCCTTTATACCCCTCGTCGGCAATCTCCATTCTGGCCCAGAGTCGAACGACGCGAGCGAGCCTGCGGTACCCCTGGAGATTCGGCACCTCCGCACTGGGCTTCGACTCGGGCCAATTGCACTGGCGGCATTTCACCGCCCTGGCAACAGATTTGAGGCACTCCACGTGTTTCGACAGCATCTCTTCCACTTGGTCGAACGGCAGTTGGTCGACGGGCATCTTCAGCCACTTCTCGATCTGATCGTCCTCGGCCTCGTCCGGGAGTGCCCCCACCGCCTTCTCGTACAGCGGGACGGCGTCGCCCTCGATCAGCGACGCCTCCGGCGGCAACAGCGTGAGCTTGCCCGCTTCGGCAGTTGCCTTCTGCGGATGCACCACCAGTGTGACATCTCTTCCTGCCGCCGCGAGGCACAGCACAACCGATCCCACAAGCCAAGCTGTTGCCGTCGCCGCCAGGATCATCCGCGAGTGAAACATGGTTCTTCCCTCCAAACAAAGTTCCGCCATCATCGTCCAATCGGCCCTCCGCTGCGAGAGCCGTTTTGCAGGGACCGTGTCTCTCAACAGGACGCCCCGCGAGAGAGAATAATCACAGAATCGTGTGGGATCGAGGAGGATGCTCTCACTGACGATGCCACCAGATGAGCATTCACAGTTTGAACCGCACCTCGCCGCCGACGATGGTCTTTTCGACCTTACCTCTGACCGTCCAGCCGTGATAGGGGCAGTTGCGGCTCTTGGAAATGAACTTGTTCACATCGACCGTCCATTCCGCGTCGGGGTCGATGATCGTCACATCGCCCTGCTTGCCCCGCGTGAGCGAGCCCTTGTCGATCCCGATGATCCTCGCGGGATTCACCGTCATCATACGGATCAGGCCCGGCCAGTCGAGAATCCTGGGCTCGATCAGCGCCTTGACGTAGAGCCCAAGCACGCATTCCAGACTCGCGATTCCGAACGGCGCCGCCAGGAACTCCAGTTCCTTTTCACTCTGCAGATGCGGGGCGTGGTCGCTGGCCAAGGCATCGACCAGCCCGTCAGCGATGGCCTGCTTCAAAGCCTCGGTGTCCTTCTGATCCCGCAGAGGCGGACTGACCTTGTAATTGGTATCGTACGTGGAGCAGTAGTCCTCCGTCAGCAACAGATGGTGCGGCGTCACCTCACAGGAGACGGGCAGCGAGTCCTTCTTCGCCTGGCGAATCAGCTCGACGGAGCCGGCGGTGGAGATATGCTGCGCGTGATATCGAACCTTCGTCCTGCGAACCAACTGGATATCGCGCCAGAGCATCGCTTCCTCCGCCAGCGCATCCATGCCGGGCAAGCCCAGAATCGTGGAGCAGTAACCAGCATTCATGACCCCATTGCCCGCGTAGCTATTGTCCTGACAATGCTGCGCGACGACCACATCGAACATCTTCGCGTACTTCAAGGCGCGCAGCATGACAGCCGCGTTCTGGACGCCGGAGCCATCGTCGGTGAAACCCCGGGCCCCGGCCTCCGCCATGAGCCCCATCTCGGCCAGTTCCACTCCTTCGCGTTTCTTCGTGATGGCCCCCATCACGTAGACGTGGGTCTTGCGGGCCTGGCGGCCCTTGCGGTGCACGTATTCGACGTCCGTCTCGCTCTCGATGGCCGGGTTCGTATTGGGCATGCAGACGACGGAGGTGAACCCGGCGGCCACGGCCGCAGCCGAACCGCTGGCAATCGTCTCTTCCTCCTCGTCGCCTGGCTCGCGGAAGTGGACGTGGATATCGATCAGTCCGGGCGTGACGAGCTTGCCCGTGGCGTCGATGACCCGCGAGACCGTCTTCTCAACGGCGCCGTTGAGGTTGCCCACCTCGGCCACCTTGCCATCCAGGATGAGGACGTCGCACTTTCTGTCCAGACGATTTGCCGGATCAATGACCCGTCCATTCTTGATCAGAAGCTGATTCGCCATATCGCACCTGTGCCCCTGCAAAGATCCTGCCAATGGCGATATTCATACCAGAAACACGGGAAGAAGGAAAGCGGTTTTGTCGGCCCTCCAGGGTCTGTCGCTACGGGGTCGGGGGTCGGGCGGGAGACTCGGCGGACCAGAGCCATTGGGAGGCGAGAATCGCCAGGTCGGCGAAATCCACGCAGCCGTCTTCGTTGAGGTCCCCGGCGAGCCTCGCGCGGGGACTGACAATCGAGAATGGCCTATCGCTCGTGTCCGCCGCGGCCGGGTTGAGGATATCCATCACCCTGACGAGGCATTCGTCGGAACCGACGGCGGGTGCGAGCCATGTGTATTGCCCCGTGTTGTCCGACTCGCCGGCGGCTGACCAGGTGACGCCGCGGTCCAGCGAGTATTCGATGGCGACTCGATGGATGTCCGCACCTTCCGTAGTCCGCCATGTGACAATGTAGGGTTGGCCTGCCGGGACTCGTTCACCACCGTTGGGCCGGGTGACCATCGGTCGCGGAACGACCCGGTAGTCCCACACGTGTCGCGGGTCGTAGAGATTGAGGCCGGGATGATCGATGGTCCGCCGCTCCATCCACGTGGCTTTGACGTGGAGATCGTCGATCTCGACAAGAACGTAGCCGTACTGCTCCGCGTGATAGACCAACGTCACAGAGAACGGGCCGTTGTCACCGCCGTAGGGAGGGAGCCAGGTGTAGCCGGGGGCCCCCGCCGTCGCGATGACGAGCTGATGGACATCGTTGTCGGGGTTGCCGTCGCCTTCATCCACGCAAGCGTGGTTGTAGAAGTGGTCGTGACCGCAGAAGTACATCCGCGCCCCTGCTGCCTGGAGACTGCGCCAGAACTCGTCCCGCCGGGCCGGGTGATCGTCCAGGCAATCCGGATGAACCAGCCTGAAGGCGGGCTCGTGGCCGAATACGAAGACGTGCGGCTTCGTGTTGGACTGCAACTGGGAGTCGAGCCACACCTGATCCACCTGGTGAGCGAGCCAGTGCCTCACCCCGCCGTACTGGTCCGTCGCCACAATCAGGGCGTTCTTGTGACGGACCGCATAGGACATATACCCGGCGTCGGCGGGGCCGTTGTCCGGCAGGATCTGATTCGGGTAGTCCGGGTTGCCGAACACGTCGAGCCACCTCAGCGAGTAGTTGTCCATGGGATCGGGCGGCTGGTTTGGCTCGGCGTCCCACATATCGCCGACTTCGTGGTTGCCCCGGCACACATACACGGGAATCCCGGCGCGATAGACAGGCTGTACGACGCGGACCCAGTTCCACAACTGGGTCTCGAAGCGCTCGGGGGCAAGTCGGGCCCCGTAGACCAAGTCGCCGGGGTAGACAAGGAAATCTGCGTCCTGCCGCACGACTTCCCGGGCGATCTCGGAGAGGACGGCTTCATTGACGCCAGTCAGTACATCGCCCCGGCTGTCGCAAGTCACAATGAACCGCCAACGCTCTGCAGCCGGGCAGATCACAGCCACGGCGAGACCAATCAACACACTGGGAATCAATAGCCTGGAGAACCCCACGGGCCGTGCTCCTCTCCAGAGTAGAAGACCATAAAACTCGGACGGTCAGCGAAGACCTGCAGGTCAGTACGCTGCGATATCGGTGTGCCAGTCCGCCTTCTTGTCACGGTTGGCCAGCATGACCTGCTCATCGGCGGCGTCGATCGTGCCGTCCTTTGTGATATCGCCGATCAGGTAAGCCTGGGGGGACCTGCGTCCGGCCACGGAGTTATTCGTCAGGATCGTCAGGTCCTGCTCGTCCACGACCCCGTCGGCGTTGAGATCGTACAAGAGGATGTTCTCATCGTCCTGTCTCTGAGTCACGTTCCAGGCCAACGCATACCGCTCGCCCATCGCCGACGCCGGTTTGGCGTTGAGATTGCTGTAGGAGACGACAATCTCGTATACCGTATACGGGGCCCGCGTCCTGACGTGGATATGCTCGACGTTGTCCACCTTGCTGTCGCAGTAGTCCAGCAGG
>Ga0116141_10005441_pt1 | contig 10667 bp, 14 predicted proteins | sample AD_UKC097_MetaG_FD_89744 | JGI IMG/M metagenome (GOLD analysis project Ga0116141, IMG submission 89744) | Active sludge microbial communities of municipal wastewater-treating anaerobic digesters from USA - AD_UKC097_MetaG | ecosystem: Engineered > Bioreactor > Anaerobic > Digestate | place: USA... | reverse complement strand
TTTTAGCATGTAAACTTCTTTCAATATTCGGCGACAATAAAGACAGATTTGATAATTATAATGGAGTGCAATGCTTATTTGGCACTGCTCCAAAGAATTATCAGAGCGGTATGTATCATAAAGTGATAATGCGTAAAGCCTGTAGTAAAAGTGCAAGAGCTGTTTTATATACATTTGCATTCTCTACTTTACGATTTTCAAAATGGTCGAGAGATTATTATGACAGGCAGAAAGCGAAAGGCAAGACTCATTCTGTAGCAGTTAGAGCTTTATCGAATAAGTGGATCAGGATAATTTACAAACTTTGGAAAGAAGAAATATTTTACGAAGAATCTAAAAAAGTTACTGCTGCTGCTTGACATAGTGGGTGTGCCCTATAATTCATGAAATTGACTTACTTTTTATGTCACATAATCATTTTTTCCTTGTATTTTTATGAAAAAAATCGAAAAATATAATAATATTTGCATTATTTATTAAAAAATGTCTTGAATGATATCGTATGTGATATTATATATAAAGGAAATGAAATAATTGACCGAAATTGAATTAGAGAAGATTGAAGAAGATATAAATTATTTATCATCAAAGGTTAAAAATACTATGTTTGATGATTTATTCAATATCTGTGCGAGGCATTTTCCAGAGTATAGGCATGCTGATGGCAGTCATATAATCTTTAAAACAAAATGGGCTGGAGATCCTAGAATAAATATCCAAAGAGATAATAATAAGAAAATGGCAAAACCATATCAGGTAAAACAAGTCATTAAAGCATTAGAAAAATTAAAACAGATGTAGGTGTTAGAATGAATTTCGAAAATCATTATACATATAGAACGGAATGGTCACATGAAGACGAAAGCTTTATTTCTAGAGCCTTAGAATTCCCATCATTATCAGCTTTTGGTGATACCAGAATTGAAGCTGAAAATGAGCTCGATAAAGTAATTATTCAGGTAATCAATTGGTTAAAAGAAGAAAATTCACCTATTCCTCAACCAATAACAGAAAAAGAATATAAAGGAAATATAGCTCTTCGCATTCCCCCTGAAGCACATCGAAATGTGGCTTTAATCGCATCCCAAGAGGGAGTTTCGATAAATCAGTTTATTACTTCGCTAATTGAACGAAACATGTATTGTGATTCAATCGCTAGTCTTGTTCAATCGTTCGATCAGAAATTAAATATGCATTATGAAAACTTACAAAAACTTACTTGCGTTAATGTAGAAATTTATAAAAGGTTTTTGTTAATGTCTGAAAATGCATCTCCTAAAGAGGATCAAAATGTTCATTTGAATACCAATCTTTTAGATTCAAATTATCAAGCAAAAGGTCTATTAACCGCATGAGAGATATAAAACTTATAAAAACAACTCAAATAAACATATTCCCAACTGATGATATCGATTTTATTGCAACAAGTAATGATTCATCGTTAAAAAAAATCGAATCGAATTTTGTATTAAAACCTTTGCAAATGTCTTCATTGCCTATTCAGATGCAACAGCCTATAATTTTACAGAATGGTGAATTTAATCACAAAGGAAAAATATATTCTATCGAACAGTTGGTCATTGAACAAAGGAAGATTCATTTTAGCATATTTGCAAATTCTGATATTTCAAATTCTTTTTTAGAAGAATTGTTAGTTTTACTAAAATCATTTGATACACGTGAATCGATTGGTAAATATATACCTTTAATTCAAACATATGAGACTGTATGTATATTGCCATTGAATATTAAAATTGAACATTTGATAACTAATTTTGATTCTGATAAAATAAATTCAATAATATCTAAAAACAATAGTAATGGTGCTAAGATTAGTATAGTTCCGTCATCAATTAAATTTCAAATCAAGTATAACAATATTCCTGACAAGCTCAATAATAATAAAATTACAATCGCTGACAAAGCACTTGTAATTGAATTAAGAGATATGTCGGATCCTAAAGATCAAATATATTATACAGTTTCTCCGACAGATTTTAAAACACATATGCAATTATTGGAATCTATCGAAGAGTTGCATAAAAAGAAATAGTTTCATTTTTTAATTCAAATTATTATATCTGTAAAATTTGTGTTAAAAGAATTCGCTTCTCGCTTTCCGGTATCCGTGCCTCCAAGCGGAATAAGCTCTCCGTGGCCGCTTCATATAACAGCAAGTTAATGCTCCGCTTCGCTCCGGGCTGCGCCACATTTGGCTCCGTGAGTACACTCCGCCAAACGTCGTTTACCGAAGGGACGTTATAGGAAATTAATTCATAGCAGGCAACCAAAATGATAAAACTTATTGAGCCATGGTTTAGTATTAATTCTTCTGAAAAAGAAAAATTGATGGCAGAATATTACATTGTACAATACACGTTATGATATTATTAGATGATGAATAGATGACAATCCAAAGTGCGCTAAGCACTTCGAATAAAGATGAATGAGAAGTACAAAAAACAGAATTTGCCGAAGGCAAATTTATCTCTGATCGGAGCGCAGGGGTTATGTCTGAGCCGAATCCGCTGAAAGCGGTTCGGCGAGTTCTGCGCGACAAAGAGCGGGCGGGGATTTCAAAAGGGGCGGGGCTGGCGATTGAAGCCCGGTCCCTTTTGATCTTTTCGCATGAGACCATGCGAAAACCATGTAAATGGCGTGTAACGCCCTTTGAAATAGCCCGCATTGCGGGCTAATTTGTATAAAAAAGTCTTGATAATCTCTTATAATATCCGATGATTAACCGATGAAACTATTTCTGATTTTTCTAATGCTCGTACCGTTTTCGCTTTTCCCCGGAAAGCGCGAGGATATAGTTTCAACCGCCAAAAAATATATCGGTGTTAGATATAAGTCGAAAAAATACGGAAATTATGTTTTCGACTGCTCCGGTTTCGTTGCTTTCGTCTTTTCAAAAAATCAGATAAATCTTCCCAGAAGCAGTGATATTCAATACGAGAAAGCCGTCAAAGTCCCGGCTGATAAAGCCAAAGAAGGTGATCTTGTTTTTTTTAAAATCCGTAAAAAAAATAAAGTTTCGCATGTAGGAATATATCTTGGAGACGGAACTTTTATTCATTCACCCAGCACCGGCAAGAGAATATGCATCGAAAAGATAAATCAGACATACTGGAAAAAGCGTTTCGTAGGTTTTGCCACTTTCATAGAAAAATAGCAGATTGCTTTTCGTTTTTAAATAGAAGGGGGATGTATGGCGAGAGAAGAATTTAATATGCCGCTTAAGATATCAAGATGGGAAGTTATTGATGAACTTGCCATGCTGAGCAATAGGCTTTCTCCGGCGCAGAAGGAAAAAATAGAAACAGGAATCCGCGCGCTTGTAAAACAGGTTCTTTCTGAGAAAGAAGAACGTGCGCTTCCGACTGGAAAACTAAAAGACAGAGACGGTGATGATGACGCGGTTGAAAAAGCCTACATCGGCATTGAATCAAAAATCGCAAAAATGAAAAAACCAACGGGCAGTACCATTTCGATAACAGAAGGTCCGAATGACGCATATTTTATTCTTAATGTAAACAGCCGGACGAAAAGTTTTACCATTGAAGAAATGCGCAAAATGGTAAAAATTGCCCAGTCTTCCGATGATCTTCAGAAAACTTCAAAGGAGCTTTACCGCTGGTTTGAAAACGTCAGAAAGGACGTTATTTTTGATCTGGAACTCTCGCGCACGGATGTTAAAGTTCCCGAAATAATTTTGTTTTTGAAAAGCCGTTATGCGGTAAAACAGAAATAGAAATATAAACTAAATAATTGCTGATAGCTCCGCCGTTATGTGCTTTGCCTTCATTTCGGCGGCAGGTATTTTGTGTACTCTTTTTTGCCGAGTTTACTGAGAGTGTAGATTCCATTTTCGGGATGATCAAACCAGCCGTAGTAATTTCTGATTAACATCATCTGGGCTTTTTTAGTTTCAATGCCTATTTCATTCAAATCCTTCGGAGCAGCTTTTTTATACTTTTTTAGAAAAGCTGCAATTTTAACGCAAGATTCGCGGTATGCCGTCATGAGTTTTTTTCTTGTGCTTCCGCCGGTATTGCCGTCAAAGCTTCTTGACTGAAATTCGGTGATGATTGCCCGGCGGTGTTTGAGGTTTGCTGAACGGCTCTTTTTTGAGTCGAAATCAGCAGGATGAAAAACAATCTGAACGTTCCCGTTATCAGAAACGAAAATCAAACCGGCATTTAGCCTGCGCAGAAGAGTCTTTGCTGATTTCCATTTTGAGTTTTTATAATAATCTTCAGGAAGAGGCAGAGCTGCATAGACCGAGTCGGATTTTTTCTGTCTGTCCGCAATCTGAAAAATCAGTTCAAGATTAAAAGAAAGTTTAAGTTCTACAATAATTATTTCATCATTTTTCATTGCGACTAAATCGCATGATTTTACTTCCGCTTTGACGGAGTATCCTGCTTTTTCAAGAAAGCTTTTGACGGGCTGATATAGATCGGTTTCTTTTTTTTTCATGTTTTTAGTGATGGCCGCAAGTTTTTAAGCATTTAAATACTACGCCGCATAAAATCAAGCTAAAATGAATAATATCTCTTGATTTAATTATTGGTATAATATTTTATGTTCTGATTTTGAATGGGGGGATTATGAAAACTGTTTTCACAAAAATAAAAAATGTATTTTATGTTTTGGTATTAACCGCAGCGGCTTTTTTCGTTTCGTGCGGCGGATCTTCAGATAGCTCTAGTTCACAGAATAAAACTGATCCGGTTGTTTCTTCTGATGAAACCTGGGAAAACTGTGAAGTTGTAATTAATGGCATGCTGACAATTAAGTCCGGCGCTGTTTTGACGCTAAAAAACGTCACTTTGAAATTCAATGCCGAAGTAGAGGATTCAACAGCATTAACTATAACAGATTCATCGCTTGTTGCAGAAAATTGTACCTTTACTTCTTATTCTGATAAACAATGGAATCTCGAAGCATACGGAAACAGCACAATGACTTTTATCGGAACTGAAGCTTCAAGGCACAGCGGAATAAGAGCTCATGATAATACTGTTTTAAATGTTGAATCAAGCAAGCTTGAAGAAATTCAGTGTCATGATAATGCGAAGCTTAATATATCAAAGGGTTCTCAGGTTTACATAGTTCTGTTTTTTTCGGATTCCGGAACAGTTTCTCTTGTTGATGGACAGCTTGCATCCGGAAATAATATAACCAGAAATTTCATATACAAGTCGGGTCCGGCTACAACAGGCAGTATAAAAATATCATCATCCGATGTATGGGGTTTTCAGCTTGATATTGCCGGAAGCACGGATCTTTCGGTAAAGGATGCAACCGATATTGTTCTGGCACTGCATCTTGAAGATGTCGGAACAGTAAATGTAGATAAAAATATCACATCTGATTCACTTTTGACCGGAAATGTTGAAATTGACAGTTTGAAGTTCAATTTTACGAATTCTCAGATAACTTACATCAACACGTATGTGTCTGGAAGTACTTCAAAAGTAACATTCAGCGGAACTGTAAAAGTCGTTGAAGCGAATGTATGGGACGGCGCAACTTTGACATTCGGTTCAAATGTGACTCTTCTTGCCGATCTGGCTCAGGCATATGATACCGCGATTTTAAAGCTCAACGGCGTTAAACTTGCGGAAGACGGTTCCTTTCCTTCTATAACTGCGGAAGGTGATTCAACTGTAGAAATAACCGATGTTAACGCAATTTCTTCTGCGAGAATATATTCGGTCGGAAACGGAAAAGTTAAGATTACGGGCGGCACAGGCTGGAAAAGATCCATGTGTGAAGAAGAAAATTCCGGAAATATAACTATTAATTAATTTCTCTTAAGTTTATTTTTATGTGTGTTTATTCCGATAATTAATCGAGCGGTTCTTATCCGGCTTAATTAAACCGTTTTGAGAGTAAGAGTGAGCACCATAAAAATATTTTTCTTTTTTGTAATTTTATTATCATCGTCTGTTTTTGCGGCGTATAAACCCAAGGATTCTGCCGCAATTTTGTGGCAGAACGGGATTATCCGGGCAGAAAGCCATTATTCTGCTAAATATGACCGCAGCGGAGTTCCTCTTGATTTTGCTCGCGAGAAGCGTTCGCTTAACGGTGAACGGATGAGCGCATGTGCGGCGGCGAGTGAAAACGCCCGTGAAAAAATTGCGTTTATGGTGAGCCGCATCCGTCTCGATTCTGACAGAACAATAGGCGAATTCGTTAAATCCAATTCTGAAGCGCAAGAGAAACTCGCCGAAATTTTAGATGAAAAAATAAAATTGCGCGAACAGCCCAAAGATTTTTTTTCTGCAAAGACATCTGCTGAGCTAAAAATTTCTGAACTGATAAGAGCTCTTCCTCTTGATTTTCCGAATGAAGATTTTCCGGTTCCAAGCGACAAGGCCCTTCCGACTTATTACTCGTCATTGATTATTGATGCCCGCGGAATTGATGTTTCTCCGATGATTCTCCCTTCTGTTTATGATGAAGACGGATTGGAGGTTTACGGCAGATATTTTATAAATCCGGCTTACGCAGTTCGTGAAGGTCTGGTTTCTTATTGCTTTAGTGAAAAAGAAGCAGAAAGACATAAGAAAGCGGGTGACAGTCCGTATATTGCGCCTGCAGTCAGAGGTCTTAACGGCAATCCCGTCATTCTTCACCGCGATATAAAAAGAATACTCAGTGATCCCAGAAGCATATTAAACTTGAAAAAATGCCGTGTGATATTTATCATAGACGGAAGCAGGTGATCATGGAAATTCTGAACAAATTTCTTTCCGCAGTTGATAGAATAATAGGCGGAATTCCGAAAAGAAACGTCCTGCTGATCAGGCAGATTTTTTTTACATTTGTTTTTATCGGAGTTGTGGCTGGTATTATCTACGGAGTTGTTTCGGGTAGAAATGCAGCTCATAAATCAGGTATAAAAATAATCAATGAAACCGATGATGTGTTTGAGATAGAACGCCGTCTTGAACGCGGTGATGACCCTGCTTTTTCAGGGGTGACCGAAGCTGATTATTTATCGGAGCGCAAAACATCCGATTATCCCAAATTTGAGAACCGTTCAAATGAAAGGCTTCTTCCCGAGTCGCGCGAATTTGTAGTAGAAGCCGACAAGGATGTAAAAGTAAAAGAACCGTTTTCATCATCATCGGATGCCGACCGTCTCGCTGAAATTCCGCATATGGACAGTTCGAAAACCGAATCTGAAGTTACACGTGTAGAAAGATCGTCGCGTATGGGTGAGTCCAAGCCTAAGGTGATTCAGAAAGATAAAACTGCACCGCTTGATTCGCCAAAAGAAAAGCCTAAACCTGTAAAGGAAAGCAGGGTGAAAAGCGATGAAAATACGCTTGCGCCGATGAAAGACCGTGATATGATTGTCGAATGAGACATATTATTTATTTACTTCTTGTTTTTCCATTCATCATTCTGGCAGACAGCGTTGAAGTTGTTCAGACGCAAACACAGGATTCACGTATAAAGAATGAAGAAAAGCGTTCTGAGAATTTAAACAAAGATGTTTACGAAAAAGACAAGGCTAAAGAAAAAAATCAGAAACTGAAAGAGCCGATGTATGTTGCAGAACCTCAGCAGTCTGATATTCCTTTGACCGAACCTGCCGAGCCTATTCAAAAAGCTGAAACAACACCTAAAAAAGTAAACCAGACTAAAACCAAAAATAGTGAAGCTGTTTCTTCTCAGAAGAAACAGCCGAAGAAATCCGCCCAAAAAAAAGGTTCAGCACCGGCGAAGAAAAGCGATGAGAATAAAAATATTCTGATGAATTCTCCGGCCAGCGAGGACAAAGCTGTTCTTGAAAGCGGAATTATGCTTTATAATTCTTCTAATTTTGCGGCTTCGATTGAAAAGTTTAAACAGCTGAAGGAGAAATTTCCTCAGAGCATTTATCTTGATATGGCAAACCAGTGGCTTGCCCGTGCTTATATGAAAAGCGGAAACAACAAGGATGCTTTTGCCTCTCTCGATCTTATTCCTCAGACTTCAGGAGAGTTTCCGGCTGCATTATTTCTGTCAGGTCAGATATTTTTTGCAATGAAGGATTATGTGAACGCCTCTGAAAGGTTTCATCGTGTGGCTTCGCAGTTTCCTTCGCACGATCTCGCGGATGACGCTCTTATTAATCTATCGAAGACCAATCTGTTTCAGGGAAACGGAAATCTTGCGGTTGATAATCTCCTAAATGTAATTAAAAATTATTCCGACCGTGAAATGGTCGATGACGCGTATTATAATCTTGCTAAAGTTTATGAGAAAGATAAAATGCTCCGCGATCTTGAAAAGGCAAGAAGCCTTTACCGTAAGTTTATTGAGAAAAGCGATTCAGGAGAACAGTTCTTTTCAAACTCGCCTCTCAAAGACCGCGTAAAGCGGGATCTTGCGGATATTGATAAAAGGTTTTTCTCGGGCGGAAGATGAATGTTTCCGGATTCTTAACTTAATAAGAACCCGGTATTGGTGAAATTATTTTTTCTTTGCTGCTGTTTTTTTTGCGGTAGTTTTTTTGACTGCTTTTTTAACTGCCGGAGCTGTAAGCTTTGCAGTTTTTCCAGAATTGACTTTTGCCATAAATTCTTTGAATAACTGATAAAAATCCTTCAGCTGGTCATGTTTTCGAAGAGGGCGGAGATGTTCATGCTTTCTTCCGTCAAGGAATTCCTTCATGTAATAGGTCATTACATAAATCGGACCCGCGATTCTGTGAGTCTGAAGGATGAGTATGAAAAAGAAAATTATTCCGCTCAGAAATACTGCCGCAATAATTCCCCATATTATCCATATGTTGGAGTTAACCATTTTAGTTACTGTTTCCATATTTGTCTGATGCTGGCGTGCCATTTCAACGTTCATGGCTGTTTGTTCTTCAGAACCTGTATCCGTAACTGTTGTCAAAACCTGAAAAATCTGGTCTTCGGTTATTATTATATTTCTAATACGCTTGTTTGTTTCATTTATGTAGACACCCATTAGAACTATAAAAAGTGTTACGCAGAGAAAGGTAAATCCGATTGCAGTGAAAGTAGTTCTGAGCTGAATTCCTTTGTCTATAATATACTGTTTACGTTTAAACATGATTACCTCTCGCATTATGCTTTTTCAACTGATTACGGAAATACAATAGATTCTGTTTCATTTTGCTGAAAAAGTCAATATTTTTTCAAAGTGATAGAAGTCTGCCGGCTATATTCATTTCAAACAGCATCCTGAAAAAAAGACCTGAAGGAAAACCGACTACCGAGGAGTGAGAGCCGGATATGCTGTCGATGATCAAACTGCCCATTTCCTGAATGGCATATGATCCTGCTTTGTCCATGCAGTTGACATTAGTTATGTATGTTTCGATGTCTGAGCTGCTCAGAGTTTTAAATTTTACAAAAGTTGTTTCAATCTGCGTGTCGCGTCTGTATTCTGAATTTTCAGAAAAGTGCAAAGTCAGCGAAGATATTACCCTGTGTGTTTTTCCGGAAAGCATTTGAAGTGTTTTTATTGCATCAGCTTTGTCTTTGGGTTTTCCAAGTATGATATCATCTAAAGCCACAATCGTATCAGATGTAATCAGGAGAAATTCATTGTCCTTAATTGACGAAAGACACGCCAGGCATTTTTCGATCCCGATGCGCATTGAGTAGAATTCGGGACTTTCACCCTCAAGAACGCTTTCATCCGCAGAAGGTTTTAATATTTCAAAGTCTTTTACGAAAAGGGAAAGAATATCTTTTCTTCGCGGACTTGCTGAACCTAAAAAAACCTTCATTGCTTGATAACAACCTTTTCATTCACCTTGAATGCTTTCAGAACATTTTTGGTTTCGCGTATTTTTTTGAGAATTGCATTCAGTTCTTCTATTGATTTTACTTCTATAACAAATCTCATTTCAGCATTGCCGCTCTTGGTTGCCTCACCTTCCATTTTTACGATGTTTACATTCATCTGGTATATTTTATCGGTGATATCTTTAAGCAGATTCGGTCTGTCCTCGGCTTCAACAGCAATTTTTACAGGATGCGATCCGGCTGATTCCGCCCAGACGATTTTTATGAAGCGTTCGCTTGAGTGGGCAAGGCGTTTGATTGATGAGCAGTTTTTCTTGTGAACGGAAATGCCCTTTCCCCTTGTAATAAATCCGATAACCTCATCTCCCGGAATCGGCTGACAGCATTGGGCAAGAGATATCAGAACGTTTGAATTTCCGTCGACAATAACAGATGATTTGTTCTTGTTTGAAAGCTTTGATATCTTTATGAGATCATTCTGCTGAACGGATACTCTAGTCTGTTTCTGAGCTTTTTCTTTTTTCTCTTCCTGAGAATCAGGCAATAATTCTTTTTTCTTGTGGTTGAGCCAGCTTTTGATTTTGTTTCTTGCGCCGGATGATTTTACGAACTTGAGCCATGACTCCGTCGGACCTTTGTTGGCGTTTGTTATAATTTCGACAATATCGCCGTTTTGAATTTCCGTTTTCAGCGGAACAAGTTTGTTATTTATTCTGGCGCCCGAGCAGTGATTTCCGACCTCGGAATGAATAGAATAGGCGAAATCAACAGGAGTCGCACCGTAAGGGAGTTTTATGATTTTCCCGTTCGGAGTGAATGCAAATATTTCTTCCTTATATAAATCCATTTTGAGTTCTGTCATGAACTCTCTGGTGTTTT
>Ga0116141_10005431_pt1 | contig 10676 bp, 9 predicted proteins | sample AD_UKC097_MetaG_FD_89744 | JGI IMG/M metagenome (GOLD analysis project Ga0116141, IMG submission 89744) | Active sludge microbial communities of municipal wastewater-treating anaerobic digesters from USA - AD_UKC097_MetaG | ecosystem: Engineered > Bioreactor > Anaerobic > Digestate | place: USA... | reverse complement strand
CTATCTGTTCGCAGGTAAAGAGTCGACAGGCCGCCTGACTACTGCTCTCGCTTTTGCGGCGCTTCTGCAGTGCCGCGAACCTGTCGTCAGCGGTGAAAACAATGCCGATGCCTGTGGTGTCTGCGATTCGTGCCGGCGCATCGCGGCCGGCAGCCACCCCGACGTTAATGTCATCACTCCTGACGGCAACGAAATCAGAATCGATCAGGTGCGCGCCATGCAGGATGCGGCCTCGCTCAAGCCCGGAATGGGCAGCTGGCAGATTTTTATTCTCGACCCGGCCGAGCGCCTGAACGTCTCGTCGGCGAACAGCCTGCTGAAGATTCTCGAAGAAGCGCCTTCGCATGCGGTTTTTATCCTCATTGCCCGTGATACCGGTTCGGTACTGCCTACGGTTCTGAGCCGCTCTGAGGTTGTCAGGTTTGCGGTGCCGTCGCATCATGAGGCCCGTCTGGCCGTTGCCCGGGTGGCCGGTCTTGACGAAATGCAGGCTGCCGTCTGCTACGGCCTCTCTGAAGGGCGCTTCGGCCAGGCTCTGATGATCGCGCAAAGCTACCATGAGTTGCATTTTCCGACCGGCATCCGCGAAAGCCATTCTGACTATCTGGTGCAGATCGATATGCTTTCAGAGCTGAAACAGAATGAATTCGCCGCAGCAGATACCTGCGATCGCGCTCTCAGGCTGGCAGGGCAGATCGGCGACGCCGGCTTCCTTCCTCTGCAGGCGGCGCGAAAATCTTTTTGTCGCTCACTGGTTATGAATACAGGCCTGCCGGCTGCCTTTGCCCTTATGTTTTCTGAAGCTTTCGTTGACCGGCTCGATCGTGCCGCTTCGGCCATGAAGAAAAGCTTCGACCCGGTTCTCGCCGAGGCGAAAAAAGCCTACCCGGCCGCCCTGGTCAAAGAAATCGACGGTCAGCTGTCGACTGCGGTCGAGCGCTGGTCTACTGGTCAGATTGAAGAGTTCTTTTTCTGCCTGATGAACTGGTATGCCGACGCTCTGCTTATGGCTTGTGGCGCTGATGAAACATTGCTGTTGAACCTCGACCGCAAAGACGATATCATTATTCTCGCAAAGGTTGAAGGAACTGCACTTCTGCGCGCCCGCATCGAAATGCTCGAAAAGAGTGCCGGGCTGCTGCGCCGCTACGTTCAACCGCTGCTGATACTTGAAAACCTGCTTACGCAGATCGGAGGACCCGAAGCGTGAATCAATACATTGCCCTTAGACTGCGCAAACTGCCGACAGTCTACTGGACACCCAGACCGGAAGCCATGAACATCGAAGCCACCCAGGATGTGGTGGTCACCACCCAGCATGGCTGCGAAATCGGTCGGGTTCTACAGGTCGTCGACACTCGACCTGCAGGCCTTAAAGCCGAATCTGACCCGTTTATCATAGAAATACAGCGCGTTGTCGATGCTGAAGACCGTGCACGCATCTGCGATCTGCGCAAACGCGAAAAAGAAGCTTTTCTGCAGGCCCGCGATAAAATTCAGCATCATCAGCTGCCAATGAAGCTGCTGAAGGCCGAATATCTCTACGATTTCAGCCGCCTGATTCTTTACTTTAAATCAGACAACAAGGTCGATTTCCGTGATCTGCTCAAGAGCCTGGCTGGTATCTTCAAAACCCGTATCGAGCTCAGACAGATCGGGGTGCGCGACGAAACCAAGCTGCTCGGCGGCATTGGCTGCTGCGGCAAAGAAGTGTGCTGCGCCCAGTTCATGAGCACCTTCTACCCGGTTTCGACCAAGATGGCCAAAGAGCAGAATCTCAGCCTCAACCCGGCGAAGCTTTCGGGTATCTGTGGGCGCCTGCTCTGCTGCCTGGCTCATGAGCATGAATATTACGCTTCGTTCCATGGCAAATTCCCGAAAATCACTGCAGAAGTGGTTGTCGGTGCCGAAACCGGCCGCGTCATGGACATCAACTACATCACCCGCAAAATTCTGATCAGCTTTATCGACCGGCGCAAGGTAACTTATGACCTTGACAAGGTTTGTGGCCGCAAAGATGCAACCACCGGCCGCAATCTCTGGTGGGTCAGTATTCCAGGTGCCGAAGAACCTGATTTGAGTATTCTTCTTAAAAACCTCAACCCCCCGGGAACAGGTAAAAAGAAGAAAAAGGGCGATGGCCCGTCACGAAGAGAAGATGACGCGCAGGAGCGCCCCGAGCGACCTGAGCGACCTGAATCTTCTGAAAGACGCTGCGAAAAGGGGGCAAGACATCAGGCCGCCCCCGAAAACAAAGCTGTTGAACCGTCGATACCGGCAGATGACCCCGGCAGTGACGTTGACGACAACGATTTCTCCGATATGTAGCAGATACGGCCACCCGCATGTTTTTCGGCGGGTGGCCGTTGCTTAACATTTCTTTAAATTGTCTGTCGAACTTATTCCCGAATCATGATATAATGCACAAACTTATGCCCGATCCCGGGGTCGGTCGTTTCGCTTCCGGGGCAGAAAAGCGAGGGAGTTCAGTGTCACGCATAGGATTAATAGCAGGTAGTGGAAGGTTTCCACTCTATTTTGCGCAGGCCGCAAAACAGGGTGGCAATGAAGTGGTAGCAGTAGCTATACGTGAAGAAACGTCGCCCGAACTCGAAAAGCTTGTCAACCAGATTCACTGGTTCCATGTCGGCGAGCTGCAGGGAATGATCGATACTTTCCTGAACGCACGCATCGAGCGTATCGTGATGGCCGGCAAGATCACCAAAACCCTGATGTTCGACCGCATCAGACCAGATGCCCGGCTGATGAAAGTTTTTGAAAAGACCCCGATTCGCAATGATGACGCCCTTCTGCGTCAGCTCAGCGAGGAATTTATTGCCGAAGGCATTCATGTCTGCGATTCGACTACCTTCCTTTCGGTTCTGCTCCCTGAAAAGGGTATTTTAACCAGCAGAAAGCCGAGCGAAGAGGAGTTGCTCGACATCAAATACGGGCATGAGATCGCCAAACAGATTGCCGGTCTCGATATTGGCCAGACCGTTGTTGTAAAAAACCGTGTAATTCTTTCGGTTGAGGCCATCGAAGGTACCGATCAGGCGATTCAACGCGGCGGCCTGCTTGGCAATGGCGGCGTAACCGTCGTTAAGGTTGCCCGCCCGAAACAGGATATGCGTTACGATATTCCGACGATCGGCGTCGACACTATCCGCAATCTGATTGCCGCCAAGGCCCGCTGTCTGGCCTTTGAAGAGAAGAAAACCCTGCTGCTTGACCGTGAGGAAGTAATCAAACTGGCTGATTCAGCCGGTATTGCCATCATGGTTGTCTGAACCGCTGTTTTGCAAACGAGGTTAAAATGAATAGTCAAGGCGTTAATATTGGGGTTATCGGTATCGGCCATCTCGGAAAACACCATGCCAGGCTTCTCGCCGAAATCAACGGCGCCCACCTGGTCGGAATTTCAGATGTTAACGAAGCTGCCGGCCGCGAAGCTGCAGAAAAATACAATGTTCCCTATTTCAAAGATTACCGGGAACTCGCCTCGGTTGCCTCTGCCGTAACCGTAGTTGTCCCGACTTTCCTGCATCATGAGGTTGCCCGCTTTTTCCTCGAACGCAATATTCATACCTTTATCGAAAAACCGATCACCAAAACGCTTGAAGAAGCCAATGATCTGGTGGCTCTCGCCAGCAAAAAGCAGCTGACTCTGCAGGTTGGCCATGTCGAGCGCTTCAATGCTGCTATCATCAAACTGCAGTCACTGTGTGAAAGCCCGCGTTTTATCGAGTGTCAGCGCATGGGACCGTTCTCGCCCCGCATTCAGGATGTCGGCGTCGTCCAGGATCTGATGATTCACGACATCGATATCGTTCTGTCGCTGGTTAAATCACCGATCAAGCGTGTCGATGCCGTTGGTATTCCGGTACTCACAGAAAACGAAGATATCGCCAATGCACATATCGTTTTTGAAAACGGCTGCATCGCCAATCTGACTGCATCACGCATCAGTGACGAAAAAATCCGCAAACTCCGCATTTTCGAAATGGACAAATACTGTTCTCTCGACTATGCCAACCAGGCAATTACGCTGCGCCGCAAATCTAATCTCGAAGAAAAGATAATCCAGGAAGAACTCGAAGTACACAAGGCCGAACCGCTGCGCCTTGAACTCGAGCATTTCATCACCTGTATCAACGAGCGCCGCAAACCCCTGGTTACCATCGAAGACGGTAAAAATGCCCTTGAAGTCGCTCTCGAAATTCTTGAGCAGATCAAGAGCAACCTGCCCGCTTCTCATTAAGTTTTTATGGGTTCTACAAACAGTCTGGGCCGCTTTTTCTTTGAATGGCGCGATAAGCTGCCGGTGCCTCTGGCATTGGCAATGTTCACCTGCGCCCGGCCGCGGCCGCTGAGCTGGCTGCTTGGCATGCCGTTCGTGCTAGCCGGTGAAGCTTTGCGCGTCTGGGGTCTGATGCACATCGGCCCGACTACCCGCACCAGAGAGATCTGCGCCGACGCACTGGTTACGACCGGCCCTTACAGCTGCTGCCGCAACCCTCTTTATCTTGCCAATCTGCTCAAAATCGTCGGTTTTATGCTGATTGCGGGCAACCCTGCCTACGCCGCCTGCGTTCTCGCTTTTTACGCGGTCGAGTTTGCAACTATGATTCCCTACGAAGAAAGCTTTCTGGCAGAGAAGTTCCCTGAAGCTCACAAAGCCTATCGCGAAGCGGTACCGATGTTTCTGCCAAAAACATCTTCTGGCCCGGGGCTGTCTGCTGAACCGCGTTTTGCGCTGCGCGAAGCTCTCAGATCAGAAAAGCGCACCTTTGCATCAACATCGGCAATACTGCTGGTGCTTTCTCTTTGCTCTATTTTCCGTCGGGAGAAATGCTCTTGACCAGTATCAGACCAGCTGACAACAACAGATCTGGCCGGGTTTTCTTTCTGGCTGGTGAACAGAGCGGCGATCTGCACGGTTCGCTCGTGATCGGTCACCTGAAAAAATTGCTGCCAGACCTGAAGGTTGACGGTATCGGTGGCCCGATGATGGCTGCAGCCGGTATGAACTGCATTCACAGCAGTGATGAACTCGCGGTTATCGGATTTGTCGAGGTTATCAAGAATCTTCGGCATCTTTATAATATTCTTGCTGATGTCAGAGAATGGCTTACCCGCGAGCGCCCCGATGTGGTAGTGCTCATCGATTATCCCGGCTTCAATCAGCGGGTTGCCGAAATCGCCCGCGAACTGGGTATTCACGTTCTCTACTATATCTGCCCGCAGGTATGGGCCTGGCACGCCAGCCGCGTCGAGAAATTCACGCGCCTGATCAATGAAGCGGTCGTGGTTTTTCCTTTCGAAGTCGATATCTGGGCGAAAGCCGGCGCTGAAGTGAACTGGTTCGGGCACCCGCTCATCGGTGTTGCCGAACCAACCGCCGGCAAAGAAGAAATTCGTAAAATGATGCAGCTTGGCGATGCTTCCCTCGTCAGCCTGCTTCCCGGCAGCCGCACCCAGGAAATCTATTATATTTTCCCGGTGCTTCTCGATGCCGCAGAGCTGATACTCAAACAGAAGCCGAATACGAGATTTCTGCTACCGGTCGCCAGTACCATCGATGATGAGCGCATCCTCGCGCACCTGCGTGGCCGCAACCTGCCGATTACCATGCTGCGCGGCCAGACCTATGACGCCATATCGGTTTCAGACGTATGTCTCGTCGCTTCAGGCACTGCCACCCTCGAAACTGCGATCATCGGCACGCCCATGGTCGTTGTTTACAAGGTTAACTGGCTGACGTCGCTGATTTCAAAGTTCGTTATCGAGGCCGAACATATCGGTCTGCCGAATGTAATTGCCGGGCGCCGCATCGTGCCCGAGTTTATCCGCGGTGATTTCAAGGCCGACCTCATTGCCAGAGAGGCCTTGAGCATTCTTGATGACCCGCAGAAACAGCAGACCATGCGTGAAGAGCTTGCTAAAGTCAGAGCCAGTCTCGGTGAAACCGGTGCCAGTCAGCGGGTTGCCGGGCACCTGGCGAAGAGAATTCAGGAGCTGCACCAGAAGTGAACACCCTGAAACGAGTTCTCAGCTACTTTTTTGATTATATGCCCTACCTGCTGGTAGGCATCTTCTGCAGCGCCATCGTCGCCGTCTGCACGATTTTTCCGGCCTGGATCATGAAGAGCGTCGTTAACGACGTTCTGGTGCAGCGCAGTATGGATATGCTGCACTGGATCGCTCTGGCGCTCGTTGTCGTCATGTTCGTCAAAGGCATCGCCCATTTTCTCGAAACCTATCTGATGCATTACGTGTCGCAGAGCATTTTGCGCCGTATCAGAAGTGCCTGCTTCGACCGCATGCTCGAACTGTCGCTGTCTTTTTACGAAAAACAGCGCACCGGCCAGCTTATGAGCCGTATTACCGCAGATGTTCTGGTTCTGCAGAATCTTCTGACCAGCTTTTCTTCGCTGATTGGCGATGTTATCGCTTTTATCGGCTTCTGCGGCTACATTTTCTACCTGCACTGGAAACTGGCAGTCATCTCGATTGTCATCATTCCGTTCATCGGCGCCCTGATCAACAAATTCAGCCGCAAGATGAAGAAGATCGGCTCGCGCATGCAGAGCCGCATCGGCGATATTTCGTCGGTTCTGCAGGAATTCATCACCGGTATCAAGGTCGTTAAATCGTTTACCCTCGAAGATTTCGTCAGAGACCGTTTCGAGCAGGCCAACGGTGCCAATTTCTCTGAAACCATGCGCGGTGGCCGCATAAATGCCGCAACCACCCCCGTGATCGAATTTATCAACACCTGCGGCCTGGCCATTATTTTCTGGTATGGCGGCTACGAAGTCATTCACGGCAATCTCGATGCCGGCCAGCTGATCAGCTTTCTGACTGCTCTCGTTGGTCTGTTTACGCCGATAAAAAACCTTTCGCGCATGAGTAACGTCATTTCGCAGTCTGTTGGCGCGGGTGAACGCGTATTCGAAATTATCGACGCCCATGTCGACGTTAAAGAACGCCCTGAGGCTCACGAAATGAAGACCTGCCGCGGCGAAGTCGAATTTCGCAACGTCAGCTTCGCCTACAATCAGAACGAACCGGTGCTCAACAATGTCAGCATCAAAGTTGCTCCCGGTGAAGTAGTTGCCCTGGTCGGTCCTTCCGGCGCCGGCAAAACGACTTTCATCAACCTGATCCCCAGGTTCTTCGATGTTTCTGACGGGGCGGTCATGATCGATGGCGCCGATGTTCGCGACCTGACCCTCAACAGTATGCGCCAGTTTATCGCCATGGTCCCCCAGGAAACGCTTCTGTTCTCAGGTACAATCGAAGATAATATCCGCTTCGGTCGGCTAAACGCCACTCACGACGAAATCGTCGAAGCGGCAAAGCTTGCCAACGCCCATGATTTCATCATGAGTCAGCCTGATGGTTACGACACGATGCTCGGTGAGCGCGGCGTCAACCTTTCCGGCGGTCAGGCCCAGCGCGTCGCCCTTTCGCGCGCGTTTCTGAAAGACCCGGGCATTCTGATTCTCGACGAAGCCACCAGTGCTCTCGATTCCGAGACCGAAAACCTGATCAAGGAATCGCTTAACCGCCTGATGGCCAATCGCACCACCTTCATGATCGCGCACCGGCTTTCAACCGTCGTTAAAGCCGATAAAATTCTCGTTCTGCAGCGCGGGCAGATCGTTGAAATTGGCTCACACAGCCAGCTTCTCGAAAAACAGGGGCTGTACTCGAATCTTTACAGATCGCAGTATGCCGATCAGGTGAATTTATGATCAGAGCCATGCAGCAACCGGAAATCGCCATCGCTGCCGCCAGCCAGATCCGGCCGGCGCGTTCTGCTGCGGCATCTGCCGGTCTGCGTCTTAAAGCCATGCTTCTGTCTGGCCTTGTCAGCTCGTTGCATTCACTTGTCAGAATAAAACATACCGGCTTTGTCGACTTTGTCGAGCGCAGAAAAATCGATCGCCCGGTTCTTGTTGCCAGCTGGCACGGAACGCTTCTTGTGCCTCTCTATTGTCTCAGAGGCCTCAAACTTGTTATCATGAGTTCACTGTCAGATGATGGCGAAATTATGGTAAAAGTGCTCAAACATTTTGGTTACTGCTCGGTTCGTGGCTCATCTTCGCGCGGCGGCATGCGGGGTCTGCTTGAAATGGTTAAAATGGTTAAAGGCGGCATGAACGCTGCTCTGACCGTTGACGGGCCACGCGGGCCCCGGCACGAAGTCAAACCGGGCATGGTGATGATTGCTCAGAAATCTGGCGGCTACATTCTGCCGGTCGGAGTTGCCTGTTCGCATAAGCTGACCGTAAACAGCTGGGATAAAACCGAAATCCCGCTGCCATTCAGTCGGGTGGTAATGCACAGCGGCCGACCGTTCGTCATCGATGCCGCGACCAGCGTTGAAGAGGGTTGCGAAATGATCAGGCAGAGCCTGTTCGAAAGTAACAGGCAGGCTGAAATCTATCTGAAATCTGGAAATACCTGTGAAGTCTGAACTGACCGGAAAGAAAAAACTGCTGATTGTAGCCGGAGAAACCTCTGGCGACTTTTACGCAGCATCATTGATCGACGTATTGAAAAAATACGGCGACTTCGAAATTTTCGCCGTTGGCGGTATTCAGACGCAGCAGCGCGATGTCACCATGCTTTGCGACAGCACCAACTGGGCGGCTATCGGTCTTTTCGAGGCAATAAAACAGGCCCCGCGTCTCTGCCTGGTTCTTTACCGGCTGAAAAAATTCCTGATGAAGAACCGGCCAGACCTGCTGCTCCTCGTCGACTACCCGGGCTTTAACATGCGCCTGGTGCATGCCGCGAACAAGCTCGGTATTCCGACTCTCTATTATTTCCCGCCCAGCAAGTTTGCTACCGATCCGGCCAGTGTCACCGACGCCGCCGGCAGTATTACACGGGTTGCCGCCAATTTTGCATCGACTTACGAAATCTACAAGGCCGCCGGTGCCAATGTCGAGTTTGTCGGGCACCCGCTTCTCGATCACGCCAAACCGGTGATGACCGCCGAAGAAACCTGCCGCAAATACGGCCTCGACCCGGCCCGCCCGGTTATCGGCCTCTGCCCGGGCTCACGCCGCAGTGAACTTGGGCAGCTTCTGCCAATCATGCTGGCCGCCGGCAAAATTATTCATCAGCGCTACCCCGATTACCAGTTCATTGTGCCGGTTATTGCCACCGAAGGCCCCGAAGTGTTCGGTGTTCAGAAGTCTGATCTGCGCGAACAGCTTAAAGCCAGCGGCATTCCCGTTACCCTTGCCGAAGGCAAGATCTACGACGTCATGCGCCTCGCAAAAATTCTGCTGATCAGTTCTGGCACCGCGACCCTCGAAGCCACCTATGTCGGCACGCCGATGGTCATCTGCTACAAGGTCTCAGTTTTTACCGAGATACAGGCCAGACTTTTCTACCAGTTGCCCAAATTTATCGGGCTGCCAAACATAATTATTAACAGAATGGCTATTCCTGAACTGATTCAGCACGACCTGACGCCAGAAAATCTTGCTGCCAGAGCTTTTGAGCTGCTAGAATCGACCGAAAAATACGAGCAGCAGAAAAAAGATTTCGCCGATGTCATCGCTCACCTCGGTGAACCCGGGGCGCACGAAAGAGTCGCCGAGATGGTCGTCGATCTGTTGCGCAGCCCGGCACCCGGTAAATAACCATGTCTGCAGTGCAGATTCTCAGAAAATCTGTTTTACTTTTCTCGAACACTCTCTGCCACCTGCCGGAAAAGGCCGCCGCCTCGCTGGCTGCCGGCGCTGGTCTCGCAGCCTGGCTGGCCTGGGGTAAAGAACGGCGTCGCATCGAGAGCTGCATCGACAGGGTTTATTTTCGCCTGCATCGCCAGATTCCAGCTCCTGTCGAGCTGATTGTCAGAAATGCCTTCGTGCACTTCTCGCTGGCAGTTTGCGAACTGCTGCGTTTTCCGACCCTGACCGCAGAAAACCTGGCCGCCCGTGTCAATTTCAATGACCGTGAAAATGTCGATCAGGCCCTGGCAAAGGGCAGGGGTGTAATTCTCGCTCTGCCGCACATCGGCAACTGGGAAGTCCTCGGTGCCGCGATTGCCCATTCCGGCTATCGCATCAACTCTTTTTATCTCGCGCAGAAAGAAGACGAGCTCGGCGGACTGCTCGATCATTTCCGCCAGTATTCCGGCATCATTCTGCATGACCGTGACCGCGGCGGCGTCAAGGCTCTTAAAGCCCTGCGCGCCGGCGAAATGCTCGGTATGATTGCCGACCAGGATGGTGCCAACAACGGGGTTTATATGGATTTCCTCGGCCACTGGGTCAGCATGCCGGCCGGACCGGCCAACTGGAGCCTGAAGACCGGCGCCGCCCTGGTGCCGCTGTTTTCTCTGCGTCAGGGGCACAGCTTCAATTATCAGGCTGCTTTTCTGCCGACTATGGCAGAAGAAGAGCAGGGGAGCCACAGCGAAAAAGTGGTTGCCCGCACGGTCAGACTGGCTCGCTGGATGGAAGGCATCATTCTGGAAAATCCAGACCAGTACCTCTGGTTTTATGACCGTTTCAAACCCAGGCACGAAGCCTGGATAACCGCCGAGAAAAAACGTGATGGCCAGATGTGGCACGGAAACCCGCGTTATGGCTCTTAGCAGAAAAGCTTTTCTGGCTTTGCAGGCATACCGACTGCTGCATGGTTTTGCG
>Ga0116141_10005430_pt1 | contig 10676 bp, 5 predicted proteins | sample AD_UKC097_MetaG_FD_89744 | JGI IMG/M metagenome (GOLD analysis project Ga0116141, IMG submission 89744) | Active sludge microbial communities of municipal wastewater-treating anaerobic digesters from USA - AD_UKC097_MetaG | ecosystem: Engineered > Bioreactor > Anaerobic > Digestate | place: USA... | reverse complement strand
TCTCGCCATGATACTTAGGCTCCCCCGGGCTGCACGAAGTCATCCGGCTTTTCCAGGCTGTAGCGGATCACCACCGGGATCTGCTCCGGCGCGATTCCGCGCCAGAAAACGCGCCAGCGCCCGGACCGTTGAAAACCGTCGGCCTGCTTTTCGTACCAGTGGTTGATGGGATTGTCCTCGCGCGCGCGCCAGAACAGGGCGGGATGGTCCCGGGTGACGTCCTGCCACAGTTCATTGGCCAGCCCCTCCCCGCGCGCTTCCGTGCCCACGGCGAATTTGGAAAGGTAGCGGCCCGCGGGATGGGTTTCCAGCAGCGCGGCCCCGGTGTAGTTTTCCTCAACGTAGATCCCGGTGACCCGTCCGGCGAAGGTGGCCGGACTGACCAGTTTTTTGCCAAAGCTGTTTTCCATCAGGGCGCCAAGCCGGACGGTGTCGCATTCGCTGATACTCCCGAAGCGCAGAATGCGGCTTCCCCGGCGAAAAACACAGCCCGCGCCCTTGACGGTGAAAAGCTCCTGCAGAAGCCGCCAGGGGGATGCCACGGAGATATGCACTCCGGGGCGGGCCTCCAGCAGTGTGGCCGCGAGGCGAACCAGTTCCGCATCCTCCGGGGCAATTTCGACGGGATTCTCCTTCTGGGTGTAATAGTAGAATATCTCCCGCCCCGCGGTGTCCCGCAGAATGCCCTGAAGGCGTATCAAATGAACGCGCGAAGAGATAAACGGCACAAGGCTCAGCAGCGCGTCGGTGCGGGTTTCTTTTGGATAGCACAGAACCGGAATCCGGCCGGCGCGACGGCTGACCTCCAGCAGTTTGGTGATGTCCTCTTCACGATGGCTGATTTCGCAGAAATTGTAGCACGGCTGGCTCTCCTCGAGGATCCGCTTGAGCGCCATCCCGTCCTCGCCGGCCAGCAGGATAACCGGGAGAAGTTCCAGTCGCAGGAGGAAGTCCAGGTCAAAGGTGAAAACGGACGCCACCTCTTCAAACCCCGCGCGGTCCGGGCAGAGTATGGCAAACGCCTGCGACTGCCCTGACTGGAACTTGTTGAGATAGAATTCGTATTCATCCCTCCGGCCGATGCTGTCCAGAAACAAACGCAGTGTTTTGTTGAGTAAAATAGTCATCAATAGTCCTGTTCCGGCAGAAGATTTACACTCCGCAGCAAAAAAGTCAATTTGCCGTAAACGGAATCTTGCCCGGCAGGCATCAAGACTGTAGATTGAGGGGTGAAATCAGGAAATCATGGAGATACATATGAAGGATCATAAACTGGTATGCGCGGGGGATCACAAGGGGCATATCTGTCTGCTGGCCAGCCAGAACAAATTTGACCAGATCATGGAAATCACAAAGAAACCCGCCTTCATCTGCTTCAACTGCGGCCGGGTGGCGGACAATGCCTGCAATTTGTGCAATCCGATGCCCTTGAAGTAATCTGCATAAAAAAGCTGTTTTTTAGTCATTTTTAAGCGTTTTTTGTTGATTTTACGGCATTTTTTGCCTTTTTAGGCCATTTTTTCGCGTTTTTAGGCCATTTTTGGAACTTTTTAGCAAAGAAAGGCTGTTCCAATGTCTGCAGGCAGAATGTATGAAATACTGAAGGCTAAACTCGCGCGCGTGGTGCCGGATATCGAACTGCGCTACAAAGCCGAAATCGCCGAAGAAATTGTCGAACTCAAAAAGAAGCGCAATGCCGTCATCCTTGCGCACAACTACATGGAGCCGGCTCTGTTCTACAGCATCGCCGATTTCACAGGCGATTCGCTTGATCTGAGCCGCAAGGCCGCCACCACGGACAAGGATATCATTGTTTTCTGCGGAGTCCGCTTCATGGCAGAGACCGCCAAGATTCTGAGCCCGGACAAGACCGTTCTTCTTCCGGCTGAAAAAGCGGGCTGCTCCCTGGCTGAAAGCATTACCGCCGATGATGTGCGGGAAATACGCCGCCAGTTTCCCGACGCGCCGGTGGTGACGTATGTAAACACCTATGCCGATGTGAAGGCGGAAACGGACATTTGCTGCACTTCCGGCAACGCCCGCGCCGTCATTGAATCTTTGAACAGCAAGCGGATCATTTTCATTCCTGACCGCTACCTGGCGGCCAACACCGCGCGCACGATGGGGAAAAATATTGTATTCCCAAAGCGCACCGAGAAAGGATTCTCTTTTGACCGGATTGATTCCGGCTTTATCGGCTGGGACGGTTCCTGCGAAGTGCACGAGCGCTTTACGGTGGCGGATGTCAGCAATGCGCGCCGGCAGTTTCCCGATGTGCTGGTACTCGCCCACCCCGAATGTCCCGAATCTGTCTGCCAGGCTTCCGATTACTCGGGCGGGACGAATGGAATGATTAAATTTATCCAGAATTCCAAGGCAAACCACATTCTACTCCTGACAGAATGCTCCATGGCTGACAACGTCGCGGCGGCCAATCCGGACAAGGACTTGATCAGGATTTGCTCCATCCGCTGTCCGCACATGAATCTGATCACCCTCGAGGACACCCTTGCCGCGCTGCAGCAGAACCGTTTCGAAATCACCGTTCCGGAAGACATCAGCCGGCGGGCCCGCAAGGCGGTCGAGCGCATGATCGCCATCGGATAGGAGTTTATTATGGCAGACAATCTCAAGGTGCAGCTTGCCGTGGTCGGCGCCGGCCCGGCTGGATATCCCGCCGCGTTCCGTGCGGCGGACCTGGGCATGAGCGTTGCCCTGATTGACCAGAGATCCGCTCTCGGGGGAACCTGCCTGCATGAAGGCTGTATTCCCTCCAAAGCCCTTCTGCATGCGGCCCTGATCAAGAATGAGGCCAAAAGCGCATCGGCATTCGGGCTTTATTTCACGGAACCCCGGCTGGACATTGATGCCCTTCGCATATGGAAAAATGGACTCGTCGGCCAGCTTTCCGGGGGGCTCGGCATGCTCTGCAAACAGCGGGCCGTGCAGTTCATTCAGGGCCGCGCGCGCTTCACCGGGCCGAATTCAATCCTTGTGGAACAGGCCGGCGAAGAGCGGTCAGTTGAATTCGACAGGGCGATCATCGCCACCGGCTCGCGGCCTCTTGAAATTCCCGGACTAAAGACGGAATCCGACCGTATTATGACGGCGCGCGGCGCGCTGGAGCTCAATCGCGTTCCGGAATCCATGCTGGTCATCGGCGGCGGATACATCGGCCTTGAACTGGGGTCCGTTTACGCCTCGCTGGGCGCGCGTGTCAGCGTGGCAGAAATGACGGATGGACTCCTTCCCGGAGCCGACCGCGACCTTGTGCGCATCCTCAGCCGCAGCCTGGAACCCCGATTTGAGGCCCTCATGCTTCAAACGCGCGTGGCAGGCCTAACTGAAGATAACGCAGGCCTGCGCGCAAAACTCATTTCTGCGCAGGGTGACACTGTTGAAAAAAGCTTCAACAGTATCCTTGTGGCCGCCGGACGAAGGCCGGCCACAGAGGATCTCGGCCTGGAAAACACAAAGGTTAAACTGGATGACAAGGGCTTCATCATAACCGATGAACGCCGCCAAACCGGGGAGCCCTCCATTTTTGCGGCCGGAGACGCGGCCGGCCAGCCCATGCTGGCGCACAAGGCCATGCATGAGGCCCTCGCGACAGCCGAGTACATTGCGACCGGCAAGGGCGGCCCGTTTACGCCCCGCGCCATTCCTGCCGTGGTGTTCACCGATCCCAAAATTGCATGGTGCGGCCTGACCGAAGATCAGGCCCGCGCGGAGAATCAGAACATCAAAGTCGGCCGCTTCCCCTGGAGCGCCTCGGGCCGGGCCAAGACGCTTCATCGGGCTGACGGTATGACCAAAGTCATCGCGAATGCTGAAAGCGGAGCGATCCTGGGCCTTGCCATCGCAGGGCCCGGAGCAGGCGATCTTATTGCCGAGGGTGTGCTGGCCGTTGAATCAGGTGTCACCGTCGAAACGCTCAGTCGGGTCATTCACCCCCACCCCACGTTGTCAGAAACCGTTATGGAAGCCGCGGAAGCCCTGCTGGGCCGAAGTGTTCATGCCGCCCGGCCGCGATAAAGAAAAAGCCGGCCGCGTGACACGGCCGGCCTTTCCGGAAAGAAATCCGCTATTCCCTGTCGGCATCCTGAAGGATGGTTTCCAGGCGTGAGTTCAACTGCATAATGCGCTGCTTGAGTTCCTCCGATGTAACCTCATCAACCCCCTGCCCGGCGCGCTCCAGCTTGCGAAGCTCGCGGCTCATTCTTACGCTTTCACGGGAGAGTTCATCCACCTGATTGCGGACTTCTCCCAGACGGGTAATGGTCTGTTCCGACTCTTCCAGCCTCTTCTGCAGCTTCTCGTTTTCCTTCTGGAGCACACCGATACGGTCCGAGGCCCGTGCGGCCTGACCGTTGAGATCCGAAATCTTCGCTTCAGACTGGCTCAGCAGAGTCTGCAGTTCAGCGGCGCGATCCGCCACCTTCTCCGCATTTTCAAGGGCATTGGATGTTTCGAGCAGCCTTGCCTGGAGGGTTCGCGCTTCAGCTCTAGCCGTCTCAGCCGCACCGGAAGCGGCCTGTTCAGACTCACGAAGCGCGGCAATCTCCGCATCACGCCGGCCCAGTTCCGACTGCAGCGATGTGTTGCTGCGGCGCAGATCATCGGCCGCCGCATTGGCTTCCGTGGCGGCGGCCTGCCACTGCGCGGCATCTCGGGTCAGTCCAGTCATCTGCTCTCTCAGACTGTCAATCCGGGCACGCAGTTCGCCGGCTTCCTCAACCTCGCGCGACAGCTCCCAAAGCTCGCTTTTCAGCTCCTTGATGCGCGCCTCCTGCTGCGCGCTGTTGTCCGCTGCGGTCTTCAGGGCATTGTTGGCCTCCGTAAGGTTCGCCACAGTGGCATTTGCGGCATCCAAAGACTCCGCGGATTCGGCCAGGCGGCTTCTCAGTTCTCCGGTCTGGGCCGTCAGCCGGTCGCGTTCCGCCGACAGGGCCGTATTCAGCTCATTGAGCCTGGCCATGCGGTCTTCAAACGCGCTCCTGTTCTGCTGAAGAGACGCAATCTCTGCAACCGCTTCCGCATGTTTTCCGCGGGTCTCTGCCAGCTCAGTATTTGCCCTGTCCAGCGCTGCCTTGAATTTCTGCATTTCGGCGGCGAGGCTGTCTTTCTTTCCGGCGGCGGCGGCTTCCGCCTTCTCAAGCAGCGCAATCCGTGTATTGGCCGCGCGCAGCGCCTCATTGGCCTGTTTCAGAGAGGCTTCAAGCTGTCCTGCGCGAGACTCGAGATTCTTCACTGTTTCTTCAGCCCGGTCCGTCTGCGCCGCCCTGCGCTCCGCATCCAGAAGCCGGCTCTTAACCTCCTGCACCTCTTTTTTCACCGCGGCATAATCTTCCAGGGACGCCTGCAGTTCAACCATCCGGGAAGCCAGTCCGGAGCGCTCGATGGACAGCTGGCGCACCTGCTCCTCCAGCTTCTTCACATTGTCGGCAGCAAGCTTCTCCGCCTCGATCAGAGTGGCCTTCTCCGCTTCATAAGCCGCCAGTTTCTCCCGGAGGCCTGCGCAGTCCTTCTCCAGAAGATCCTTTGATTTCGCGAGTTCATTCAGCTGATCCCGAAGCGGGAGAAGTTCCGCCTCGCGGGCAGCGGCATCGGCCAGGCTTTTTTCCAGTTTCGCTTTTTCACTGTCCATGGACATCAGCCGGGCATCCTTCTGTTTGACAACCTCCTGCACGGCCTCGATTTCCTTCGAACAGCGGCGAATTTCCTTCTCGGCATCCATCACCTGCGCAAAGAGTTCTTCTTTCTTGACCAGCAGGGCATCCCGCTCCGTCAGCAGAGAGGCCATCTCTTTTTCCCTGTCTGCCAGCCGGCGAGTCGCATCCTTTAAGGCGGATTCCAGATCCTGTTTAGTTTTCGAGAGATCCGTCTGCGCGCTCTGGAGCGCGGCAAGCTCCACGCTCAGCTTGTCCCTTTCCTGCCGGAGCGCTTCAAGCGATTTGGTCGCATTCGACGCTTCAGAACGGATCGCCAGCAGGGCCTTTGAACTTTCCGCAAGCTGCACCCCCAGACCGGCGGCATCGGCCGTCACGCGGTTTTTCTCTTCGGTCAGCCGCGTGACCGCAGCGGTCAGATTCCGGACATCGGCAGAGAGACTATCCTTTTCCTTCTGCGCCTGAACCAGATCATCCTGTGTCGCCTTAATCTGATCCCGGGCAGCCTTCAAATCCCGCTGGGATTTGCTGAAATCCGCCTGCAGTTTGCTCATGGCGGCTTCCTTTGCCTCCGACTGCTTCTTAATTCCCGCCAGTTCGCGGGTCAGCGCATCGTTGCGGCTCTTTTCAGACTTCAGCGCATCCGCAGCAGCGGATGCTTCAGCCTGAAGCGCAGACAGAGCGGTTTCCATTTCCGCTTTGGCTCCGGCAAGCTGTGTCGCGTTCTTTTCCAGATCGGAGGAAAGACTGCGGACCTGCGCCAGATCTTTCTGGGTCTGCGTGAGTTCGGCTGCCAGTGTGTCCCTGCTCTGCTTCAGCGCATCCAGTTCGCCCGCCAGCGCATCTCTTTTGGCGGCTGTTTCGGCCTGTGCCTTCTGCAGGGCATCCAGCGCGTTCTGCGACACCTTCAAATCTTTCGCCAGTGCCTCAGCCTTCTGGCGTGCCGGCTTGATGGCGCCCTCTGCCTCAACCAGCTTCTTCTCGGTTTTTTCAAGGGCCGAGGAAAGGCTCGATTTCTCCTTCCCGAGCGCGGCAATTTCTTTGCGCGCGGCCTTCAAATCATCCTGAGCGACGGCAAGTTCAGCCAGCCGGGCGTCCATGTCAGCCAGTTTGGCCGCAAGGGCTGTCTTTTCCTTTTCAAGTTCCGACGCGCGGGCCTCTTCGGACTTCAACCGGGATACCGTCTGCTCGAGCTCAGAGGCACGAGTTCCAGCCTCCGCGCGAGCCGCCGAAACCTGTTCCCCCAGCTGTTCGATCTGCCCTTCCAGCGAACTTTTTGAATCAGCAAGGCTCTTGACCTGCGATATGACCATATCCCGTTCGGCCGTCAGTGCGGCAACCGTATCTGCAAGCGCCTTGTTTGCATTCTCCAGTTCATTTGCGCGCTCGCCCTTCTTTTCTGCCGCGGAGAGATCTTTTGCAAGTTTCTGATTCTGCTGTCCCAGAGCCCTGATTTCCTGCTGCAGCCCGGACATGGCGGCAGACTGATCCTGTGTGAGCTTTTCCAGTTCGGCGGCCTGAATCCCAAGCTCTTTTGCATCCGCGAGCTGCTTTGAAAGGTCTTTGTTGGCGGATTTCAGCCCGGCAATCTGATCTTCCAGCGCCTTGAGGCTTTCCACTTTTTTCTGCAAAGAAGCAATCTGTCCGGTCAGAGACTTGTTCGTCTTCAGCGCCGCATCCAGTTCCTTTCTGACAGCGGCAATCCGGTCATCCATTTCCTTCACAGAGGCTTCTGCTGCGGCTTTGGCTGCATCAATTGCGGCTTTTTCGGCCGCCGTTTTCTCCAAAGCGGAGTTCAGTCCCGCCTTGTCCTTTTCCAGCTGCTCTCGGGCTTTTACCAGCCCCGAAAGTTCCTGCTGGCGGGACAGCAATTCCTCCTTAAGCGCCGCCGCCTGCGCAGACAGCTCTCCAGCGGTCTTTTCCAGCGCGGTTCGGGCATCGGTCAGCGTTTTCACCTCCGCCCGGGAAGAAGACAGCTGCGCATTCAGGTCCTTGTTCGAGGACTTCAGCCCCGAAATTTCATCCTTCAGTTCCGGAAGGGTCGTCAGCTTCTTTTCCAGCGCGGCCCGGGCATCAGCCAGATCCTTTGACTCCGCCTTCGATGCAGAGAGCTGCGCGTTCAGATCCTTGTTGGAAGATTTCAGCTTCTCGATTTCCTCCTTAAGGCCCGGGACTGCGGCAAGCTGCTTATCCAAATCAGCCACCTGTTCTGCAAGCGCCAGCTTCTCCTTTGCCGCGCGCTGGATTTCGCCGTCGCGGTCCTTCACGTTCGAAGCCAGGACCCCCAGCTGTTCTTTCAGAGAATCCATTTCCCCCTGCATTCCTGCCATCGCCTGATCCCGCTGCGCCAGGGCGGCCTGGGATTTTTCCACGTCCTGCGCCAGCGCCTTCAACGACTTCTCCAGCGAGGACTTTTCCTTCCCCACAGCCTTGACCTGGTCCTCAAGGGCATCCACCGTATTCAACCGGGCCTGCATTTTTTCAACACTGGCCTGCAGCGTGTCTCTTTCTTTGGAGAGCACCGATATGCTTTTAGTTTTCTGCTTGAGGTCTTCCGACATATCCGTCAGCTTTTTGTCCAGCGCCTGATTCTGTCCGGTCATATCCGCAATTTTCTTTTCTGACGCCTCAATCTGAGCCTGCAGATCCTTCAGGCGGCCCGAAGCCGCCTTTGCCGCGTCCCTCATGCTTGCGCGCCGCTCACGGGCCGCCTGTTCCTCGCGGGCCACGGCCGCCTGCTTTTCCTTTTCAAGGCGGTCGAGGGCGGCCTGCATATCCGCCGCCTGTGCTTTCAGGGAGGCATGCTCCGCCGACAGGTTTTGAAGCTTAGTCCTCGCATCGGAAAGCTCCTGCTGGAGCTGCTGAACCTTGCGCACCGCCGCACTGGCCACCTCTCCCACCTGCGGGAAAGATTCTTCGGCCGCGCGCAGAAAACCCGGGCATGCCAGCAGCATCGCGGCGATCAGATATACATGTGTCTTAAGCATCTTCATAATAAACCTCTCAACATCTTTCCTGCGCGGCTAGTTGGCCAGTTCCTGCAGGACTTTTGTGGCCTCGCGAAGTTCCGCTTCCAGGAGTTTGACTTTTTCAACCAGCTCGGAGCGTTCGGATGCCGTCTTTTCCAGCTTCCCGGCGGTTTCTGCCAGCTGTTTCTGCAGCGCCGCATTCTCTTCTCCGGCCTTCTTCTGAAGCTTCTCTCCGGCGGCAGCCGCTTTCTTCAGCGCGGCGATTTCAGCGGACAGGGCTTTCGTTTCGTCACTCAGCGCGGCAGCCTGCCTGGCGGCGTCCGCATGGCGCTGCTGGGCAATTTTCAGCTCGTCCGCCATGGCCCTGGATTTTGCCACGGCTTCTTCGCCGCGCTTGACGGAGCCTTCCGATTTCTTGAGCGCTTTGCCAAGCTCATCCACCTGGCTCTGCATGTCTGCAATCTGCTGGCGGAGAATCCCCGCCGTTTTATCTCCATCGGCCTTTGCAGCGGCGAGGGCTTCTGCGGCGGCGGCCGCAGAAGCCTTGACTGCCGCAATTTCATCGGACAGGCTCTTGTTTTGAGCCTCCAGTTTATTCCGTTCACCGGAAACAGCCTTGTTTTCTGCCATCAGGCTGTTGAGGCGCGATTCAAGCTCCTTGACCGCACCGGCCGAAGAGGCGGCGGCTTCCTGCATGGAGGTCTGTTCATTCAGCAGCGAGGCAATGCGCTTCTCCATTTGGGACGCGGCCTTCTGAAGTTCGCCCGCCTGTTTCTCAAGAACCTTGTTTCGGTCGCGCAGAGGGGCTGTGGCCTGATACTGCTCTTCCAGTTTGGCCAGCTGCGACTGCAGTGCGGCCTTTTCATCCGAAACCGTTTTCAGCTGAGAACCAAGTTTTGTCGCCTCGGCTTTCAGGCGTTCTGCATCAGAAGCAGCGTCCTGCGAAGCTTTCACCGACGCGGCGGTTTCAGCCTGCAGAGCCTCAACAGTCTTCCGGAGGGCTTTGGCTTCCGCCTCCGCCTTTTCTATCTTCCCGGAGAGTCCCTTCTGGAGCGCATCGCGGGCACGGGCATTGCCTTCGGCCCGCAGTTCGGCGCTCTGCACGCGATCCTGCATTTCTTTGATTCGAGGCTCCACCGAATTCAAATCTTTGGTCAGCTTTTCAATCTGCGCGTTTCTGCCTTCAAGGTCCTTTGTGAGCGCGGTGATCTTCTGCTCAGCCTCGGCGGCCTGCCGGCCCGCCGTTTCTTCGCGGGCCTTGATTTCCTGCTGGAGAGCCTCCACGCGCTTGCGGTCGCCCTCACCCGCCTTGCGGATATCCTGCACCGACTTCTCAAAGCCGGCGGACCGGGCCTTTTCCTGGTCCAGTTTTGCGCGCAAATCACTGATTTGGGCTGTCAGTTCCGTATCCAGCGCGGCACGCTCCTGCTTCACCTGCTTGAGTTCCGCCGTCAGGCTTGCCGCCATATCCGAATTTTCGCGGGCATTGCGCTCCGCCTCCGCGGTCTTTGCCTGCAGATCGGCGGCCTTTTTCAGCTCGGCCTGATACTGTTTCTCCACATCGGCCTTTTCTGACTGCACCTGTTTGAGCTGCTCTTCAAGCGCAGAAGATGCCGCGGCCTTCCGCTCGGCCTCGGTGTATTTTTCCTGGAGAGAATCCCTCTCCATGCGGGCAGCTTCCAGGTCGGCCGCAAGCTTCTTTGCGGACTCGGCCTGTGGGAGCAGCGTCACCACCTGGGCTTTCAGCCGGTCGCGCTCCTGTTCCGCCTGGGCCAGCGCATCAGCCGCCTTTTTCAAATCAGATTTGACTGCCGCAGTTTCAGCCGCAGTATCAGCGGAACCCTGGGCCATTTTCAGATAGTCGCTCTTAACTTCTTCCAGCTGGCGGCGCATATCATCACGCTGGCTCAGCAGCGCCTTGCGTTCGGTTTCCGCCGCGGACAGCCGCTTGTCCATCGCATTGGAAGCCATGATCAGCCCGGTCATCTCATCATTCAGCCGGGCTTCCTTGTCCTCAGCCGCTTTCACGCGGGCCAGC
>Ga0116141_10005426_pt1 | contig 10678 bp, 13 predicted proteins | sample AD_UKC097_MetaG_FD_89744 | JGI IMG/M metagenome (GOLD analysis project Ga0116141, IMG submission 89744) | Active sludge microbial communities of municipal wastewater-treating anaerobic digesters from USA - AD_UKC097_MetaG | ecosystem: Engineered > Bioreactor > Anaerobic > Digestate | place: USA... | reverse complement strand
GTGTCCGGCCATCAGCGGTACAAGGTTTTGCAGTCTGACGGGGTGGAAAAGGTTGATGTCATCATGGTCGATCTGGACGAAATCCAAGAGCAGGCGATGAACGTGACGCTTAATAACAGCGAGATTGCCGGTCAATGGACTGCCGCGCTGATCCCGCTTTTGGAGAGGTTGAGAAAAGAAGCTGGTGATGATTACCTCAACTTGCGTCTTCAAAGCCTGCGGGAGAGTGTCGGGGACATAGGTGTCGAAAATCTGGGAAGCGGTAAGACGCTTCCGGATGATATCCCGGAGCCGCCCGAAAAGCCGATCACCAAGAAGGGCGACCTGTGGATCCTTGGCGAACACCGGCTTTTGTGCGGTGATTCTACAAGCGAGGCTGATGTGGCGCGGCTTATGGACGGTCACAAGGCAAGTTTGCTGGCAACCGACCCGCCGTATTGCGTGGACTATGCCGGTGCGGACAGGCCCAACGGTGGCCGGGACTGGTCGAATGTTTATCATGAGATCGACATTCCGGACGCGGTGGATTTCATGCGTAAGTTTCTGACCGTGGGCCTTGGGTTTATCAAAGAAAAGACCGCGCTTTATATGTGGCATGCCTCAAAGCGGCGTTCGGATATTGAGGGCCTCTGCAAAGAGATCGGTATTCTCATTCATCAGGAGATCGTCTGGGTCAAGCCGTGCGTCATTTTGACGTATTCGTTTTATTCGTGGCGGCATGAGCCATGTCTTTTGATGTGGGTCAAAGGCCATAAGCCGGAGTATAAGCCGAAAAACAAGGCGATCGGCAGTGTCTGGACGGTTGGATTCTTAAGGACGGGCGATCCTGAAACGCCGGAGTATCACACCGATGTTTGGGAGCTGGACTGGGAAGGAAAGAAGCGCAACCCGGGCCTTGACCATCCGACCGTTAAGCCGACCGAGGTTTTCGCTATCCCTATGCGGGTTCATACGACACCCGGAGATGTCTGTTATGAGCCGTTTTCCGGTTCGGGTTCGCAAATTATCGCTGGCGAGCGGCTGAACCGGAGAGTATTCGCCATGGAGATCGAGCCGGTTTTCTGTGACGTGGCGGTCAGGCGCTGGGAGGAATTCTCAGGAAAAAAAGCGATAAGGGAAACGAATGGATGAAAAGAACCGCAACCTTGTTGAGATTGCCAAGAAGAAACGTTATATCGCCCTTGTCGAAAAGCTGGGGCGCGGTTCGCTGTCGTCCAAGGAGCTTAAAGAGCTTGAGGAGTTCGAGAAATCCGAACAGCGGCCTGCGGGGGTTATTGATGGAACGGTAGATCTGCCGACTTTATGTGTCTATCTCGAGAAATCCCCGCGCATGATCAGGCGGTATGTCCAGCAGGGCATGCCGGTCTTCAGGGACGCGGTTGGTGAGATCGCGCGGTTTAAGGTCGGCGATGTCTTCAAGTGGTTCTATAAGAAGCAGGGATCGGAAGAGGACAACGGCAAGGACTATTGGGACAAGGAATACCGCAAGAACCGCGCGAAGCTGAGCGAGATCGAGTTAAAGCAGAAAGAAGGGGAGGTCATCCCTTTCGAGGATCACGTTTCAATCGTCAAAAACCAGATCCGGGGCATCAAGGCCGGATTCCTTCGTTTACCGAAGCATGTCGCGCCGAAACTCTATCAGCAGGATCCGAAGGTCATCTGTGAAATGCTTGATCAGGAAATTAGGTACATTATCGAACAATTTGCGGGGAAGAAGAATGCCAATAAAGTTAGGAAGGGAAATCCTTAAAACCGTTGTGCCGTACGCGGGCGTTGAGTGGGTCTTGCCAGTCAAGATGACGGTGAGCGAGTGGTCGGATCAGTTTCGCAGGCTCGATGTGAAAACATCAGCTGAGCCCGGGCAGTGGCAGACCGGCCGTACGCCGTATCTCAAGGGGATCATGGACGCGTTTACCGACCCTTATGTCGATGAGATCACGGTCATGGCGGCATCGCAGGTCGGCAAGACCGAGGCGATGTACAACATGCTCGGGTTTATCATCGATCAGGATCCGGGCCCGACACTGATGGTTTCCCCTCGCGCGGATGATGCCAAGAGCGTTTCGTATAACCGTGTCCGGCCGATGATCGAATGCTCGCCGGTCTTGAGCAAATACATTCCGATCAATACGGACGATATCACGAAACTTGAATATCATTTCGACCGGATGATTCTTTATTTCGCGGGATCCAACAGCCCGGCAGACCTTGCCTCGCGGCCTATCCGCTATCTCTTTTTGGATGAGGTCGACAAGTACCCGAAGTTCTCTGGCCGGGAAGCGGATCCGATCAAGCTGGCGTCCGAACGCCAGAAAACTTTCTGGAATAAAAAGACGGTCAAGGTTTCAACACCGACCACGCGCGAAGGCTATATCTTCCGCGAATACGACAAGTCCGACCAGCGCAGGTTTCATGTGCCGTGCCCGCATTGCGGGAAGAAACAAGTTTTACTTTTCGGGCAGATCAAGTGGCCGAAAGAAGAATCATCAGCCGAGAGAATAAAGAATAACCGGCTGGCGTGGTATGAGTGCTCGCATTGCAAGAAGCGCATCGATGATATCCATAAACAGAAGATGATGCTTTCGGGCGAATGGATCTCGGAGAAAGGCGAGCATAACCGCAACCGGGGTTTCTGGGTGAGTTCTCTGTATTCGCCGTGGCTGACATGGAGCGATATCGCATCCGAGTTTCTGAAATCAAAAGACTATGTTGAACTCTTAATGAACTTCGTCAATTCGTGGCTTGCCGAGGTTTGGGAAGAGAAGATCGAAGAAACCACGGTTGATAAGGTGCGCAATCTGGCGCGTGATTACGATCAGGGCATTGTCCCGGATGAGGTATTGGTACTGACGGCCGGTGTCGACGTGCAGAAGGATCATTTTTATTATGTTATCCGCGGCTGGGGATATTACGAGGAATCGTGGCTTATCCGGGCCGACAGAGTTGAGTACTTGGGCGACGTTATCGATTGTTTGTTCAAGACCGAATACCGCAGGGTGAGTTCGGCAGAAACGTTAAGTGTTTATATGTCGTGCATCGATTCGGGGTTCCGGACGGATGAGGTATACCGTTTTTGCCGCGAGTGGCCGGACAAGACAAAGGCAATTAAAGGGCTTGAAGAAATCACCGGCGGCCGGTTCTACCGCGCGAACAAGATCGATATCAATTCCCGCACCGGCGCGGTCATTCCCGGCGGCCTTGTGCTCTGGAATTTGAATGTCACTCAGTATAAAGACAAGATCAACCGTCTTGTCACATCGAAGAACCCGGGCAAGTGGCATATTTTCAAGAATCCCGCAGATGATTATCTGATGCAGTTTACTTCCGAGCATAAAGTTCTCATCCGCAACCGAACAACCGGCAAGGCCAAGGAAGTCTGGCAAAAAAAGAAAGAGGCCGCGGCCAATCACTACTTGGACGCGGAAGTCTATGCGCTGGCGGCCGCGGATATCATCCGGGCCCTCAATATGCGCAAGGAAGACGCCCCGCGGGTTCATCAGCCGGTCACGGAAGAATCGGTGAGGGGAGGATGGCTTCGCAAAACGAAAGGATCGTGGATTTAATGGGGCGATGGATAGAACGAAAAACAAACTGGCTCCCGAACCACGGTGACTCCCGGCCTCCGGAGAAATCCCGCGGCCGTCCGAACGATGAAAGTCTGGAATACGGTGTCAGGTTTATCCCGGTTAAATGTCCGAAATGCAAAAGTAAAAATATCACGTGTTACGCCAGCCGTCTTCCGATCCGGTATCACCGGTGCAGGGACTGCGGAACGTGTTTCAAGAGCGTTGAAGAAAGCGAGAAGTAAAAATGAATTATTCCAAATCTTGGTAACGACCCCATTGTTAAAAGACTGTGTTCAGGTAATATAAAAGAAAACAAGTTTGTTGCGGGACAGCTGATCACTGTTGCCGCGCCCAATAGGCAGTAAAAACCCGATTCCTTGCGCAAGGGGGAGTCGGGTTTTTTTATTGGGTTTTTGAGGAGGACGCATGGCCGCACCTACAAAGCAGGAAATGCTCGATAACGTCGAGACCGCGATTAACGCCCGGATAACCGGCGGCGCGGTGCAGTCGTATTCGATCGGCGGCCGCAACCTTCAGTACATCCCGCTTCAGGATCTCTACAAATTACGCGATCAACTCAGGCGCGAGATTGCCGGTTCGGGCGGGACGACTACCTTCGTTTCATTCGGGAGGCCGTCATGAAAACGCCGTTGACGGAAAAATTATCCGAGCGTCTGGACGGTTTCATTTCTTTTTTCTCACCTCGTGCGGGCCTCAAGCGGCGCATGTACCGCGAGGCTATCAAAGTTGCCAGATCATTCAGTTCTTATAAAGGCGCATCGCGTGACCGGTTACGGTCGTCATGGATTCCGGGCGGCGGATCCGCGGATACGGACCTTCTTCCGGAATTGAAGGACATCCGCGAGAGGAGCCGCGATTTAAACCGCAACGATGCTCACGCTTCAGGCATAACTTCCACCATGACAGTCAACGTGATCGGTTCAGGGATTCGTCCGCAGTCGCGTGTCGATAAAGAACAACTCGGCATCGATGATACCTCGGCCGGAAAGTTTCAAAAGGACGCGGAACGCGTCTGGAAGCTTTGGACGCCGTTTGCCGATGCAGGAAGGCGTATGGATTTTTACGAGATCCAACAGCTTGTCGACCGGCAAATTCTTGAAAACGGCGAGGCTTTGATTGTTCCTACGATGATAGATGATCCGTCGCGTCCTTACAGGATAGCTTTACAGGTTATCGAATCCGACCGTCTGGATACCCCTCCGGAAAAAAGAGGCGATAAATCGATCAGATCGGGCGTGCGCATCGGCGAAAGAGGAGAGGCAGTTTCTTACTTCATTCAGAAGACCCATCCCGGCGATATTCTTTACGCCAAACGGGCGGAAAAAGAATTTATGGAGGTCCCGGCGTTCAATGAATACGGCAGGCGCAATGTCTTCCACCTTTACTACGTTTTGCGTTCGGGACAGACGCGCGGGGTGCCGTTCTTTGCGCCGGTTTTATCTTATTTTAAGGATCTCGGGGAATACGCGGAAGCCGAACTCGTGGCCGCGAGGATCGCCGCGTGTTTCTCGCTTTTCATCACTTCGGAAGCGTCCATGGATGTGTCGGCAGGCGGTGCTTTCGAGAGGAACGCGGCCGGGCAGTTTATCGAAAGTATGGAGCCGGGCATGATCAAGCACTTGATGCCGGGCGAAAGCATCACTTCGTTTAATCCCCAGCGGCCGGGATCGAGTTTCGAGCCGTTTGTCGACCGCATCCTGAAAGCAATTTCGGCGGCGCTGGGCCTTCCGTACGAACTCGTAGCCAAGGACTTTTCGAAAACGAATTATTCCAGCGCTCGGGCGGCTCTGCTTGAAGCGCGGCGTTATTTCCGGATGCGGCAGGAATGGCTGGCGCAGAAATTCTGCCAACCGGTCTGGGACATGGTGCTGGAAGAGGCGTATCTCAAACGAGAACTTAAGGCGGACACGTTTTATGAAAACCGGCAACGGTGGACGAGCGCGTCGTGGATCGCGCCGGGATGGGAATGGGTCGATCCGCTTAAAGAAGCTCAGGCCGCGGAGGTCGGTTTAAGAAACGGCATCGTGACCTATTCTGATCTCTACGCGCAGGATGGCAAGGACTGGGAAGAATGTTTCGAACAGCGTAAGCGCGAGCAGGAGAAGATGAAAAAACTTGGGATAGAGGTGCAGGATGCAAACAAAACAAAAGACACGCAAAAAAATACCGGCCAAGAGATCGAAGAAGATCCTGCTGGGGGCAAAAACGCAAATGGCAATGCCGGTCGAGATTGATGTTTCGATCCATGAATCCGAGGGAGTGAAAGATGGCAAATAAAGACATTTATTTTAGAGCGGATGTCGTCAGAAGCGGCGATGTGCGCGTTAATCGTAAGGAAGAGGCTATTGAAGGGTTTGCTGTCGTGACCAAAGGGGTCACGCATGACGAAAGGGGGGAGTTCGATGACATAGCGTTGGATTCGATCGTTGAATTCGGGAATAAGGCAAAGGCCGGGGTCAAATCGCGGTTCGGGCATCCGAATATGTCGAGCACCGCGCTCGGCACGTTCTTGGGTAGGGCGAAGAATTTCAGGCGTGACGGTGACATCGTCCGCGCGGACCTGCATATCGATAAGACTGCGCATGAGACGCCTGACGGCGACTTGGCCGGTTATGTCATGAATCTTGCGGAAAGCGATAGCCAAGCGTTCGGGTCTTCAATGGTCATCCATTGGGACGAAGAATTCCGCGCCGAGAAAACAAAGGACGGAGAGGATTTGCCGCCCTTTATCCGCGTGAAGAAGCTTTTGTCCGTGGACATCGTCGATGATCCCGCGGCAAACAACGGTCTTTTCGGGATGCCGTTCTTCTCGGAAAGCGTCCGGCCGTCGGCGGAAATGACGGCCTTTTTAGATAGATTCCTCAATCAGCCGGAGGCGGTTGAAAGAGTGATCGTGTTTTTAGACAGGTATGGAAGAAATAAAAAGGAGGAAAAGCAAATGTCTGAAGAACTCACATTGGAAAAATTCAAGGCGGAACACTCCGCGCTTTACAACTCCGTACACGCGCTCGGGGTTGAAGAGGAAATCAAAAAAGAGCGCGAACGGGCTGTCGCAATCCTGAAGAAATCGAAAGTCTTCAAAGACATGGGTGATCTCGCTCTCGAAACGGTGGAAAGCGGCACCACGTTCGAAAACGCGGTGATCAAGTTTCAGGACAAACAGCTTGAAGGCCTGCAGAAAGCGTCGGTGCCGCCTTTGGGGCCTGATGCCGAAGACGCGCCGGGAAAGAAGCCGACGACGCATCTGGAACGGGCGAAGAAATATCAACAGGAACACGGCGGAAGCATGACCGACGCGTTAAAGGCGACCGCTCAAAAAAACAAGGAGGCATGAGATGTCACAGGAAAATTTGGGAGCAAAAGCATTTACCGCAGGGGAAGACCTTGAGGCGTTCCGCAGGGTCAAATTGAGCGCCGGAAGCGGTTCGCAGGTCGAATACGCCGATGCCGGGGAAGCGTTTATCGGAATTACCGCGGCCAAGGCCGCTCAGAACGATTTTGTCACGGTCAATCTCAAGACGACCGGCAGGACGTTCAAGATGGTGGCGGACGGCGCTATTAGCGCGGGCGGGGATTTCTACGGCGCCAACGACGGCAAGATCAGCGCGACGGTGAGCGGGTCGATCATCGGGAAAGCGCTGGAAGTATCGGCAAACGATCTCGAAGTCATCGAAGGTTTGTTGGCTTAACATAAAAACGTCAAGAGGAGGTTTACCATGGGAGTGGAATATTCGGGAACAAGGGCGACGCCGAGAATGGATCTGGGTGTTGCCGTGATGGAATACGTGGAGCAGGAAAACGAGTTTATCGGCACGCAGGTCCTGCCGATTTTCAGGACTCAGAAACAAAAGTCCGTTTTCCCCGCGATCACCCGGGAAAGTATTACCCGGGACGCGGACACCAAGCGCGCGACGCGGGGCAATTACAACCGCGACGGGTTCAGCGCCAAGGACAAGTCGTATAACTGTCAGGAGCACGGGCTCGAAGGCGCGCTCGACGATTCCGAGCGGGCGATGTATGCCAGCGACTTCGACGCGGAACTGGTGACAAGCAAGATCACGACCCGGCGCGTCCTTCAGGCGCAGGAAAAACGTATCGCGGACTTGTTGTTCGATACGGGCGTTTTTGCTGGGTCTGCGTTGTATACGGATCATTCGGCCAATCCGTGGTCGGATATCGCGACCAAGGTGGTCAAGCAGGTCAGGGGCGCCAAGTCCAAGGTGCGCGCGAATTGCGGCATCGTGCCGAACGCGCTGGTTCTAAGTTCGACCAACATCGAACGGCTCAAGGCGAACTCCGAGATCATCGATCTCATCAAGTATACGGCCCGGCCGACCGATGCGGAGGTTAGAACCGCGCTCGCCGATCTTTTCGGGATCAAGTACATCTTCGAAGGCAAGGCGATCCGCAATACCGCGAAAGAAGGCAAACCGTTCGTCAGCGGCGATATCTGGAGCGATCTGTACGCGCTTCTGGGGCTTGTGATAACGGACGGGCAGGACCTTTCCCAGCCCGGCTTGGGCAGGACGTTTCTGTGGGTGTCCGACAGTCCGGAGAACGCGGTTGTCGAGCAGTACAGGGCTGAGGAAATCCGGAGCGATATCTTCCGCGTGCGTCAGCATGTGGACGAGTTGGTCATTGATCCGTATTTTGCTCATCTTTTGAAGATCGCATAAAACGAGGGGGGCGTTATGCCCCCCTTGTTTCTTTAACGAGGAGTTGATGCAATGAACGGACCTTATTCGATAGTAGACCCCGGAAAGTTTTCGAGTCTTGAATTCGGGCCTTTTATTACCGTCAGGGAAAACGTGACGGCCGATGACGCGGGCAATCCTGCTAACTACGACAACTGCTTCGATTTGACGGGTTATGAATTTATCGAAATATTTGTCAAGCTCAGCGGGACGTCGCCGGAGTGGGATATAACGCCGCTGTTCGGGCAGGACGAAGCGGATCACGTTTTTCATGAAGGGCAGAGGGTGACGGTGAATTCAAATTTAAAAATGACGTTATCGGTTCTGGGTGCGAAGTATTTTTATTTGCGCTGTGACGGGTCGTCCGGAACGTCGCCGAAAATCGACAGGATACGGATCCGGCCGTTTAACGTCGTTCGGTATAAACGATAAAAGGCAGGAAGCGATGCAGGTAATGGAAAAACAAAACCCGGCCGTCGTATCCATGCGCAATATCCCTCCGGTAATCGCCGGACTGCGCGACATCCGCAACAAAGTTATTCTGGATGCGGATTTCAGCGAGAACGCGGGGAATAAGGTTCTCGATCAGTCGGGATACCGACAGCACGGGACGATTACAGGCGCATCCAGATCATGCGACCCGTTTTTTACCAGCCTCTTGAAGTTCGACGGTATCGATGACCGCGTCGATTTCGGAACTTTCCAGCGGTTTAAGAATATAGCGGGATCGTTTTCGTTATGCGCGCTGTATAAGCGTTCCATAAAGGACACGGTTAACGCGGACGGAATAATGGGGAACTGGTATTGGACGTCCGACGGCAGTTTAAGACGCGGCGCGGTCTTGCGGTACTACATCAATCAGAACAGCGTTTCGGTTATCGTCGAAGTGACAAACGGCTCAGGCATAGAGGAGAGGCAGGTTTCGACAGATGCCCCGAAACTGAACCGCTGGTACTTCGTTGTCGGAAGCTTTAATTCGTCAGACAGGAAAGTCCGGCTTTATTTGGACGGGAAACTTAAAGGCACTAACACGGCGAGTGCCGGTTTTGACCGGCCGCGGCTGGACGGGCCTACGAATTTTTATGTCGGTTACAATCCGGTGAACTCCGGTTATTTCCCGGGAGAGGTAGCTTGGGCGAGGGTTTACGAAAAGGCGCTGTCTGACGCGCAGGTTCGGATCCTGTTTATGTGGCTCAAGAAAAAATATCGAATGGTTTAGGTGAAAGATGTCAGCCAAGGAAACAAAAAGGTTTTTGGAAATCGAAGAAGTATCCGAGGAAACGAAAGCGGATAAGGATCCGATTCTTCTGAAAGAAGAAATCATCGGGAAGACGGATGCGTTATCGCGTTACGAAAAGGTCAAGACCGGCTTTAAGGATAAAAAGTACAGGGCTTATATCCATGTATGCGGTCACCAAGAATCGGGAAAGAATTTACCTTGTTCCCGGGAGATTATCGAAGAAAAGGTTTAATGCTATGGGCGATGAAATGATAACGAGGGAAGCCTGCAGGGAGCGGCACGAATCCGTTGCTAAGGAAAACGAACTTCTTCGCGCGCAGTTGAAAGAGCATGAAGAGAAACTACGGGACGGAGATATCAGGTTCGTCGAACTTTCCGGCGACGTAAAACACATCAAAGACCGGATCGACAACGGGCTGTCGAAAACGATTTGCCAGATCAAAGAAAAGATGGACGAGTTCATGCCGTTGGTCAAGGAAAGTTCCGAGTGGGCGGATAAGTTCAAGCAGGCGGTTTATTTTCTGGCGGTTGTCAGTTTCGGCGGAGGACTGGTGACCCTCGCGTTTCATTTCGCGGAAATGATAGCCGGGAAGGTGTTCAAATGAGCTTAAAGGATCGGATAGCCGGTGATGCTCCGGTGTTTTTGAATCCGGATGAGTTTGCCGAGGAAATCATTTACACGGCCGGAGGTGGCGTTCCCAAGACTATCCAAGCTATGGTTGTCCGGTATGAACTGTCGCCGACCGAGGAGAACGTATACCGGTCGCTCAAGAAGCAGGCGGAAATATTCATCGCCCGGGATGAGGCAACCGGCATTGCCTCGGTCAATAAAAAAGACGATCGTATCGCGCTTAAGGACACCGAAGGTATCGAGCAGGAAGCGCGGATCAACGATGTCATAAGCGGCGACGAGGGAATGTGGCATTTACTGGTGGGGTGGTAGGCATGGTGCAGTTAACCACGGAAATCGATACGCGGGCGCTGGACAGGGCGATTAAAATCGCGCCCCGCGTCCTTAAGTTCGAGCTGGCGGATGGACTGGATCGTATCAGTAAAGGATTTTTGAAACGGTTCAGACAGCAACAGCTTCAGGGCCCTCCGGGTGTGCGCGGCGCGTCCGGTCACGGTCTTTTCGGAACGTTCAAACGGGTGTTTCT